>Ga0193738_1000832_pt1 | contig 13895 bp, 12 predicted proteins | sample L2a1metaG_FD_144927 | JGI IMG/M metagenome (GOLD analysis project Ga0193738, IMG submission 144927) | Soil microbial communities from a riparian zone of the East river system, Colorado, United States - L2a1 | ecosystem: Environmental > Terrestrial > Soil > Riparian zone | place: USA: East River...
TGATTATCAAGAGCCCCCTGTCGGAATCGAACCAACGACCTACTGATTACAAGTCAGTTGCTCTACCTGCTGAGCTAAGGAGGCTTTTCTGTTCAATTTAGGGGCATTTTCGGCTCCACGATCTTAAAACAGAGGTGCAAAAATAGGCCAACTATACGTTTTCGCAAACTCCTGCTGAAAATTACTTGAAGTTTTTAAACAACTAAGCCATTGGCATGGGGACCTTTTTCTTGCTTCTCTTCTGGTATTCCCGTGGTGTGATCTTTACGATCCTTTTGAACTGTTTATGGAAATGTGAGAGGTTGTTAAACCCGCTGGCAAAACAGACTTCGCCAATGTCAAGGTTTCCTTCCATTAACTGCTCGCAAGCAAAAGCAATTCTGATCTCCGTGAGATACTGAAAATAACTTTTTCGCGTTCGGGTTTTGAAGTACCGGCAAAATGCGGCTGGGGAATGATTCGTCAGGGCCGCCACATCTGCGAGGGTTATCGGTTCTCTGAAATGATCAATCGTGTAATGATACACTTTGTTTATTTTCTGCGAAGCTTTCTCATGAGCATCACTCACATAGTGTGGTGCATTCAAAAAAATGAATTCACCAGAACCTGCCAGGACATCCAGCAGCGAAAGTAATTCGATAATTGCATATGTTCCGTTTCTTTCTTTAATGGCCTTGAGCTTTGATAGGGCAATGCTTGTTGTCTCACCATAGAATTTAAGTCCTCTTAGTGAACGGCTCAGCAGATCGCGTATGTGATTAAACTCCTTTAGCTCAAAAAATTTCTCGCCCAAGAAATCCTCACGAAATTGGATGACGATACTTTCAGGTTTCTCGCCTGCGTGTTGTTGATAATATTCTCTTTCGCGTTGTCGTGTATGAGGAAGATTTTTTCCCAATAAGAGCAGCTCGCCTTCTTCTATGGTGCGTATGCTGTTGCCGATAAAGTTTGTGCCTTTGCCTTTGATGCAAAACAACAATTCAATCTCCGGGTGGTAGTGCCATGGATTGTTCCATGCAATATCATCTCCCTTCACGACGATGGAGTTCTCGAAGGGTGGAATGATCTTGAGGAGGTGTGGTTTTTGTGTGAGTCGCAAGTTCGTTAATCGTTAATCGTTAATTGTTAATCGTGAGTGTGAGTGTGAGTGTGTTTTACCGCAGAGTCGCCAAGACTAAAGGAGACGGAGGGTAGCTGTGAAAAAGATACAAACCCAACTCCCGCTGGAGGAGGGCTGGGGGGGTATACTATATAAACACCTTTGGCTCAAAGAATTTCAATTTATGCAAAAATAGCATCTATATTAAGCAATTTCGTGGATGCAATCGTTTGAGTCAGGTGGTAAGATTGTATAAATTGAATGTATGGTCTTTGGACTGAGCAGCTTTACCTACGGATGGGCCATCGGCACAAAAGGTCCCGATAATTATCGGGATGCGCCGGAAAAGCCGATGACTGAGATTGATCTGCTTCACAAAACTCTAAAAGCAGGCATGCCATGCCTTCAAATCGGCGATAACCTTCCGCTTCATCTCTTTTCAATAGAGCAGCTTGAGCAATTCAGGACTTCTGTAATTCAGAACGACCTGCGATTGGAAATTGGGGCCCGCAAACTAGACCGTGAACACCTTACCCGTTACATCGACATAGCATCTGTTTTCAAGTCACCTCTGCTGCGTTTCGTGATCGATGGAGATCAGTATCAACCTGACAGCGCTGAAATCATCAGCATTATAAAGGAGTCTATCCCTCGTCTAAAGGAAAACAACCTGGTGTTGGGAATTGAAAATCACGATCGTTTTAAAGCAAAAGAACTTTCGTTCATCATGCAGTCAGTCGATAGCGACTATGTAGGAATTTGTTTGGACTGTGTCAATTCGATCGGCGCGGGTGAAGGCCTGGAATGGGTGTCGTCGGTCCTGATGCCTTTTACAGTTAATCTTCACGTCAAGGATTTTACTATCCAACGTGTAGATCACCAGATGGGATTTACAGTTACTGGTACGCCGCTGGGAAAAGGAATGATACAGTTGCCTCTGCTGCTAGAGAAGTTGGCAAAATTCAATCGTTGCAAGAGCGCTGTAATTGAACAATGGGTACCTCCTGAGGCTACACTCGCAGAAACCATTCGCAAAGAGGAACAATGGGCCAACAAAAGCATTGAGTATATAAAACAATTAAGTTCATTCAATCCAAGTGATCTAAGTTAACTTTATCATGTCATTGAAAATCGCATTAGTGGGAGCTGGCGGCAAGATGGGCTGTCGTCTCACAGACAATCTTAAGAATTCGGACTATACCATACGTTACATTGAAGTGAGTGGCGGGGGTATAGAACGCTTGAATCAACGCGGTGTAAAAGTTTCGAAAGCGGAGGATTCAGTACCGGGAGCAGATATTGTGATCCTCGCAGTACCAGACATCCACATCGGAAAGGTGTCACATGACCTCCTACCTTTAATAAAACCGGGGGCTATTGTAGTCACTCTCGACCCGGCTGCAGCGGTAGGTGGACATCTTCCCAAACGCGACGACATCTCCTATTTCGTTTCGCATCCCACCCACCCTTCTGTATTCAATTGGGAGGAAGACCGAAAAACACATTTCGATTACTTTGGAGGTATCACAGCCCGACAGGCCATCGTCTGCGCGCTGATGCAGGGCCCTAACGAGCACTATGCAATTGGAGAAAAGCTTGCCAAGGAAATGTACGCACCGGTTACGCGTGCGCATAGAATCACCGTTGAACAGATGGCTCTTCTCGAACCTGGCCTGGCTGAGACCTTCCTGGGTGCAGTCATGTTCACCATGCGTGAAGCCATGGATGAAGTAATAAAAATGGGCGTACCCAAAGATGCTGTATTCGACTTTTTCATGGGACATATTAACATCGACCTTGCGTTGTGCTTCGATCAGATACCAGGCGGGGTTTTCTCCGACGCTTGCTACAAAGCTATTAAAATAGGGAAACCACTGATCTTTAAGGAGGATTGGAAAAAAGTGTTAGATCCAGAGCACGTAAAATACCAGGTGGGCGTAATGACAAAGTTATCATCCTGAATCAGCATGCATCGGTCACGACTTACCCTTAGCCTCGTCTTTTTTCTATTCGGAAGTTTTGCAAATGCCCAGTTGCGAGTAAGTTCAAACAACCGGTTCCTTGAAACCAGCGACAGCAAACCCTTTTTCTGGCTGGGAGATACTGCATGGGAACTCTTTCATCGATTGAATCGCGAAGAGGCGGAGATGTATTTAAAAAACAGAGCGGAAAAAGGTTTTAATGTTATACAGGCCGTTGTCCTTGCCGATTTCGATGGTCTCCATGAACCCAATCCATATGGCGATACTCCGTTTGAAAACGATGACCCGGCCAAACCACGTGAAGCCTATTTTCAACACATAGACTTTATCATCCGAAAGGCTGAGCAATTCGGGATATACGTCGGCTTGCTTCCAACATGGGGGGACAAGGTTTACAAAGACCGTTTTGGAGTAGGTCCGGAGATCTTCAATCCTGCCAATGCAAAATTATATGGCCGGTGGATAGGAAACCGTTATAAAAACCAAAAGAACATCATCTGGATCATCGGTGGCGACCGCAATCCACGCAACGACAACGATGTGGCTATCTGGCGATCTATGGCGGAAGGGATCGAAGAAGGATGCGGAGGTCACGACAAGGCATTGATGACTTTTCATCCACAGCCAAACGAGATCGAAGATGGAGGGTCTGCAAAATGGTTTCACAACGACCCTTGGCTCGACTTCAATATGTTTCAAACAGGTCATTGTCGTGAGATTAACCTATGGGACCGGATGGCATACACGTATAACCTGAAACCAGTTAAGCCGTTTCTCGATGGCGAAAGTCTATACGAAGATCATCCAGTTTGTTTTAACGCTAACGATCTTGGTACTTCCAGCGCATACGATGTTCGCAAGCATTCCTATATAAATGTATTCGCAGGTGCTATTGGTCAGACCTATGGATGCCATGATGTTTGGCAGATGTATGCGCCAAATCGGGCGCCGGTAAATGGAGCTCATTTTTTCTGGTATGTCGCCATGGATCTTCCGGGTGCGGGCCAAATGAAACACTTACGTCGTCTCATCGAATCCCGGCCGATGTTTGATCGTGTCCCGGACCAAACCTTGATCACAGACGCATTGGATGCTCACGATCACATTCAGGCAACTCGAGGCAAAGACTATATATTCGTCTACAGCTCACAGGGAAAAAAATTCATCCTTAACACTGACAAGATCTCAGGTATGGAAATCAATTCTTTCTGGTACAATCCCAGAAATGGCGAAGTAAAACAAAACGGCAAATCATCCAGGAAATCTCAACAAGAGTTTCAGCCGCCGACTTCAGGATACGGTCGCGATTGGGTACTTGTAGTCGACGATGCCTCCAAAAATTATGATACTCCAGTTACAAAAAAACAATAATCATGCTACGAACTATCTTTTTTTTTAGTCTGTTTCTCTTTATTCTCAACGCAGGATCAGCCCAAATTCAAGTTTCTCCGGATAAAAAATTTCTTACAACAAAAGATGGTAAACCTTTCTTTTGGCTTGGTGACACAGATTGGGAAATGTTTCATCGATTGAACCGTGAGGAAGCAGAAAAATTCATCAACATCCGAAGTGAACAAGGTTACAACGTACTTCAAATCGTTGCATTGGCGGAATTCAACGGAATCAGGGAGCCCAACCGTTACCAGGATTATCCACTGAACAATGAGGACCCTACACAATTGTTAGTTACTCCAGGTAACAATCCTGAAAACAACTATGAGTATGACTATTGGGATCATGTCGACTTCATTATCGACAAAACTGCGGAAAAAGGTATGTACGTGGGACTGCTTCCTACCTGGGGCGACAAGGTCGCGCATTTATGGGGAGATGGTCCAATCATCTTTAATGAACAAAACGCGGAAACCTTCGGAAACATCCTGGCAAAACGTTATGCCAATCGCTGGAATGTTATCTGGATACTAGGGGGCGATCGTCCCGCCCTGTATAAGAGTAATGACAAAGACACGGATGATCGTCCTATATGGCGGGCCATGGCAAAAGGTATAGAAGCCGTACTGGGTAAGGAAGCGTTTATTACTTACCATCCTGCTGGCGGCCCTAATTCAACTTCAAAATATATTCATGAAGACAGTTGGCTCGACATGAACGCTTTTCAATCCGGACACGGTGAGCGTGAAACCGAGGCGTGGGCATGGGTGCTGCGCGACCTTGCCATGAAACCAGAAAAACCCACTCTCGACATGGAACCCTGTTATGAAGATCATCCCGTGAACCCATGGGACGGAAAGTGGACACGTCAACGGGGATACTTTTCGGCTTATGATGTGAGAGCAAGAATATACCGCGGGATTTTTGCCGGAGCTTGTGGCGTTACATATGGTCATCATCAGATCTGGCAGTTTCTGAATCCCGAACTGTATAAACCAATTAACATTGGCGATACCATCATTACCTGGCAAAAAGCAGCTCATGCGGAAGCTGCTGGCCAAATGCTTCATATAAAGAACCTGATGCTATCACGTCCTTACTTTTCGAGAATTGCGGATCAAAGTATTATCAAATCAACCGTTGGCACTGACTTCAAGGACCTGCTCTATGCGACAAGGGATGCTAACGGATCTTATGCCATGATCTACCTTCCGCAAAACAAGCCGGTCACAGTTGATCTTGGAAAAGTATCCGGGGGAAAGAAGAACGCCTGGTGGTACGACGTCCGCAACGGTAAGGCTACTAAGATAGCTTCGGGGGGAAGCAAAGGTTCAAAAACTTTTACGCCACCAAAAGAAGGTGTCGACTGGGTACTAGTCATCGACGATGCCTCGAAGAACTTCACCCTTCCAGGCACAAACGCAGAACAATTAGCGAAATAACGCTATGACTAAGCTTCGGTTTGCTGTATTAGGAACAGGTTTTTGGGCCAACTATCAGATCCCTGCGTGGATGGAGCTAGAAGGGATCGAATTAGTTGCGCTCTACAACCGTACCCGGTCGAAGGCAGAAGCTTTGGCTGCACGATATAATGTGCCTAACGTATATGACGATGCGCAAGAACTGATCAACAAAGAAAAGATCGATTTTGTCGACATCATCACCGACGTTGACTCACATGCGTCGTTAACCATGATGGCCGCAAAAAAAGGGATCACGGTGATCTGTCAAAAACCTATGGCCTCTAAACTTCCGTTGGCTCAAGAAATGGTCTCGGTATGTGAGCGGGCTGGTGTTCCCCTCTTTATTCATGAAAACTGGCGGTGGCAGGCACCGATACGCAAAGTCAAGGAAATACTTAACTCCGGGGTTATCGGAAAAGTGTTCAAGGCCCGTGTCACTTTTTGTTCAGGCTTTCCTGTATTTGAGAACCAACCGTTTCTCGCCGAGCTGGACGAGTTCATATTAACAGACATCGGCTCCCATATACTCGACACATGCAGGTTCCTTTTTGGAGAGGTCGAGACGTTGTTTTGCCATACGGCAACAGTAAATGCTAAAATAAAGGGAGAAGACGTGGCTAATGTTTTCATGAAGATGAAAAATGGAATATCGTGCTACACGGAAATGTCGTATGCCTCCGTCCTTGAGTACGAACCCTTTCCTCAGACGTTTCTGCTAATCGAAGGCGAACGTGGTTCAATTCAACTGACGAAAGATTATTCGATTCATGTGACGACAAGAAAGGGAACTGAAGTGATTACAGCGACACCAAAGATGTACTCATGGCTGGATCCAAAGTATGCTGTGGTCCATTCCAGTATTGTTGATTGTAACAGAGACATCTTGCGTGCCCTGCAAGGAAAACATCAGGCGGAAACGACCGGCGCAGACAACCTTCAAACGGTAAAACTTGTTCATGCTGCCTATGCATCGGCAAGAACCAGAAGCATTATAGATGTGGAAAAATTTGAATAGGAATCTTGTTGTCAAGCGGCCGAACTTCGAGGTGAAAGTAAGCTTGAATTTGAAGAACAAACTTTAGCACTATGACTGTTCTGAAGCTCGAGGGAATCAGCAAAACATTTCCAGGCGTCAAGGCGCTGGACAACGTTGATTTGTTGGTCGAAAAATCTGAAATACTTTCTATTTGCGGAGAGAATGGCGCTGGAAAAAGCACTATGATGAATATCATAGCCGGCAATATGCAACCTGACCACGGTCGCATTTATCTGAATGATCAACACGTTGAAATAAAGACCCCTCAGTCCGCCTTCGATCTTGGAATTGCCGTTGTGTATCAACACCTGAGCCTTGTAGAAAATCTATCTGTGGCAGAGAATATCTACGCTAATCGTCAGCCAGTGAACAAATTGGGCTTGATCCAGTTTGATGAACTGCATGTCAGATCTCAAAAGTTATTGAAAGAACTTGGAATGGACGACATCAATCCTTCCACCTTGGTTTCAAGACTATCGCAACCAAAAAAACAACTGGTTGAAATTGCAAAGGCATTGTCAAGACATCCTTCTATTCTCATTCTGGATGAGCCGACTACTTCAATCACAGAAAGAGAGACCCGCACCCTATTTGAAATTCTTTTTACCCTCAAAAACCAAGGCGTATCGATACTTTACATCTCGCATAGGCTGGATGAGATATTTAAGATCTCTGATCGCGTGAGCGTCTTAAAGGACGGGCGATCGCAAGGCACGTTCAAGGCAAGCAACATCACAAAAGATCAGCTCATCACAAAGATGGTTGGTCGTGAGATCAAGGCTCTGAGATCCGGATCAACGTCGAGGCCTGAAGTCTTGCTGGAAGTTAAGGACCTAACTGGTGCGCGGTTCAGGAACATTTCTTTCCGTCTGCACCGAGGTGAAATTCTCGGCATGGCAGGTCTTATCGGCGCCGGAAGGACGGAAATTGCCCGTGCCCTCTTTGGTGCTGACAAGGTTCGTTCGGGATCTATCCTATTGAACGGCCATCTGGTATCAGCCTTAGATCATCCGGAGGTTGCAATTCGAAACGGAATTGCCTACGTGCCTGAAGAAAGAAAAACGTCAGGGTTGTTTCAGGAGATGAGTATACAGGACAATGTAATCGCAGGTGATCTGAAGAATGCTTCGTCGCGAAATGGGTATAGTCAGGCAAAAGCAAAAATGCTGGCCATCGAATTGAAGGATAAACTAAAAATTGTCGCCCCAGATGTACAACAAAAGGTGATCAACCTCAGCGGTGGCAACCAGCAAAAGGTCGTGCTTGCGAAATGGCTTCTTACTCATCCCGAAGTGCTTATCGTCGATGAACCAACCCATGGGATAGACGTTGGTGCCAAATTCGAAATATATGAACTCTTGAAAATCATGGCTGCAGAGGGTAAGGCCATTCTGGTCATATCAAGCGATTTACCTGAATTGATCGGACTCTGTGACAGAATCCTGGTAATAAAGGAAGGGTCTATAACCGGCGAAGTAACCCGTGCGGAAGCATCTGAAGAAATAATCATGACATTGGCAGCTAACTGATAAGAACATGCTTAAGAAAATCATCGAAGATCGCATTTACTCGCTGTTCACTATGATCATAGTCGTAATCATAGTCGCAAGCATTATTTTTCCAGATACGTTTCCTACGTTTGAAAACTTCCGGCAGATCCTTCTAAATCTGTCCATTGACACTATCGTTGCCGCTGGCATGATGATTCTTCTCATTAGCGGCTCATTTGACCTTTCTGTTGGATCTGTCGTAGCGTTTGCCGGATGCCTGACCGCATATCTGATGCATTTCTTCAACGTTCCGGTTCCTATCGCTATCGGCATCGGTCTGATCTCCTCGCTGGCTATAGGTTATGTCAATGGATACCTGATTGCGTACCAGGGCATAAACCCAATGATCCAAACGCTGGCCATGATGGGAATAGTAAGAGGGCTCGCGCTAATGACCAGCGGTGCAGGAATTCAGAATCTACCGTACTGGTTCAGTGCGATCGGTCAATCCAGGCTGTTGGGAATTCAAATGCCGGTCTGGTATATGCTGCTTACAATCTGTGTCTTTACTTTTCTTGTAAACAAAACAATTTCGTTCCGGCGCTTTTACTACATCGGTGGCAATGAAACAGCCGCTGATCTTTCCGGGATACGCGTAAAGCGTGTCAAAATGATTGGCTTCATTATCTCCGCCGGCCTTGCGGGCGTTGCTGGAATTCTGTTATCGTCGAGACTAGGCGCCGCCTTGCCGACCATGGGTCGCGGACTTGAATTGAGGGTTATTACCGCTGTGATACTCGGAGGCGCAACCCTGAGCGGTGGTTATGGCAAAATACCTGGAGCGCTGCTCGGCGCCCTGTTTATGGGCATAATTACCAACCTGATGGTAATTTCCAGGGTTTCCGGTTATTGGCAGGAGATCATCCTGGGGATCATCCTTGTAAGCACGCTTTGGTTGGATCAGGCGTTACAAAAAAAATACTCTTTGCAAGCAACGCGGTGAATTTTGAAGTATAAATCCTTTTGAAATGAAACTACATCTGTGCGTAATACTCGTCGTTCTTTCTGCCTGTGAGTTACCTCCACGAAACGGACAAGCCATACAACAAGTCCGGTCAACGGATACCGCATTGGTTAACATTGAAGACGAAGAATATGTAATGGTGACGACCGCTGTAACTATGCCTATGTACGTGAATCACGATCAGGCTGCATTCAAGCGATGGGGTGAGAAAATGGGTGTAAAGGTCTCCATACTTGGTCCTGCCGAGTGGGATGTGCCCGCACAGATTAATACTATCGAGGAGGTGATTGGAACACATCCTACCGGTTTGCTTATCAATGGTACTGATCCCGCCATCGCACAGGTAATCAACAAAGCTGTTGCGGCAGGTATTCCTACCGTTGTTTACGATTCAGACATACCGAATTCTAACAGGCACGCATTCCTCGGCACCGACTGGTACGAAATCGGAAAGATGCAGGGTGAAGAAATGGTCAAACTGTTGAACGGCAAAGGTAAGATTGCTTACATGGGCATCCTGGGATTAAATAATATGGAGAGTGGTTTCCGGGGATTGCTCGATGTACTTGCCAAATACCCGGAAATTGAAGTAGTCGGTAAATATGACGACAAAGCGAACGTGGAAGAAGCCGCGCGGATTGCCTCAGATGTAATCGCAGCGCACCCTGATATAAGCGGGATCTGTGGTTTTGATTCAAATTCGGGACCAGGCATAGCGCTCGCTGTAAGGGAAGCGGGCAAATCAGGAAAAATAATGATCACTACCGTCGATTGGGAACCAGAACACCTGCAGCTGGTCAAAGCAGGGGTAATTCAAATGCTGGCAGGACAAAAACGTGAATTGTTCACATGGTATGGGGCACAGTTTCTTTATGACATTGTCCACCAAACGAACAGGCTTGCGGAAAATGATACGGAAGCTGGTATCACGAGCGTCCCCTATGTCATTAACACCGGGCTATTAAAAATTACGAAGGAGAATGTCGACCTATTTATGAACAAGTAGAACTAAAACAAAAGGCTAAACCGTCTTGAGAAGTTTTAGCTGTTCTTTTAATTGCTTAAGGTGATCGGTAGCTTCCCTGATCTTATCGTTGAACTCGTCCTTGACCTTTTCCGCATTCTTTGAGCGGCCGAAGAACTCGAGATTGTTTCTCCAAAGCGCAATGTCATTCTCCACTTTGCTGATCTTTTTGCGAATGATCTGTTCCTTCTGGAATATCTTACGATCGGCCATAGGATCATTACGCAAGTCGTTGAGCTGATTCTCGAGCGCTATCTTTCCTTTTTCATCCTCAGTAAGTCCAGGGATGGAGTTGATGAAACGATCGACAGCTTCATGATAGCGGGTGCGTATTGTGTTTATGTCCTTGCGTGGTACAAACCCTATGGAACTGAATTTTTCCTGTAACTCACGCAGAATATCTGACGAACCCGTCCTGCCTGCGGCGTGACTTTCCAGCTCAGTACATATTTCTTCCTTCAACCGTAGATTTTCGGTCTGCTCCTGCTCCATCTTATCATGCTGGGTACGTCTCTGCTCAAAGAAGTGATCACACGCGTCTTTGAATTCTTTGAAGACTTTTTCTCTGAATTTCTCAGGCACAGGCCCAACATCTTTCCACTTCTGCTGAAGAGTTTTTAGTTCATTTGAGGTACGTTCCCAGTCGTTACTTTCTTTCAGCTCTACAGCTTTCTTGACCAGATCATTCTTAAGTTGAAGATTCTGTTCTCTTTCCTCGTCGAGCTTTTTGAAGAAGGCGTTTTTATTGTTGAAGAATGTTTTAAAGGCAGACCAGAACTTCTTATTGACGTCCTTCGCTTTCGCGCGCGGCAGACCACCGATTACTTCCCAGCGTTTTTGAAGTTCGAGAATTTCCTTCGTCTTTTGATTCCATTCCTTGATCCTATCGGATTGAAAATTGACAAATTCCTGGACCTCATCGCTGAGTGAAGCCTTGTTGCCGAGATTATCCTGAAGTTCCTGCTGTAGGTTTTGCAGGTATGCATCGCGCCTTGCGTATACCGCATCCGATGCCGCCTTGAAACGTTGCCAAACGGAATCTTTATCTTCTTTGGGTACAGGACCTAAATGCTTGAATTCATGGTGGAGTTCATTCAGTTCCTGAATCGCATCTTTGATGAGCTCTACACCGGCAAGCTTTTCAGCACGGGCGCATAACTCAGCCTTTGCTTCCAGGTTTTTACGGCGGTCGAGCTCTTTTAATTCAAAGTATATGCTTTGGTTATCGTAGAAGCGATCTGTGAGGGCATGATAGTTTGCCCACAACGTCTTGGCCTGGGCGCCGGGGACGGGTCCGATGGTTTTCCATTCCTTTTGAAGTTCTTTGAAACGTTCAAAGTGATCGGAAGTATCCTGCGAATCTGACAGAACGCGAAGTTTTTCTAGCAGCTCTTCTTTCTTCTTGAGATTTTCCCCCTTATCCTCTTCTTGTTGTTTAAAATACTGAGATCTTCTATCCTTGATGAGCTTCAAGTTTGCATCGAAGATAACATCGTATTCATCGCCTTTGAATTCGAAATCGGCCTCTGTACCACCTCCCCCAATAAATCTCAATAGCGCTTCAGCACGCTCCTTCTCACGAATATCATCATATAAGGGCTTGATCTCCCGAAGGATATGATCAACTTTCTTAAAGTTGTCGTCCCGAGAAAGTTCTTTGATCAGGTCCGCGAACTGCTGCTTTGTGAAGTTTGAGTAATCGACGTGATGAAACTCATCGTGATGTTCTTCTGTAACTTCATCGCGTTCTGAAAGGTCTACTTCTGATTGCAACGTGCTACCATGGTTCACCAAACCGGGTTGGTGCGCATGTTCCTGCTCTTCTCGTTTCTCTTTTTCCATTTCCATGGTCAATATTCATTGTTACGCGCTTTAGCGTAAATTTACTAAAAATGCTCAATTCAGACGAGGGTCCAAAGGATAGTTGGAATAGACCGAAAAACGGCCCCCCATATTCTCTAACGCCTTTTTCCAGATAACTGTTGGCTCGGTGTCGAATAACAGTTCATCCGTAACAAAATCGCAAACTATCCAGGAATCCTCCTGAAGTTCGGCTTCCAGTTGTCCCTTCCCCCATCCGCTGTATCCCAAATAAAACCGGACATCTCCCGATTTGATGGCAGCGGTGTCCAGCTGTGCAAGAAGATTTTCGAATTCTCCACCCCAATAAATCTCGTCTCTTATCTTAACAGCATTGTTGATATTCGTGTTCCTGTGAAGAAAATGAAGGGTATCTTGCTGAACGGGACCCCCGATGAAAACTGTTTCTTCGATATTCCGGACGTCGTCCATCACTTCATTTATTTTGATGATCGAAGGCTTATTTACTACAAATCCAAAAGAACCTTCGTCATTGTGTTCACATAATAACACCACCGTCCGCTCAAAGTTCGGATCAGCTAGGTATGGTTCCGAAATAAGCAACCTTCCCTTTTCGGGTTTTAGTTTATTTCTGTACTTAAAGTATTCCATACCCTATAACACTTATTGATTTGAGCGTTAATATGCGCTGTTTCAATACTTGAATAAAATACTTCATTTGCTGGTATGCAAATTTTATTTCTTTGATAACCTTTGACTCAAAATGCAACCGTATGCACAACCTGGCAGAAATACGCAAAGACTATTCGAAAGCAACTCTTGATATTACCAATGTCTCCAATGACCCTATTGATCAATTCAATAAATGGTTTGATGAAGCTATAAAGGCAAAAGTTTTGGAGCCAAATGCAATGTGTCTTGCGACCGTTAGTAATGATAATCGTCCCTCATGCAGGATAGTATTACTAAAAGGTATCGAGGATAATAAGTTTCTTTTTTATACTAATTATCAAAGCCATAAAGGAAAAGATCTTGAAAATAATCCCGTTTGTGCGCTAACATTCTTTTGGCCCGAGTTAGAACGACAAATACGTATTGAAGGAATTGCCGGTCGCGTTGCCGAAAATAAATCTATTGAGTACTTCCAGAGCAGACCACTGGGCTCTCAGGTCAGCGCATGGGCTTCACCTCAAAGTTCCATTATTGAAAACAGAATAATACTGGAAGACCGGGCGAAGCAAATTGAAAAAAGATTCGAAGGGAATAAATCATTACCGAAACCCCATCAATGGGGGGGGTACGAAGTTGATCCTTTGTTAATAGAATTTTGGCAGGGTCGCGAAAATCGATTACACGACCGGCTGGAGTATCTTAAACTTGAGGGATCCTGGAAGGCCCATCGCCTTGCACCCTAAAAGATATCAAACAGGCTGTTAATGCCCGGATAACGGCGCACCGTAAAGCCTTCTCCGAAACGTACACCGATGGCATGGCCAAATTCGACCGCCCTCGCATCCAGCATTTTCAGAAAGGTGGGGTTGGAAATATAGGTCTCGGGTTCCTT
>Ga0193738_1000833_pt1 | contig 13840 bp, 13 predicted proteins | sample L2a1metaG_FD_144927 | JGI IMG/M metagenome (GOLD analysis project Ga0193738, IMG submission 144927) | Soil microbial communities from a riparian zone of the East river system, Colorado, United States - L2a1 | ecosystem: Environmental > Terrestrial > Soil > Riparian zone | place: USA: East River...
AGAGAATCTGAGAAAAGGTATGTTCAAAATTGGAAAATTAGACTATGCAAGCAAGGGAGAAATGCATGAACATGCTCATTATATAATCTCTTCATCTCGTCAAACTATATTGAATTCGATAAGCCAAACGAACCCAAAATTCCATTCTCTAGTCAGATGGGCCATTGATTCTTTTATTTCAAATCCAAACTCACGATTATGGAATACGATGAGTGCGCTTGGTATGTATTTGTCAAAACGTGTTTCAAAAAAAGTAAACATCTATGGATACAATCCTCATATTTTTGAAGAAAGATCATGGTCCAATCTAATCTCGTTAAGCCTAAGTCCTTAATCAAGGAAGTTTAACTATCGTTTCTATTTATTGGTTTCATATTTGTACTTTTGCTAATAATATCTGACGCTTAATTACAACATGTTAGAAAATTTAGAAATCTATTTCTCGAACAACTTACTAGTAAAGTAAATTAATAATACCAATCATTGACTACTGTCTTGAGATATATGCACAGGATCGGCTTTTCATGTTTGTTTATTGTCATGTCTTTTCTCACTCTTATTAGTCCATCATTTGTATCGGTTCACGCAAATAGCTCGATTAGGTCAGACTTGAATTTGAAAGTAATGAACCTAGATGATGCTATTTATTCCGAAAAATTTGTGATTCCTGCTTCAATGGATGTTAATGAAAATCAAAGTAGTGATATTGAACTAGTAGGAATCGTAACAAAAGTGTTAGATGGTGATACATTGGATATCAATGGAATTAGGATCAGATTAGCTCTAGTTGACACACCCGAAATAAACCAACCAGGATATGACCGGGCGAAGCAATTTGTCGAATCACTGTGTCTTGGAAAGAAGGGAGAGTTGGATGTAGATAACGGTCAAAGAAGAGGGGATAGGCATGGAAGAGAAGTTGGTGTTGTCTACTGTGACGAGATCAATATGAATGATAAACTCATGTCAAACAGTTTGGCAAGGATTCTTGTCCAGTTTTGTGATATCACAGAATTTGCAAATGAAAACTGGACAGTAACCCAATGTCAAGGTAGCAGACGATGAAAGCGTCATTATGTGGTATGAGGATCATCAGAGATTCTCTTTTCATGTAGGAAATTTCGGCGTTCATGTTGCTTGTAGCAAATCTTTTAGTCATTTGGAAGCAATAGCTCTTTAGAATTTGAATTATTATGAGTGACAGGCTTCAGAGTCAAAGCCTTGTCAGTCCATACAAGGGCCTCTTCATATTTACCTAGTTCGCCTAGCGCATCAGCCTTATTGTACATTGCATCTACAAAGTGAGGGTTAATTTCTAAGGTTTTGTCAAACCAAGTAATTGCTTCTTCATATTTACCAAGATTAGACATTGTTCCTCCTTTGTTATACAATGCATTTGTAAAGTCAGGGTTAATTTCTAAGGTTTTGTCAAACCAAGTAATTGCTTCTTCATATTTACCAAGTTGATTTAATACCAAACCTTTACCGTTCAGAGCATCAACAGACATTGAATCCATCATTAACGCCCGGTCAAATGAAACTAACGCTTCTTCATATCTGGAGGTATTGAGCATTTCGCCCCCTTTTTGAATGAGATCAGAGAGGGTGGAAGAATCTGTGGGAGTAACACTTGTTGCTTCTGTATTTTGTATTTGATGGTCAAAACCTGATATGAATATGAATAAAAATGTAATGAAAATAAGTAACGTTATTACGGGTGATAAAAGAAGGACAACATTTTTCAGAGGAAATGGTCTAATCACGCTGTTGGAAGATTTATTCAATTTTGCGATACTCTTAGATTACACCAGTAGGGATAAATCATTTTCGTATAAAAAAATCAATTTATGAACATAATTATTTTCAGAATCAGTAGAATTTGAAAACCAAGTTAAGGTCATTTAGGGAAAAATTGTATTCAGTATTAAATTAGTGCCAAACTATTGCGATCGGTTTAAGATTACCTTCGCTCATTTTTGAAAGTAGGGTGATCAACTATAAGTTTCAAATTAGTTTCAATGGATGCTTCGGTACTCATAACCCTCTTCATAGCACTATCAGACGGCTCTTCCTTCACCTCATTAGCATCCAATCCATATTAAAAAGGCTTGAAGATAAATTTGTAATTAGATTAATAGTCTACATGGAAGGTTATCTTTCTGATAAGATCTTGGCGGCCAATCAGATGCTCATTGCAATAAAAGCCATTTTCTGACTCAGAGTGTATTCTTTTAATACCATGCAGAATATTGCAATAATGAAATGAAATCAGCTCAGATAATTAAGATTAAAGAGAAACTTTCTGTTGTTGACCTGCCAGATCCAAAACCCAGAGATGCTCAAGTATTGGTAAGAATTGAAGCCTCCGGGGTGTGTCATAGCGACATTCATCTTTGGGAAGGTGGATATGAAGGAGCTGCAGGAACTTTTTTAAAAGTTGAAGATAGAGGAGTCAAATTTCCAATAACTCCAGGACATGAAATATCTGGAAAAATTGAAGCGATTGGTGAATCTGTTAGCGGTTTTAGTGTCGGAGAGAGAGTTATAGTTTATCCGTGGATTGGAGAAGGTTCATGTCCTGCTTGCAGAGTTGCCCAAGAAAATCTGTGTGATACACCAAGGACCATTGGTATTTATAGAGACGGTGGTTATTCCGAGTTGGTTCTCGTTCCTAATTTTAGATATCTTGTGAAAATCGATAATATGGATGTGAATTCATCTGCCTCCCTTGCATGCTCAGGTTTGACGGCATTTAATGCAGTCAAGAAGGCCACAGTAAGTCCAGGAGAATCAATAGTGGTAATTGGAGCCGGGGGATTGGGACTTATGTCAGTTCAAATCGCGAGAGCTATAACAAATTCGACAATCGTAGTGGTGGATGTTGAGGAAAAGAGATTATCGGAGGCAAAGAGATTAGGTGCCCATGAAGTTGTAAACTCCTCTAAAGTAGATCCTGTTGAAGATATCAAAAGACTTACCAATTCTCTGGGCGCTGAAGCAGTGATAGACTTTGTAAACAACACTCGGACAGCACCACTTTCGATTAACATGTTGAGAAAGAGGGGCAAGCTTGTAATGGTCGGACTTTTTGGCGGTGCATTAGAATTGAGTTTACCAATAATACCTCTGAGAGGTTTCACAATTACAGGTGCTTATACTGGAAGTTTCAATGACTTAGTTGACCTTGTCAATTTATCAAAGACAGGGAAAATTAAATCGGTAGTGAATAGAACATACAAGTTAGACGATGCAAATCAAGCCCTCGAGGATTTACGTGCAGGGAAGATAGTAGGACGTGCTGTGCTGAATCCTAATAGCTAAAGTTGTAAAACTTGAGTTTACAACACCTCAATTTAATTTCTACATTCAATTTACATATCTTCTGGGCGATTTTTTAGTTCAATTCTTCTAGATAAATTTACTCTAAAGAGTAACACTATTTACAATAGATAAGTATTGTAGATATTTTTTAAAAACTATTATGTTTAACTGACTCATAACGTACTATAGGTACAAATCTTAGTCCTGCATAAATAACATGTTATAAAATAATTTTGCGATGATTCATTATTATAATTTAATATATCATAATTACTTGTCGACTGCTGAATTAGAAAATTCTTATGATAACCGTAGTTCTCTTAAAAACAGGACCGTGGTGGGAGAATAAGAATTGTCAGGATTATTTACAAGGGCATCAGTGTTCTTCTTTATAGTAGCCAGCTTTATGCTCTCACAAACTATTCATCCTACTTTTGGGCAGACAACAAATTCATGTGTTGACACAAATGTTAAGGGCCTTTCTGCAAGTGGAAGTACCCAAAATTTTCCACCAAATAATGTAATTGACAATAATTTCAATACAGTATGGTCGTATTATGGTAAAGGTTCATGGATTTCATTTGATTTAGGTTCAAGTAAAAATATTTGCAGTGTAAATATTGCATGGTATAAAGGTGATGCAAGAGAAAGTAATTTTATTATAGCCACCTCTACTGATGGCACTACATACAAAGAAATTTTATCATCCAAGAGTAGTGGTAACACGTTATCATTTGATAAATATGTAATACCCACTACATCTGCACGATATGTAAAGATCATTGTTAATGGTAACACACAAAATGATTACGCGAGTATGACTGAGGTAAAGTTACAGACAACAACATCATCTACTCAACCCCAGGAAACTCAATGCTCTCCTGCAACTCTTAGTGGCGTTAAAGCATCAGGAAGCCAAACAAGTTTTCCACCTTCAAATGTTAAAGACAATAACCTTCAGACAAGATGGTCTAACAGCGGGATAGGTTCTTGGATCCAGCTAGATTTAGGTTCAAGTAAAAATATTTGCAGCGTAAATATTGCATGGTACAAGGGTGACGAAAGACAGAATAGTTTCATTATCTCGACATCGAAAGACGGTTCTACTTTTACTAAGGTGCTTGAGAAAAAGAGTAGCGGAACTACTCTAAATCTTGAAAAATATGTTTTATCCAACGCCAATGGACGGTATATTAAGATTACTGTAAATGGTAACACTCAAAATGATTACGCAAGTATAACTGAAGCAAATATTAGAACGCAAACCACTGTTACAACTCCACCCTCACCTCCGTCAAATGGAGATGGAAGTACAGGAGATAATTCTGCAGGTGGAGATGGAGTCAAGATGGTCTATCCGACACTATCAGGAGCAGAGACATGGTTCTTCAACCCTGCAAATCCTAACGACGGTCAATTTGAGAGAAACGGTGCGGAAATCTCTAAAAATTCAGATGGTAGCTGGAAACTTAAACCGGGCACTACCAGAATGTTGGCATTTACCAAGAGCTCCGGACTTCCATCCGATGAAGTTAGATCAAGTCTACCAACCTATGATTATTCAAGATTGGCACAAACCGGATACTTTTACAAACCATCAGACTGGAAGAATATGGAAATAACAATTTATGTTAAAGTACTTTCCACATCTGGTGGTGGAGATGAAATTTCGCTGGTTTCTAGAAGTGTAAGACACAGTACAAACGTACAAGAAGGATGCGGTGGCTCATCGTATCACAATAATATTGACTTTACAAATGGTAAATTCAAATTCAAAAAAGAGATGTGGCATGTGAACTATGACATAAAATCATACAGCGGTATTACAATTGGTTCAACCATGAACAAGTGGATTGGATTTAAGGGAATTGTGTATAATTTGCCTGATGGTAGTGTTAAGTTGGAATCATATGTTGATAAAGATAATAACAATAACTGGCAAAAGGCAACTGAATTTGTCGACAAGGGTAATTGGGGAGATGACATGACCCATTGCAAGGCCAAAACAGGTGGTGCAGCAATAACCTGGGGCTCTCCCATGGTAATATTCAAGTCAAACGGAGTAACGTATGATTTCAAGAAATTCTCCGTGAGACAAATTGTTCCTCCAACCTGAAACAGCAAGTCTATTTTGACGTGACAGGCAACAATAGACTTGGTGGTATATCTTTTTTATGGTAAACTATACTTGCAATCAAATACGGTTAGACTATAGCAATGACAAGGCAGGTATGATAATTTGACAATACTGATTGAACAAATGTGAAACCAATAGTATGGCGATTTGGAAGAGGTTTATCCTCAATCTATCCAATGACCGCAATAAGAGCCAAAGAACAGGCAAAACATGATTAACGTCAATACTGGCTGTTGACGTTGGGAAAGCGGGATTAATTTAATATATAAATTTGACGTGATATATGTCAATGAGTGATTGATGAGCGGCATGAGGAATATAGATGCTAGAAACATAGGCCTGAGAAATATTGTAGTTGCGGATACCAGGATATGTTCAATCGACGGCGAGCATGGTGAGTTGATTTATCGTGGTTATGATATTTTAGATCTTGTAACTCATTCAACTTTCGAAGAAACCGCATATCTGTTGCTTTTTGGAGACCTGCCAACAAAGGATGAACTGGCTGAGTTTACACTAGACCTCAAAGAAAATCGAGAAATTCCAGAAGCATTATATCAAAATTTGAAAAACAGACCAGTTACAGCTTCGCCCATGGATGTACTGCAGTCATGCGTTTCACAGTTGCCCGATTATGATTTGGACATTCAAGATGACTCAAGGGAGATGAATATTAAGAGAGGCAAGATGCTGATTTCAAAGATTCCAACAATTGTTGCTGTTTGGGACAGAATCAGAAGTGGTAAAGAAATTGTTAAACCATCAAATGAAATGACAAATGCTGAAAATTTTCTTTACATGCTTTTTGGTAATAAACCAAAACATGAAGAAGCAAAGATATTTGATATCTGTTTGATACTTCATGCAGAACATAGTTTTAACGCTTCCACCTTTGCAGCCAGAGAAATTGCATCTACAAAATCACATATTTATGCATCAATAAATGGAGCAATTGCGGCATTGTCCGGCTCATTACACGGAGGGGCAAATACCCAGGTTATGAAAATGCTACTAGAGATAGGAAATACAGAGAATGTTGACAAGTGGGTTATCGGCAAATTAGAACATGGAGACAAGATTATGGGCATGGGACATGCAGTTTATAAAACTACAGACCCTAGAGCAGAAGTCCTGTATCGATTATCAAAGACTGTTAACAAGGAACGACAGACTCCATGGTTTGAAATGACAGAACAGGTTGAAAAAACAACTAAGAAATATTTGCTGGAAACTAGAAAACAATCAATATATCCAAATGTTGACCTATACAGTGCATCACTCTATTACAGCTTGGGAATTCCTATGGATTTGTTTACTCCGATTTTTGCCATTGCTAGAATTTCTGGCTGGACTTCCCATGTGATTGAAGAGAAATTTGCCGAGGCAGCTCCTAAACCTGCGCTCTATAGACCAAAGGCAGAATATGTTGGAAGATATTGCGGGCCAATGGGCTGTGAATATAATCCAATAGATAAACGATTCACAAAAATTACTCAAGAGTAACCAACGAAATTCTATCAACTAGATATTTTTTTGAATGGTTGGTAGTATACCACACAGCTTAAAAACAGACAATGCTTTAAATTGAGAAAATTTGTCATCCATAACTTATGGTGGGGTGGCAGAGAGGCTATGCGTTCGCCTGCAGAATCACCATGTAGTTAGCGAATCTATAAGGGTTCGAATCCCTTCCCCACCTCTCATATACATACGACTCAACTCTCCAACAGTATTTTTTTAATGATGGAGACTTACATACATACTAGTGAACAATAATCACAACTTATTCTATTAGCAGATTTCCACAAATTATTTGACAAAAGACCGAGTCCGGAAACGAATACGGGGTGTGAATAAAAAATTTTTAAATATTATGGATTCGATAGATAGTTGTTATTGCCAAATTTAGATCAAGATACTTATTCGGTTCACTTTGCACGATTTGCTGCAAAGCTAGAAAAGCATCTCCTAAATCATGGTGTAGCTTGCAGCGAGGCAGACGTCATTATAGAGGACAGTTCGACTATCTTTTTTGACAAGTTAAATAACCCTAAAAAATCATTCTTAAAGTTGTTCAAGAAACAAGACCCAATGTCATTATTCATAGAATCGGCCAGTGAATCTCTCCTAAAGCATATTCCGGAAGCTCAAAAGACATTTGGATCTTTTAGAGCAATTGAAGACTGTCTCAGATAATGGAAATATTTTGTTCAATAATTGTTGTACGAATAGAATGCAAAGATTACATCCATCTTTCTATATTTGTATAGAAACACCTATCCAGAGTAACGATAATGATACAATGGGGCCGAAGGGATTTGTTCTGTTACGGTATACCGCACATTTGAACCCCTGATCCACGGGTATCTTTCTCTAATAAAGCCCTGTTTGTTAGATCTGGAGCCCGTTGCGATGCCTGGCTTCGCTACGACCCCACATTAGCATCGCCTTTTAATGGTTCTAAAGTTGAGTGTATAAGTTTTACGACATGGTACTGAAAGGTACAATAAATGAAAAACGAAATCTTCTGTGTTCATTAGTATTTATTTGCATAATTTGTCTTAATTGTTGATTTGCAGTACCCTACTCTGTTTTTCATATACGTAGCAAAGAATGAAGAATGGGTTAGGTTGCAAAATGAAGATTGGTTTTATGTTTCTCTAATGTCTCGATTTTTTCATCACTGGATAAAGAAATCATTTGATGTAAGCTTAAAGATAAAGGTAGATATACTTCCGATAGTTCCGGGGAGACTATTTGATAGGATGTCAATTTCCTACCTATCGCGAGATCATTACGAAAGGGACAAAGGAACGTACCATTTTTATCTCACTTACTTTAAGCCATTTTGGACGGACTGTAGAACTGAAGGTTATTCTTCAGAAAATTTTGGCATAGCGTATTGGGAAAGATCCAAAGAGCCCGTTTCTGATCTGGATCGAGTAAAATTTTATGCTGATAAAAATTGTGCCAAAATATCACATGTCCTGAGTCATGAGATATTGAGAATGAAGGGTGAAAAAAGAAAGGTGTATTTTGACGGGGTTCATGAATTATGGGATAAACACATGTATGCTTCCCTCCCGCTCCAATACTACAATAACAAATTTGAAATAATTTCAACTGGTGACACATACAGTTTTGTGACGATAGACCCACGGAAAATACAGGCTTGATATTTCAGGGTTGAAAATGCTTATCAATATTGACAATATCATAAAATGTGGAGCAGTATTCTCTCTCATAGGAACAGTTATTATGATAATACTAGTTTCAGTTATTCTTATTTTTCCGGTACAAAAGAATTGTGATAGTAACGACTCTGATTGTCAATTTATTTCAACAGCGCCTGGCATCTTGAGGTCAATAGTATCGCCCCTAACATTAGTAACAGCACTACTTACAATTGCCACAGGACTTTTGATATTTAGATTCGGAACTCGTTATAAATTAAGAAAATCTCATTTGTAATTACTCTGTCTCAAGGTGCACTGTTCGTATTAGTTAGTCTGTTATAAAAAATAGTCAATATATGGTTTATGGACTTATCTCCATTCCTAGAAAATGATTCAGGGTATTTTTTTTCCAGGGTTCATTATCTTTTTGTCATCAAAAATAGATTTTATTTGTTTGAACATTTGATACATTGTTGGACCGTACATCATGGGGATGTATTTTGTTCTAAGCATTCCATCTCCATGTTCTCCCGAAATGGAACCATTAATTTCAGAAACATGATTGAAAACCTTATTCGCCAAGTCATCCATCAAGATATTGCAGTCTTTTGATGCAAAATCGATAATAGGTCTTAGATGTAAATTGCCATTTCCTGCGTGACCATAAACAACATAATCAAGATTGTATTCAGCAAGTAATTTTAAGAGAAAAATCAAGTAATCATGTAAAAGTTCTGGGTGAACTACTGTATCTTCTATTAATCCAGCTGGCCTTCTAGAACCAACTCCATTTTTCATGGCACTATTAAGCGAATTTCTTCTTTCACTCCATGCTCTACTCACACTTTTTGGATCATATCCGCTTTCGACAATTTTTGCTTTCTGCCGAAGAGTATCTTCAAACTTTTGAACTCTTTGATAGAAATTATCATCACTTCCATAGAATTCTACAAACATAATACAGGAATTCTTATTCTCAGACTGATCAGTTTTCCATCCTTCTATGATAGTGCCTTTGTCCAGTAATTCCAATGCTACTGGCTTGAATTGAAGAATATATGGCACAACCAGAGCAGCATGAAAAATGTTCTCAAACTTGAGAATAATGAGCGATTTTTTTTCCGGGATGTCCAATATTGAAATTCTAGAGCTGGTAATTACACCCAGACTTCCTTCCGATGCAACAAATATCTTCTGCGGGTTTACCCGATTATTTTCAAAAACTGCATCCAATCGATATCCGCTTGAATTCTTACTTACATTTGGATAATGATCATTTAAGTTGATATTTACAGACGATACATACTTTAACATTTTATCGATTTTATCATCATGGCTACTCTGATCTGCAAACCCTATCGTTCCATTGCAATAGACTAGATCAACCCTCTGTACATAGTTTATAATACTTCCATAACCTAGTCCATGTGGACCACTGGAATTGTTCGCTAGCATTCCCCCAAGGGTACAATAGTTACTACTTGCAGGATCGGGCGGAATAAATTTATTCCTTTTTGCAAGTTCTTTATCAAGTACTGCTTTTACAACTCCTGGTTCAACAACAACGTAATTATCTCCAATTTCCAAGATTTTGTTCATTTTTTTGGTAAAATCTAAAACGATACCGGTGGTTAACGATTGACCCAATAAACCTGTGCCAGCTCCTCTGCAAGTTATGGGAATGCCCCGTGAATGTGCATATGTACATATTTTCTGAACTTCATATTCGTTAGACGGGAAGCTAACTATCGAAGGTTTGAGGGTACAATGGCTTGCGTCCACTGAATAGATTGTCCTTGTCCAATCATCGTTAAATGTATCTGCAAGTCCAAGTGTTCTCAGCTCAGAAATATCTGATTCAAACAAGAGTGAATTTATATAACGAAGTCGTGATTTTAAGCAGTTTCGATTTATATACTTTATACGGTAATCCTACAATGTCTAACAAAAATATAAAGTAGTTACATCGAGATTTCTTTCTCTGGTTTGGATTTTTTGCCTTTAATTTTCCTGTAAAACCAAAGTTTTAATGCAAAATATGCGCCATAGACGACTGTTTTTGCTTTCATACAGGGAACTACTCAAAACCTGTATATATTACTTTTATCACATTTTCACATATTATTCTAATATTAATCTGATTTTATCTCAAATCAGTGCGAAAACGTCAATGAAAAGTCCCTTTTCCATTATGCATTCTTCGCTATTTCGTTATTGTAATGGTATTGGATTCTTGAGGAATAATGGTATGTTCTGCTTGAACAACAATTCTATTAGACCCTTCGACTAAAATTGGATATCCATGAACGTTCTTCTTCTTTAGCAGGGTTTCCAGTAACGAGAGCGCTTCCTTTTCTTCGTAATCTTTAACAACCCACCTTAATGCAAATGGTAGTGTCTTGAATTTATTCCATAGATATTCAAGGAACTCATCGGCTCTTTGGTCCTTAGTTCTTTTTCTTGAGGCAATTCCAAAAATGTTCTTGACCTTGCCTTCATATACAATACCTTGACCATCCTTAGTTGTCACAAAGGGCTCAATTGCATATACATTATTCACAGACAAATTGAATGAATGGCCAATAGTCCAAATGTTTGGAATTGATTGTCCTGCATGAATAGTGTATCGCTCAAGGGAATGACCGCTCAGATTTTGAATTGGTTTGCAACCATACTTTGTGATTGTCTTTTCGATTATTCTGCCTATATCAGAAACACGTGTATTTGACCGAGCAATACCTATCGCTTCGTCTAGGGCTCTTTGAGCTATATCTATCAAATCTTGATACTTTGAATCATAACTCACAGTTACTGCGGTATCAGCGATATATCCATCAATATGCACTCCCACATCTATTTTCAGTACATCAGTATTTTTCACAACCGTGGGATCGTTGGGCTCTGCGGTATAATGTGCTGCTATATCATTCAAACTAACGTTAACTGGAAATGCCGGTTCTCCGCCTTTTTTTATTATCTCATTTTCAACGTCATTACAAATTTCGCTCAGAGTCCTGCCGGTGTGATCTTGATTCCTAGCAAATTCTCTAACTTCGGAAGCTATTTTTCCAGCCTTGATATAGTCCTCAAAGTTATCCAACTCTTAAAATTCAAAGTCAAACATATTTAGATATATTGATACCCACATCATTTCTGAATGATTGAATGCAACAGAAATGATATCAAATATGAAGAATGACCCAACCAAAAGTACAGATACCAGTTGTCTCCCAGATTTTCATTATCTCAAAGTTAAAATTATACTTGGGGTATCGCATTTGCTAAACCGTAAAGTTGGGGCCGTCGTCTAGCATGGTATGATGCCAGCCTTGGGCGCTGGAGGCCGCCGGTTCGAATCCGGCCGACCCCATTGATAATAGTTCCTTCGCTTAGTATCGTCAAAACTAATTACAAATTGCATTCTCTACTAATTCAGACCCTAACCTGACTAAGAAGAAGTTGATATTTTTGATTAACCATAACTGGAGTATAATAGTCGGAGTTTATCTTTGAGTCTACTTGCCAATTTCTCGGATATTTTTTTCTGATACTCATCTACTTTAATCGGGTTCTTTTGCGTAAATACAAATGGTCCATATGCATAACTATTGTTGGGAGCAGGTACTTCAGGTTCGGAGGAAGAAATTAGAGAAGAAATGTACGAACTAATACCACTATTGTCTTGATTTTCACCCATGTTAGATAGGATCTTTCCGATTTTTTCTGGGTCTAATTTTCTATATCCAAAAGGCATATGGGAATTATCGTTAAACTTTACCGGGTCTACATCAACCTTTGCACCAACTATTAGTGGATTTGGCTTGTAAATCGAATCAATCTTGAGCTGCCAAACTTCATTTGGATTGCTAACAATAGCATCATAAAAGTTTCCATTCATTTGTGAGACAGAAACTACAAATTTCCAATTTTTTGCATTTGCAGAATATCTTTGAAAGAGATTCGATGCAAGGTTGTTGCCTTCAAGTATATCCAATACGGATTAAATTGAACATACGGTAAATATGAGTTTTTATCCTGCTTGATGACAAATTAGATGAAATCTTTCTGTACTCTAGCATTTGTTCATACATAACAAGACCGGCAAAGGATATCACCATTCTGGTAGAGTGTTAGTTGACTTTACAAGTAATGTGGGAATACTAGCTTACTTCACAAATTATATCAATCTCTACTACACTGTCAAGGGGAAGGCTATTTGCTCCGATGGCAACTCTAGTATGTTTACCCTTTTCACCAAATACTTCTAGTAAAAAATCTGATGCGGCGTTGATAACTTTGGGATGATCCTTAAAAGAAGGATCACAATTCACATAACCGGTTATTTTAACAAATTTGGAAATACTTTCCAAATTACCAAGGAATTTGTTGATTTGTTCGAGTCCGTTAATAGTACATTGTTTTGAAGCCTGTACTGCATCAGCTATAGAAACCCGGGTAGGGATCTTGCCCTTATATTGTTCTGGCAAAGTTCCCTGTATTAATGGAATTTGGCCGGAAACAAAAATCAAATTCCCGCTCTGAGTTACTGGAACGTAGGAGCCTATAGGCTGCGGAGGGCTGGATAGCCTGATTCCAATGGATCTTAATTTTTCTTCAATCATTGCGATTAATACATGAAACCGAGTTTTTATTCATTATTCCGATGAAAATCATATGACGACTATCAAAAAAATTAGAAACAATCCAAATACTTTTAAGCACTTAGATTAGGTAATTTGAACATGTCTTCCCACGACGACAAGATTCAATCCGGAGGAGGTTACTTCCATATGAAAGGCGTAGCGTGGAGTATTCTTGTAATGGGTTTGTCTTTAGTATTCATCATCATTGCGTATGTAATGTTTGGGCACATTGGACCATCTTTCTCTGCTGAAAGAATTAACATACAACAGGCAGAGTTGAGACAAGAATATGGTTTGCCTGCTCAGGAAGTCATTAGAAATCAGAGTATTTTGCTAACTCCACCCTCTTTAAGGACCTTGAACCAAACCATAGCAAGCGGCTAGGTTTTAGGCAGAAAAATTAGACCATCTTTTCTATTCCTTTGGATCTTGGAGGATCAGACGCTCAAAGACCCAAGGGATAAAACATTTTTACATATTGTTATCTTATATTTTTCAGTTGACAGATTGTGATATATGTGGATCTAGATTTGGTAGCAAATGTTGCGTGATATGTTCAAAAA
>Ga0193738_1000834_pt1 | contig 13839 bp, 15 predicted proteins | sample L2a1metaG_FD_144927 | JGI IMG/M metagenome (GOLD analysis project Ga0193738, IMG submission 144927) | Soil microbial communities from a riparian zone of the East river system, Colorado, United States - L2a1 | ecosystem: Environmental > Terrestrial > Soil > Riparian zone | place: USA: East River...
ACGTACGCGGTTGTCCTCGAGAAAGAGCAGCCGCCACCGTGCCCCGAGTGCGGCGAGCCCGACGACCCGTTCGACTCCGGAGTCTTCCACAGTGAGTCTGGTGACTACCCAATCGTTCGTTAGGCGCTACCCTTCGAGGGTGCCCGTCACGGCGACCTGCAGCGATTGCCATCGCCGACGCGATCCCGCGCTGAGCCGGCCCGAGCATGGCGGTACCTACCGACCCCTCGTGGCCGAGCACGATGCCGGCAAAGACTACACGGCCGAGACCGGCCCCGCCTGCGAGTGCGGGTCGCGCAAGGTCGTGATTCGGCTCCGCTTCTGAGGTCCCGATGAAACCAGGTCACTCCCTCGACTGGAAAGCCGAGGTGCTCGTCGACGCGATGTTCACGCGGGACGATGAAGCGGTCGCCAAGAAGCACGGGATCTCGGCCCGGAGCATCATCCGCTACCGCGAGCAGATGGGCCGAACGCCAGAGCTGGCTACCCTTGTCGCGCAAAAGCGGCTCGCCATCGACGACAAGATCCGCGACGAGCTGGTCGACCTCATCCGGCTGTCCATCGAGGCGGCCAAGGTCCTGGTCGTGAAAGCAAAAGAGTCCGGCGATCCCGTGCACCTCCACGCCGTGATCGGCGCCGTGAAGATCGCGAAGGAGCTCAAGCTGGACGACGACGTGCTCCATGGGTCTGGTCCAAAGAATCGCCCGAATCCGAAGGCTGCAAGCCCTTCAGGAACTTCTGGGCACGGGACCGGAGCAGGAGCCGGACGCCCCGGAACAGCCGTCAACTGACGAGCCTGCCGACGAGGAGCGCAGGCCGTCGAGGCCGCCAGAGGAGCAGGTCCTCTCGTTCATCGAGCGGATGTCGCCCGAGCTCGAAGCGCCGACGCACCTCGCGCCGCTGCTCGCGGAGATGGACGCGTGCATCGCGCCCCACGTCGGGCAGCGGTTCTTCTGGTTCTCGGTGCCGCCACGGCACTGGAAGACGACGACACTTCGGCACGGCATCGCCAAGCACCTCCAGCGATGGCCTGACGAATCCGCCGCGTACGTCTCGCACACGCAGCCGTTCGCCAATAAGCAATCGCGCTACCTGCGCAAACTCGCCGCGCGGTGCGGGTTCCGGTTCTCGCTCGACGCCAACCGACAAGACGAGTGGGAGCTGCGCGACTACGACGGCGGCGTCACCGCTCGAGGCGTACAGGGTTTCGGCGCCGGGCTCGGTTTCCGCCTCATCGTCCTCGACGACCTCATCAAGACCCGCAAGGAAGCCGAAAGCCCGACCTACCGGCAGCAGGTCTGGGACGCGATCGAAGACGACATCCTCCCGCGGCTCACGCCCGACGGATGCGTGTGGCTCGTTCACACGCGGTGGCACGAAGACGATCCGATCGGCCGCGCGAAGAAGCAGGGCTGGCGCGGCGTCAACCTGAAGGCGCTGGGCGGTGAAGCCGAAGACCAGCCGCTGCTCCGCAAGCACTGGGACTTCGGCGTCCTCGACGCGATTCGCAAGAAGAACGCGCGCAAGTTCGCGTCCCTCTATCAGGGCATGCCGCGGCCGAAGGGCGGCGCGGTGTTTCAGGCGCCGACGCTCTACGACTGGAAGACCCAGCGACCCACGTCGGGATTCCGCAGGGCCTACGGGATCGACCTCGCGTATTCGGAGAAGACGGTCGCGCGCGCCGACTGGAGCGTCTCGCTCGAGATGAATCGGGTGGAGACCAAGGACCCGAAGAAGCCGCTCTTCTACATCGTCGACATGGAGCGCAAGCAGGTCGACGCGCCGAGCTTCACGCTGACGCTGCACGCCCAGCAGGCGAAGCGCCCGGGCCCGATGCGATGGTACGCGTCCGGTACCGAGAAGGGCGCCGGTCAGTTCGTCAAGAAGAAGGTCCCGCAGCTCAAGATCAAGAACGCGACGGCGGACAAGTACGTACGCGCGCAAGACTTCGCCGAAGCGTGGAACGAAGGCCGCGTGCTCGTGCCCGATGGCGAAGACAAGCCCGCGTGGGTCGATGAACTCGTCGAAGAGATCACGACGTTCACCGGCGTCAAGGACGCGAGCGACGACATCGTCGACGCCGGCGCCGCGGGGTTCGACGAACTCAATCGCGAGCGCGACCTGACGGTGGAGGGCGCACGATCGGAACGGTGAGGACCAGTGGCCGAACCGAAATCCGCACCGAAGAAACCCAAGACGCCGCGTGACCTGAGGGCCGGCGTGCAGCCGAGCGTCAGAACGTTCACGACATGGACGGTCGCGCTCATTCGCGCGGCCGAGATGGCGGCCGACAACGGCTACCTGCGCATGGTCGCGAACCTCTGCGAGTGGCTGCTCGGCGACGACCGCATCCAAGGCACGCTGTCGGCGCGCGTCGAATCCCTGCTCGGGCTCGAGCCGACGTTCGAGCAATCGGGCGACAAGCGAAGGAGCAAACGGGTCGTTCGCGCGCTCGAGGCGGGCGAGGACTGGTGGGAGGCGTACCCCGAGGACGAGCTCGCCACCATCGCGACGTGGGGCATCCTGCTCGGGCTCGCGCCGGCCGGCCACAATTGGACGGATCCGCGCGAGGACCACGGCGGCCGCGTGCTCCCGATGCCGCGGTTCTGGCATCCCCAGCACGTTCGCTACGACTGGCCGACGCGCCGGTGGGTGACGCGCGTCGCGACGTCGACGGGCCTCGTCGACTCTGGCCTCGAAGAAGAACTCGTGCCCGGCGACGGGCGCTGGATCCTCCACACACCCTACGGGTCGTCGCGGCCGTGGTCGCGCGGTCTCTGGCGCGGCCTCGCGCGCCTCGCCCTCATGAAGGCGTACGCGATCCAAGACTGGTCGCGGTTCGGTGAGAAGGCCCACATCCTCGTCGGCGTAAGCACCGAGGACGTCGAATCATCGCGCGAGCAACGCGCGCAACTCGCGAAAGACATCTACGAACTCGGCCGCGAAGGCGTCGCGTTCCTGCCCCCAGGCTTCGACCTCAAGAAGGTCGAGATGGTGGCCAACACGAGGGACATCTACCTCGCGCAGATCGAGATGGCGAACACCGCCATCGCGATTCTGGTGCGGGGCGGCAACCTCTCCACCGAAGTGAAGGGCGGAAGCTTCGCCGCCACGGAGTCGCAGGCGGAGACCGGCGACGCGTCCAAGCGGCGCTTCGATGCCCAGTCGCTGACGACGTCGATCCACGACCAGTCGCTCGTCTGGTGGGCGGCGTTCAACTTCGGCGCCGCGGAGCTTGCTCCATGGCCCGTCTACCCGGTCGAGCCGAAGAAGGACCTGAAGGCACGCGCCGAGACGCTCAACACGGCCAGCACCGCGCTGGATCGGCTGCTTACCAACGGGCTCCCGCTCGACATCGTCGAGTTTTGCGAAGAGTTCGAGATCGTTCTGCGCAAGATGGCAGACGGCTTCGAGTTCGCCATCGGCTCGCAGATCTATCAATACGATCTCGAGTTCGGGATCCTCACGACGAACGAGGTCAGGGCGCGCAAGGGTCTACCGCCGAAGCCGGACGGAAACGAGCGCCCCATTTCGGTGACGGCGCTCATGCAGCAGGAGCAGATGGCCTCGGACGCGGCAGCGGCGAAAGCTGCCGCCAAGGCCGCAGCGAAGAATCCGCCGCCCGCACCTGGCGACGACGATCAGGCCGACAACCCGCCGGCCGACGACAACGGCGCGCCCCCGGTGGCGCCCCCAGACGCTCCGCCGGCCAACCTCCGCCGCCATCGCGCGGCCGCCACAAAGGGGACCGACAACGGCCTCGACTACGTCGACGACGTCGGTACCAAGCTGGCGAAACACGCCTCTAAGGAGCTCGCCGAAACCGTCGCCGCCATGGTGACGGTCGTGCAGAACGCCGACGGGTACGCGGCCGCCAAGAAGGCGATCGTCGAGCGATACAAGGGGCTCGCATCACCGGCGAAGCTCGCCTCGCTCACCGAGGCCGCCATCACGATGAGCCAGATGGGCGGTCACCTCGCGGTTCGGGAGGACATCCCCGAGCTCGACGACTGAAGGAGCCACGATGGGTCAAGAGGACGCGTTCACCGGCCACCCAAAGGGGCGGATCACCATTGCCGAAGAGTGGGAAGACGTGACGCCGCACGACACGAACCCGCTCGCCTTCTACCCGAAGGCCGTGGTGTGCGGCGCAACGGCCGGCACGGTGGCGTGCATCTCGCGCGGCGGCAAGACATCGACGTTCTGGCTCGAAGCCGGACAGGTGCTGCCGGTGCGGCCGAGCATCATCAAGCTGACCGGCACGACTGCCACGCCCCTCATCGCGCTGAAGGAGTAACGGCGCCGTGCCGTGGTCGGCGACAGCGGAGCCGGAAAAATTCGACGAGGCCTCGGATTTCTTTCGCGACAGGTTCCCTTTAACCCCGGATCTGGCCGCTAAACTCGGGCAATACAGCGGAGCAAGGGCGTGGACGATCGCAGGCGTCGGGCAACTCGACGTCGTGCTGCACACGTACGACTCGCTGCTGACGGCGATCGACAAGGGCACACCGTTCGACGAGTGGAAGGACGAAGTCGAGGAGAGCCTGACGAAGGCGTGGGGGTCGCCGGACTCCGCGCGCCTCGAGACCATCTTCCGCAACGCCACCCAGCAATCGCTGAACGCCGGCCGCTGGCGGGCGATGAAGGATCCGGACGTCAAGGACCTTCGACCCTACGTCCTCTTCGACGGCATCAACGACGCTCGCCAGTCCAACATCTGTCAGGACCTCGACGGCACCATCGTCAAACAGGACGACCAGTGGCTCGACACGCACTCCCCGCAGCTGCACCACCGGTGCCGTTCACAGCTCGTCAGCCTCTCGAAGGAAGACGCGAAGCAGCGTGGCATCACGACCGACCCGCCGGACGTGAAAGCAACCGCCGGTTTCGGCGCGCCGCCAGACGACAGCAGCAAGCCGTGGAAGCCAGACCCGAAGGACTATCCGCCGGAGCTCTTCCAGATTCACGAGGAGAAGAACACGCCGACCTTGGGCGTGCACTTCAAGAGGTTCGAGTCGAACCTTGCGAAGAAGAAACAGGCGGAGGCGCTCCAGGCGCTCGCCGACAACGGCCTCCTCCCGTATCTCGAGAGACAGCCGCTCGAGGGGATCGCACTCAAGCGAAAGCTGGCACGTCGCGTCGGCGGCCAGTACTCGGCCAGCGCGAAGGTGCTGGCGGTCGATGGCGCACGCGAGGCGCACACATTCGGTCAGGTTTTCGAGGCCGGCAAGTCCTGGTCGGTGTCGAGTGCCGCTAAGACGGTGGGCGAGGCCACGCAGCGCACGCTGATCCACGAGGTCGCCCACCACATCCACCTGGGGTCAACAGGAACCCTGAGGGACGAGACGGTCGACAAGAAGATCCGGAGCTTCTTCGACCGCGAGGATAAGAAGCCCATCACCGAATACGCTGGCGTTAACCCTCAGGAATATTGGGCGGAATCGTTCGCGGCGTACCGGTTCCACCGGGCCGAGCTCAGGGAGCATGACCCCGTGGGCTTTGCAATGGTCGAAGAGGTGTTACGCTTACGGGGCATAGCCCTATGACCCAAGCCACTGCATTCAACGACAGCAAACCGCCCGATTGGGAGGCGCTTCAGGCGCTCACCGCCGAGGCGGAGCAGCTCGTCGACGACGGCCAGTGGACCAAGGATGAATTCGAGCGGCTTTGGAAGGCCGGCAAGAAGGCCGTGCATGGGCACGATGAGTTTCTCGAGTGCCTCACGCTGCACGCCGATCCCGACTGGCTCTGACGTAACGCGCTGAATAAGCGCGCCCTGGCGGGCTGCCCCGCCGGAGAAAGCACGACATGACCGAACCCACCGGGCAGCCGCTGTCCGCCTACGAGCAGCACGTCCGTAAGTGGATGAGCGAGCGACGCGAGAAGCGCTGCATCACGGCCGTGGCCGCGGGCGCTGAGCTCGAACTCGCGATGCTCGACATCATCGGCGAAGACTGGTGGTCGGGCGAAGGCATCACGTCCAAGTGGGTCAAGCGCATGCTCGACGCGAACCCGAGCGTCACGCTGATCCGCGTCCTGCTCGACAGCCCGGGCGGGTCGGTGTTCGACGGCGTCGCGATCCACAACCTCCTCAAGCGCCACGCGGCGCGTGTCGAAGTCGAAGTGCTCGGCGAGGCAAGCTCGGCGGCGTCCGTCATCGCGATGGCGGGCGACACCATCAAGATGCACGAAGGCACGACGATGATGATTCATCGCGCGTCGTGCGCCTGCTGGGGCTTTGACGAAGACCTGCACGCAGCTGCCGATGCGCTCACCACCATCACGGGAAGCATCACCGATATCTACGAAACCCGCTCTGGTCGCAGTCGTGCCGACGTCGACGCCATGGTCAAGAAAGAGACCTGGATGTCGGCCGCCGATGCCGTCAAAGAGGGCTTCGCCGACGAGGTCGTGAAGGCCGGCAGCAAGCCCGCACCCGCCACCGGCAAGTCGAAGAAGAACGCTAGGACGATGCTGTTCGAGATGAACGGCGAGCCGATCGAAGTCGACATCTACACGGGGCTCGAGGCGGCCGCCGAGCAGCTTCGCGTTCTCAATGCCAGCGCCCCCGTGGCCTCGAGCCTCGGCGCTACGCCGCCACCGCCCGAACAGACGACCGCGCCCGCCGGCGCACCAGCAACCCCGACCACCGCGCCAGAGGCGCAGCCAACAGAGGACAAGACCATGAGCGAAACGATGACCACCATCCGTGCCCTGCTCAACCTTGGCGCCGGGACGCCGGATTCCGACGTCATCGCCGCCTGCACGCGCCTTCGCGAGCTCGAGCGCGTCGCCATTACCGTCACTGGCGCGACCAGCACCGAGGAAGCCCTCGGCGGGTTGCCGGCTCTCAAGGCCAAGGCCGAAAAGGTCGAGACCATGAAGGCCGAGCTCGACCAGGTGAAGGCCGACCGCGACAAGCAGAACTTCGACACCCTCATCGCGAAGGGCCAGACCGTGCCGGCCAAGCTGACGCCCCAGATGGCGAATGACTGGCGCGAGCACTTCGACGCTGCCGTCGTCGAAGGCAACGGAGCGCGCGAGGTCGAGCGGCTGAAGGGCTTCTTGAAGAATGCAGCGGTCGTGATCGCTGGATCCGCCAAGCAGCCGCGCGCGGGCGCGACCAGCTCGTCCGACGAAGAGGCCCCGTCGCTCCTGCACAATGGCAAGAGCTACGAGCAGCTCACGTACGCGGCCAAGGGTCGCCTGAAGAACGAGCAGCCGGAGCTCTGGACCCTCATGCATGAGGACTGGGAACGCCGCGGCAAGCCTGCCGTCAAAGCCGCCTGATCGACCTCGTCTCCGTAGCGGCGTGGTGAACGAGCCCGCGCCCTCCCCGTAGCGAACAAGCAATCGACAATCACAGCACCTGCCGCGTCGGGAGACGCGCGCGGGGGCGCACACGTGTCTCCGCGACCGAGAAGGAAAAACGACCATGACGATCACCACTGTGAGCGATGTCTTCCAGCCCGAGATCTTGACGGAGGCGGTCCAAGGCGTCTTCGGACAGAAAACCGCCTTCATGGGATCGAGGCTGGCTAGCCTCGGCGCCGTGGTGGTCGAGGGGACGATGCCGGAAGGCGGCCCCAAGGCCATCGGCGTGACCATCAAGGTTCCGTACTTCGGCGTCATCGGCGAGTTCGCCAACAACCCCGATGGTTCTGCCACGACGCCGGGCAAGATCCAGCAGACAAGCGAATCGGCCACCGTAACGCGCGACTCGCTCGCGTTCGAGGTGTCGGCCTGGGCGCAGGGTAACGCGGCCGTCAATCCGAACGTGGGCGATCCCTACGACGAGGCGGCGCGGCAGATCATGGTCGCGGCAGAGCGCGCCATTGACAAGCGCCTCATCACGGCGTCTTCGGCCGCTGGCGTCTACCTGAAGGACGTCTATAGCTCGACCGTGCCCGTCACGATCAGCTGGGACTTGGTCGTCGACGCGAAGGTCGAGGGCTGGGGCGACGAGCAAGAGGACGTCGTCGGCATGCTCGTCCACTCGCACACCCACAAGGACATGCTGAAGCTGAAGGACGGCGCAGGCCGGCCGCTGCTCATCAGCTCGGAAAACGACGGCGGCCCCATCGACCGCTTCTGCGGCCTCCCGGTCGTCATCAGCGATCGCGTGCCGCTCACGGGATCCGCTATGGGCGCAGTCACCTCGAGCGGGACGACACCGCCGGTGGCGACCCTCGCCGGCACGCCGCTCGGCGCGTGGAAGCTCCAGATCGACTGCATGCTCTCGCATGCTTCCGATACCCTCATCCGGTTCTCGACGGACGGCGGCAACACCTGGAGCGCCAACATCGCCGCCACCGACAGCGGTGTCGCGGTCGCTCTGACCGATACGGCTGTCGACTCTCTGGTCGGAGTCAACGGCGCGACGGGTGTCACGGTCGCGTTTGCGGCCGGCACGTTCAACGCCGACAACCTTTGGACGGCGACGGCATCCGTGAAGACGATGTCGATGCTGCTCAAGCGGCGCGCGCTCGCGTTCTGGTACAACCGCAACGCGCTCGCGATGAAGACCGACACCAACATCCTGGCCGACACCAACATCGCGGCCATGCACCTTTATGGCGCGGCGCACCGGTATCGCCGGATGCCCACGGGCACGAAGCCGGGCATCGTCCAGCTGATTCATAACGTCTCCGGGTATTGAACGAACCCGCGTCATCGTCGCCAACTAGGTAACCGTTTCTCGGCCCCGTGGAGAGATCATGAAAGCACCCGACCAGGCAACAGTCGACGCGCGCTACCAGGCCAAGCTTGCGGCGCGCGCGACGGGCTCGACAACCGTCAGCATCGCGGAGCCGTCAACGCCGGACGAGAACCCGTTCGACCCCGCGGTCATCGATGCGCGGTATCGCGCCAAGATGGCGGCGCGCCGAAAGGCGGCCGAGACGCCAGCGCCCCCAGCGTCGCCAGCGACCAAGTCGAAGCTCAAGGGCGACGAGAGCCGCCGCGAACTCGAGGCGCTCGACGCGGCGGAGAACGAACGGCTCCAGAAGGAAGCGCTGGCGTGCACGGCCTGCGCCGTCGTCGATGGCCGCGTCGTCAAGCCGTGTCTCGATCACTTCGTCAAGGCCGGCTACAAGGCCGAGCAATACGAATCGTTCGTCGCACAGCTGGCACCGTCGGCCACGGCGGCCCACCATGCCGCGGTCGACGACACGAAGACGAAGCCGGAAACGGGCGGCGCCAAGCCAACGCAACGCCGCTGACGTGTCTGACCACCCGACCCACCGCCGCTACTGCCTGATGAAGCGGCAGAACGCGTACATGATCGGCGACTACTCGATCGCGTCGGTCTGGCAGCACAAGCAAGAAGCCGAGCCCGGCACGCCGCTCGCGGCGACGTTTCCCTTCTACGATCAACTCGTCGAAGCCTGGTTCACGACCAAGGAAGATCTCGAAGGCGCCGACGCCCGCGAACTCGCGTTCTTCGTCGGACTTTCTCAACGCGATGCCGAGGCCGTGCTGGCCGCATACGCCCTGCTCTGAAGGACTACCACCATGGGATTCACAGGTAACGGCGGCACCTATTACGCCTTCCGCAAGCAGCTCGCGCTGTCGCTCTATGACCTCCGCGAGGTCACGACAGGTGGCGACGTCTCGAACATCGCCGGCAACGGTGGCTTGCTCGCGAGCGACACCACCCCGATCCTCGAAGGCAATGCCGCCGAGACGCAGCAGCTCAACTGGGCCTCGTCGAACAGCGACATCGTCTGCCTGCAGGCGTCGCTACCGGAAGACTTCGATGGCCGGGAAGACGTGCTGGTCGAGCTATGGGTTGCGAGCGGGACGACCAACCTCGCCAGCTTCACGGTCGAGAGCGCTTGGGACGGTGGCACCGTCGTGAGCGATACCGCGACCGACCCGGCCCAGAGCGCGACGGTCCACAAGATCACCGCCAGGATCGCCGCGGCCGACATACCGGACAGCCCGTCGTTCCTGACGCTCATGCTCACGCCGGCCGCGCATACGACGGACGCGATCCTGCTGCTCAACGTCCGCGTCCTTTACCTCCCGAAGGTCACCTCCTAGCCCGTGCCGAACCCGCTCGCCCTGACCCTGCGCGCCTCGGCGGCGAGCGTGGCGACCGGAACGGGCACAACGTTCGACCTCTACGACGCGGCGTACGCGACCGACACGCTCAAGCGGCGGCTCGCCGAACTCACGCTCGAGGTGACGGTGGTCGCCGGCACGGCGCCCAAGCTCAACGTCACCGTCCAGACGTCCCCCAACACGACGTCGTTTCAGGACGTGCTGTCATTCAGCGAGTTCGAGGCCATCGGCTTCCAGCGGCTCAAGTTCGCGACGCTCGAGCGGTACGTGCGGATCAAGTGGACGATCGCGGGCTCCGGCGTGGGGCTGTCGTTCACATTCCAAGTGGCGGGGTTCGCCCACGTCATCTACGCCGACCACGACGACTTCTTCCTCTACGGACTGCCGCGCGCCGCGGCGGTGCCGGAGGGCGGGACGGACCCGATCGATCTGCTGAGCGGCTCGCTGCTCGGCGCGGCCTCGATGGCGAACGCGAAGATCCCGCGCGCGCACACGCTGCCGCTGAAGGACCCGTATCCGGAGTCGCTCCGCATCGCCGTGGCCAAGATCGCCGGCTACATGTTCCTCGCGCAGCGCGGCTTCGACCCTGATTCGCCGGCCGACAAGGAAGTGAAGGCCGGGCACGACGACGCTGCGAAGTGGCTGAACGCGCTCGGCGGCGGCGTGGAACCAGACTGGATCGACGCGACGCCAGAGGTCTACGACGCCGGCGCCGGTGTGGCGAGCGGGGTGCCGCGCGACTCTGGCTGGCCATGGGTGTGAATTAAAATGGCGCGCTCCGGACTCAAGGGCGACTTTGCCGCCATCGATAGGCTCGCGGCCAAGCTCGCGTCAACGCCGCGCGTCCTCACCGTGGCGTCCAAGAACATGGCCGATGAAGCGCTCGCGCTCGTCGCCGAAGGGTTCAACAAGGAGCGGGATCCGTACGGCAGCGCCTGGGCGCCTCTCAAGGATCCGACGCGCGGCGCATCGCAGAAGACCGTCGCGCGGCTAGGTCGCCAGCTGGCGCGCAAACAAGAACGCCAACGACAACGCCTGCAGCGGCAGCTCAACGCCGGCGGGAGCTCGGCGATTCGGCAGATCAAGAGCAGCAAGATCCTGCAGGACACGGGTCGAGGTCGCAAGAGCTGGCACCGCACCCACGCGGACGCGTCGGGCTTCCGCATCGCGCCGGCCGTGAACTACCTCCGCTACCACCAGAGCCCAAAGGCACAGGGCCGCGTCGCCCGCAAGATGGTGCCGGACCCAGGCAATCTTCCCATCCAGTGGAGAAGCCGACTCACCGCGGTCGGCCAGGAGGCGCTGCGCGCGCACTTCCGTGGATAGGATCGAGCAGCTCATCGAAGACATACGGATCGAACTCGACCTCCTGACCGACGGCGCGTGGCCTGCGAAGCGGTGGGTGGTCGGCAAGCTCAGGAAAGACGAGCACTCGGCACTTCCTCGCATCGAGTGGGAAGAGGACGGCGGCATCATCGCGCTCGGCAAACTGGTCGGCGGCAACACCGGCAACATCGCGACCGACACCGAGCAATTCGCCGTCACGATCTGGCACAACTCGAAAGAGAACTGTCGCAACACCCTGCACAACCTCGTCCTGGCCACGAGGCACGCCGCGTTCGGGCCCAACATGAAGTTCGGCGCCTACGCGTTCGTCGAGGACGCGCACACGAAGTCGGGCCGCAAGCTCGAAGTGAGCGTCGCGTTGACGATCCCGGTCGGCACGGAAGTGATGCCCGAGGCCGTGACCCCGCTCACGCAAGACCATTCCGTGACGGTCGGCGACGAAGTCGTCTGCTGACACACCCACATCCGCGCTGCTGACCCAAGCGGCGCTGCGGAGAGAACGATGCCGAAAGCACCGCGCGCGGATACGCGTGCAGAAGACGCCCCCGCGCCCGAGCGCTTCGCGGATACGCCGGAATACTTTAGCGTCGAGACGAGCGCGCCAGAAGGTCCGCAGGCCACAGCGCTGTCGGATGCGCCTGCCGCGCCCGCGTCACCTGCCGCGCCTGCCACGGAAGCCACGCCGGCGCGCACGCACTTCACCCCCGACGAGCTCGCCGTTCTGACGGGCAACGTTGCCGAGGCCAAAGGCCCGATCGCGTTCGGCGAAGGTGCCCGCCCGAAGAAGCAGCCCGCGTACTCCTGGCAGCACGCCGCGGCCGCGCAGCTCCACGGGTGGAACGCTCACGAGCACCACGCCGGCTCCCCGATCCAGCTGTCGCGGGCCGACTACGAAGCCGCGCTCGCGGCGGCGTCGGCGCCTGTAGCCACGCTGATGCCCAACGGGCTGACCCGCACCGTCTACGAGCCGCACAAGCCCGCGCTCTCCCCGCACGCCCCCAAGGAGGGTTAGTCGATGGCGTACCCCCCGCAACAAATTCTCACGGTTCGCGATGGCGGGATCGGTCTCGTATCGACGAGCGATCTCCCGCCGCTCGTCGTCGGCGTCACGTCCGGCGGCGTCGCCGACACCCTGTACCAGTACAGCGATCCGAATCGGCTACTCGACGAGCAAGGCGACGGCCCCGCGGTCGAGATGGCGGCACCCATCATCAACGCGGTGGGTACGATTCTATTGCTCAAGACGACCGCCGGTACCGCTGGCTCGAACGGCGCCGTCACGCCGACGCGGGTCGGGACCAGCACCGGAACCGTCACGGTCGCGGGCTCTCCGCGCGACGGGTACGAGGTCATCGTCCGCATCACGAAGACTGGCACGCTCGGCACGGGCAAGTTCGATTACTCGCTCGACGACGGCTACACGTTCTCGGAGATCCTCACGATCCCGGCGGGCGGCACGTACGTGCTGCCCAACACGGCCCTGACGATCACGTTCGTGCCAGGCGGCGGGCCGACGTTCTTCGAGATCGGCGACAAGCACGAGTTCGACAGCGTGGCTCCCCACTACACGACCGCCAACCTCGGAGCCGCTTGGACGCAGCTGCTCCTCCAGCTCGGCACGCGCAACATCGAGCAGGTCTACTTCTCCGGCAAGAACGCGAGCGCGGCATCGGCGGCCACGATGGCGGCCGCGATCGCTACCCACCTGACGACGCTGGAAACCAACAACTACTACGCGCGCGCCCTCATGGACGCGGGCAACGACACGACGGCCAATATCCTCACGTCGTTTGCAAGCTTTGCCAGTACCCGCGTCGGCGTCTGCTACGGGGACGTAGACGTCGTCGGGCTGAACTCGTTCGCTGGCTGGGGCGTTCCGAAACGCGCCGCCGTCAACGTGGTGGCGGAGCGTGCCGCAGGCGCGGACCTGTCCGAGAACCTCGGCCGCAAGGAGTCCGGGGCACTGCGTGGTGTACGGGCCATCAGCCACGACGAGGGCACCAACACGCAGTTCAGCGAGGCCGACAAGATCACGACGCTGCGCACGTACCGCGGCAACGCCGGGTTCTACGTGACGAACGGCTACCTGAAGAGCCCCAGCGGTTCCGACTTCCTCTACTACGATTGGGGCCGCGTCATCGACCGGATCTGCCGCACGACCTTCCTCGCGCAGGACACGTGGCTCTTGAAGAAGCTGCGGTCGCTCAAGGACGGGACCGGCCACATGGATCCCCGCGACGCCTCGCGCGTCAACGGCTTCGTACGCCGCGCCCTCAAGGCCGCGGTGCTCGATCCGACGAACGTCGAGGGCTACAAGGGTCACGTCTCCGGCCTCGGCTACGCGGTCGATGAGACGAACGACTTCCTGGCGACGCGCGAGATGCTGAGTGCGGCGTTCGCCGTGCCGCTCGTGCCGGTGGAAACCAT
>Ga0193738_1000835_pt1 | contig 13836 bp, 13 predicted proteins | sample L2a1metaG_FD_144927 | JGI IMG/M metagenome (GOLD analysis project Ga0193738, IMG submission 144927) | Soil microbial communities from a riparian zone of the East river system, Colorado, United States - L2a1 | ecosystem: Environmental > Terrestrial > Soil > Riparian zone | place: USA: East River...
GCGCCGACCGAGGTGCTGGCCCAGCAACATCACCGGTCGCTTCGGGAGCTGATGGGTCCGCTCAGCGAGCGGGGGCTGCTCGGTGGCTCCGAGGCCGGCACGCGGGTCGCCGTCGTCACGGGGTCGATGGGCACGGCCGCCCGGCGTGTGGCACTGCTCGACGCCGTCTCCGGCGAGGCGGGAATCGTGGTCGGCACGCACGCCCTGCTCGAGGAGCGGGTCCAGTTCGCCGACCTCGGCCTGGTCGTCGTCGACGAGCAGCACCGGTTCGGCGTCGAGCAGCGGTCTGCCCTGGCCGCCAAGGGCACGGGCGACGCACGGCCCCACGTGCTGGTCATGACCGCAACGCCCATCCCGCGCACGGTGGCCATGACCGTCTTCGGCGACCTGTGGGTGTCGACCCTCAGCGAGCTCCCGGCCGGCCGGGCCGACGTCGTCACCCACGTCGTCCCCGTCGACGAGAAGCCCCACTACCTCGAGCGGGCCTGGACCCGGATCCGCGAGGAGGTCGCCCGGGGTCACCAGGTCTACGTGGTCTGCCCGCGGATAGGCGGCGACGCGGCCGAGACCGACGTCGGACCTGCAACTGACGGCGACGCCACCGGCGACCACGCCGGCGACGACACCAGCGACGACACCGGCCGGCGGCCGATCGCGGTGCTCGAGCTGGTCGAGATGCTGCGCACCGGCCCGCTGGCGGGCATCGACATCGAGGTCCTGCACGGGCGGCTCGGTCCGGAGGCGAAGGACCGGGCGATGCGCCGGTTCACCGCCGGCGAGGCGCCGGTCCTGGTCGCCACGACGGTCATCGAGGTGGGTGTCGACGTCGCGACCGCCTCGACGATGGTGGTCATGGACGCTGACCGCTTCGGCGTGTCGCAACTCCACCAGCTGCGGGGGCGCATCGGGCGCGGCGAGGTGCCGGGCCTGTGCCTGCTGGTCACGGACACCCCGGCCGGAACACCGGCGCGCGAGCGCCTCGATGCGGTGGCGTCCACCCGCGACGGCTTCGTGCTGGCCCGGGTCGATCTCGAGCAGCGCCGCGAGGGTGACGTGCTCGGCGCCGCGCAGTCGGGGCGCCGGTCCAGCCTGCGGCTGCTGTCGGTGATCCACGACGAGAACCTCATCCTGGCCGCACGTGAGGCTGCGAGCGTCTACGTAGCCGACGACCCCGAGCTGCGGCGCTGGCACCCGCTGGCCGATGCTGTCGCCGCGCTGTCCGGCGATGAGCGGGCCGACTACCTGGAGAAGGCTTGACCCGGATCATCGCCGGAGCGGCACGGGGCCGACGGCTGCTCACGCCGGCGGGGTCCCGGACCCGGCCGACCTCCGACCGGGTCCGGGAGGCCCTGTTCTCGGCGCTCGAGTCCGAGCTGGGGGCCTTCGCCGGCCTGCGCGTGCTCGACCTCTATGCAGGCAGTGGTGCGCTGGGTCTCGAGGCACTCTCCCGGGGAGCGGCACACGTGCTTCTCATCGAGACCGACGTGCGCGCGGTACGGACCATCCGGTCCAACGTCGCCACGGTCGGGCTGCCGGGCGCGCAGGTGGTGCAGTCGTCGGTCGGGCGTGCGCTCGCCGCGGCGCCTTCGCTGCCGTACGACCTCGTGGTGGCCGACCCTCCATACGCAATGCCCGGCGACGAGATCGAGCCGGTGCTGGACCAGCTCACGAAGGGGTGGCTCGCGCCGCAGGCGGTGGTGGTCGTCGAACGGTCCACCCGTGACGCGCCCCTGCGATGGCCGGCGGGCCTGACTGCGCTGCGGATACGCCGGTATGGCGAGACCATGCTCTGGTACGGTCGCCCGGCCGGGTGATCGACAGCGGCTTGGAGGTCAAGTGCGCCGTTGTGCCTGCCCTGGGTCGTTCGACCCGGTGACCAATGGTCATCTCGATGTCGTCGAGCGGGCCGCCGGCCTGTTCGACGAGGTTGTCGTCGCCGTCCTGGTCAACGTGTCCAAGCAGGGGTTGTTCACGGTCGACGAGCGGATCGCCATGCTCCGCGAGGTCACCGGGCACCTGCCCAACGTCGTCGTCGAGAGCTTCCACGGCCTGCTGGTCGACTACTGCCGGCAGCGGGACATCCCCGCAGTGGTCAAGGGCCTGCGGGCGGTGACCGACTTCGACTACGAGCTGCAGATGGCGCAGATGAACCACCGGCTGACGAGGCTGGACACGCTGTTCGTCGCCACGAACCCCGACTATTCGTACCTGTCGTCCAGTTTGATCAGGGAGGTCGCGACCTACGGTGGCGACGTCTCCGGACTGGTTCCCGACGCTGTGCTGGCCCGTCTGACCGAGCGGCTGAGGGTTGACGGTTGAGCCCGGGTGCGGTGGCGTGCCACCGCCTGGCCTGAGGGAGCGTCCATGGACGTCCACGACAAGATCGACGAGATCGTCGTGTACCTGGAGTCCGCGCGGGCGATGCCGATGTCGTCGTCGGCCGTGGTGAACCGGACCGAGCTGCTCGCCCGGTTGGACGAGGTCCGGACGATGCTCCCGGGCAACCTGCGGGCCGCAGAGATGGTGCTCGACCAGCGCGAGGAACTCCTCGCCGAGACCAGGGCGAACGCCGAACACGTGATTGAGTCTGCCCGGCAGGAGCAGGAGCGGTTGGTGTCCGAACACGGCGTGCTCGTGGCGGCCGAGGCCAGAGCCGAGGAGATCCTCGCGGCGGCGGCCGCTAAGGCGGACGACATGCGTGGCGAGGTCGACGACTACGTCGACGCCAAGCTGGCGCACCTCGAACTGGCCGTCGACAAGATCCTCGACACCGTGCGGCGGGGCCGCGAGCGGCTACGGGGTTCGAACGCGTACGGCGCGCTCCGCGCCGAGGAGGGTCAGCCAGGTCTGCCCGACGACTCGTAGCCGGCCGGAACCGGGTCGGGCCGGCGCCAGCGCGGGTTTGGGGCCGGACCGGCCGTTCTAGTACCCTTGGCAGCCGGCCTCACGCCGAGGTCGCGTGTTGGCACGCCTGCACACGGAAGAGTTGGTCCTGCTGCGCACCCTCGACCCACGAGCGCCGCTCGTGCTCGACACCCACGAGCTCGGGCGCCGGCCCGGGACGATGCGGCGGGTTCAGCTCACCGTGCCGGCCCCGGCCGACCTCGGACTCGGTGGCGTGGTCGGTGTGCCCGCAGGGGCCGACCTCCAGCTGGACCTCCGGCTGGAGTCGGTCATGGAGGGAGTGCTCGTGTCGGGAACGGCGCGGGCCACGCTCGCCGGCGAGTGCGCACGGTGCCTGGATCCGGTCGCCGGCGAGATCGACGTCGACGTCCAGGAGCTGTACGCCTACCCGGGCCGTGCCGAGGATAACGGCGCGGGCCTAAACGCAGGTGAGGTCGAGATGGTGGAGGACGACCTGGTCGACCTCGAGCCCACCATCCGTGACGCGGTGGTGCTCGCACTGCCGCAAGCACCGCTGTGCCGGGACGACTGCCCGGGGTTGTGCCCGCAGTGTGGGGCGCGGCTGGCGGAAGACCCCGGGCACTCGCACGAGACCACCGATCCACGGTGGGCGGCCCTGACCGGCCTGCTCACCGAGAACGACGACACACCAGAGACCGGCTCGGACAGGGCCGGCCCGACTGAGGAGAAGTAGCCGTGGCCGTCCCGAAGCGGAAGATGTCCCGGAGCAACACCCGTCACCGCCGTTCGCAGTGGAAGGCCAAGCTGCCCCAGATCCAGAAGCGCACGGAGAACGGCCGGACAACCTGGGTCGTCTCGCATCGCGCCCACGTCGTCGAGGACTCGCAGGGCACGCCGCTGTTCCGGCAGTACAACGGCCGCCAGGTCGGCGACGCCTGACCGGCTGCGGGACTGACCGGACATGCCGGCCGGCTCCTCGGCGCCGCCACCCGCAGGACAGCTGCAGGCCCGGCTCGGGCTCGCCGTAGAACCCCAGCTCCTCGAGCGCGCGCTGACCCACCGCTCGTACGCCTACGAGAACGGCGGGCTGCCGACCAACGAACGGCTGGAGTTCCTCGGTGACTCCGTGCTCGGCCTGGTCGTCACCGACGCGCTCTTCCGCCGCCATCCCGACCTGTCGGAAGGACAGCTGGCCAAGCTGCGGGCTGCCGTCGTCAACATGCGCGCGCTGGCACAGGTGGGCAGGCAGCTCGAGTTGGGCTCGTACGTGCGCCTCGGCCGCGGCGAGGAGGCCACCGGCGGACGCGACAAGGCTTCCATCCTCGCGGACACGGTCGAAGCGCTGATCGGCGCTGTGTACCTCGCCAACGGCCTCGCCGCGGCATCGGACCTGGTCCATCGTCTGGTCGACGATCTCATCGTGGCCTCGGCCACGCTCGGCGCCGGACTGGACTGGAAGACGTCGCTGCAGGAGCTCACCTCGCACGCGATGCTCGGCGTGCCCGAGTACCAGGTGAGCGAGACCGGGCCCGACCATGCGAAGACGTTCACTGCGACGGCGGTCGTGGGCGGCACGGTGTATGGCACCGGCGAGGGACGCAGCAAGAAGGAGGCCGAGGCGCAGGCCGCCGAGGCGGCCTGGAGCGTGCTTCGCACCCGGGTCACGCCGCCGCCGCGTCCCGCCGACGTCTGAGGCCGGGCATGCCTGAGCTGCCCGAGGTCGAGGTCGTCCGCCGAGGCCTCGAGCGGTTCGTCGTGGGCCGCACGGTGAGCGCCGCCGAGGTCATGCACCCGCGTGCGGTGCGACGACACGTTCCCGGCCCCGGCGACTTCGCCGTGGCACTCGTCGGGCAACGATTCGACGACGTCCGGCGTCGCGGCAAGTACCTCTGGTTCCCGCTCGATGGCGGCCAGGCTCTGCTCGCCCACCTGGGCATGAGCGGACAACTGCTCGTCCGTCCCGCCGAGGCGCCGGACGAGCTCCACCTGCGCGTGCGCTTCACCTTCACCGACGGCGGCACCGAGTTGCGCTTCGTCGACCAGCGCACGTTCGGCGGTCTCGTGGTCTCACAGACGTCCGCCGCCGGCATCCCGGCCGAGATCGCCCACATCGCCCTCGACCCGCTCGACGCCACCTTCGACGACGACGTATTCGGGCGCACCGTCCGCCGACGGCACACCGGTGTGAAGCGCGCCCTGCTCGACCAGACCTTGATCTCCGGGGTCGGCAACATCTACGCAGACGAGGCGCTCTGGCAGGCCCGGCTGCACTACGCGAGACCGACCGAGACGCTCACCCGGCCCGAGCTCGCCCGCGTGCTGGTGGCCCTGCGCGAGGTAATGGGTGCAGCGTTGAGCGAGGGCGGCACATCCTTCGACTCGCTCTACGTCGACGTCAACGGAACCAGCGGCTACTTCGACCGGTCTTTGCGGGTCTACGGCCGGGCCGGGAAGCCGTGCCCACGCTGCGGGACGCCTATCCGCCGCGACCGGTTCATGAACCGTTCCTCCTACACCTGTCCACGCTGCCAGCCCCGCCCGCGACGCGCACGCTGGTGAGGCAACGTCGAGCTTTGCGCGGTGTCGCCCCGGGCGTGGCACTCTGGGCCGTCGTACATGGCACACCCGAGTGTTGCCGTACCGAGCACTATGCCCGGTCTGTGGAACGGTTCAATGTGCCATGCGGCCGAACGGCGCGACCCAGCCGACCGTGGGAGATCTGGTGGCGGACGACGTGCGCGCCTCCGGTCAGGTCCGGATGACGGCCACGATCGACGGATGGGTACAAGGGGTTGGTTTCCGATGGTTTGTCCGACGCGTTGCTGCAGACCTCGGCCTGGCGGGCCGCGCCACCAACCGCGCCGACGGCACCGTCGTGATCGTCGCCGAGGGCCCGCGCGACCGGTGCGAGCGCCTGGTCGACGCACTGCGTGGCCCGGGCACACCCGGACGGGTCGCCCACGTGACCGTCGACTGGTCGCAACCGACCGGGCTGCGCGGTTTCGCCGTCGAGTGAGAAGCGCTGCGCAATGATCGTGACGCGGCCGTGACACTATTGACCGGCCCGCGAGACGGTGACACCCTGGGAGGCAGCGGCTCGACGCCCCGGTCGACGGTGAGGGCGGTCTGCCCTGTCGAACTCCCGCATGCACCGTGGAGGAAATCTGTAATGGCGAAGGCGCTCCTCGGCTATGTCGGCGGTCCTGATCCCCGGCTCGTCACCGAGGTGAGGCGGCTGCAACGGCGTGTGCTCGACCTCGAAGCAGAGGTGCTCCGGCTCCGTGCCGAGAACGACTCGCTAGCCGAGATCATCGACGGCCGGACCGTCGGGCTCGACGAGGTCAGCGTGCCGGAGCCGGTACTGGCCTGACGGCTGCGGCCGGTTTGTCGGCCGCTGCGACACGCGCTGTCCAGGCGGGTCGCCGCTCGGCCGGTGCCGCGTGCCCCGGCGGGTACGCTGCGGGTAGCTTCCCCGACCGTCCTGCCCGGCCCACGGAAGAGTTCCGCGCGTGCACCTGAAGAGCTTGACCATGCGGGGGTTCAAGTCCTTCGCCTCGTCGACGACACTCCATTTCGAGCCCGGCATCACCTGTGTCGTCGGCCCCAACGGCTCGGGCAAGTCCAACGTCGTCGACGCGTTGGCCTGGGTGATGGGCGAGCAGGGCGCCAAGAGCCTGCGCGGCGGCCGGATGGAGGACGTCATCTTCGCCGGCACTGCCGGTCGGCCCCCCCTCGGCCGGGCCGAAGTGCTGCTCACCATCGACAACACCGACGGCGCGCTGCCGATCGAGTACCCCGAGGTGACGCTCTCGCGCACGATGTTCCGCAACGGTGGGTCCGAGTACGGCATCAACGGGCAGGCGTGCCGCCTGCTCGACGTGCAGGAGCTACTGTCCGACTCCGGCATCGGCCGGGAGATGCACGTCGTCGTCGGCCAGGGCCAGCTCGACTCGATCCTCACGGCGACGCCCGAGGAACGGCGGGGCTTCGTCGAGGAGGCCGCCGGCGTGCTCAAGCACCGCAAGCGTAAGGAAAAGGCCCTGCGCAAGCTGGAGGCGATGCAGGTCAACCTGACGCGTGTGCAGGACCTCACCGCCGAGCTCCGCCGCCAGTTGGGTCCGCTGGGCAAGCAGGCGGAAATCGCACGTCGGGCCGGCACCATCCAGGCAGACCTGCGCGACTCGCGGCTTCGCCTGCTCGCCGACGAGCTTGTCCAGGCGCGTGCGGTGCTCGAGCAGGAGGTCGCCGACGAGACGGCACTACTCGGGCGGCAAGCAGGTGTGGCCGAGGCGCTCGAGGAAGCCCGGTCGGCCGAGGCCCGCCTCGAGGCCGACACCCGGCAGACGGCGCCGAGGCTGGCCCAGGCCCAGGAGTCCTGGTACCGGCTGGCTGGTCTGCGTGAGCGGGTGCGGGGAACCGCCTCGCTGGCCATCGAGCGGGTCCGCCACCTCGGCGCCGCGCCGGACGATGGGCTGTCGGGCCCTCACCCGGACGAGATCGCTGCAGATGCCGCAGCCGTCCGGGCGCAAGAGGCTGAGCTCGCCACGCAGACGGGTTCGGCCCGGCATGCCCTCGACGCAGCCGTCGCGAGTCGCCAGCAGGCCGAGCAGGCGTGGGAAGCCGAACAGCGCCGGCTGGCCGGGATCACTCGGGCAGCGGCCGATCGGCGTGAGGGCCTGGCCCGCCTGGCCGGCGAGGTCGAGGGCCTGCGCCGGAGGGCCGTTGCAGCCGAGGCCGAGTTGGCACGGTTGACCTCTGCCCGCGAGCATGCTCTCCGCCGTGCCGCCGAGGCCCAACGTGAGTTCACGGTGCTCGAGTCCACCATCGCCGGGCTGTCGGTCGGCGAACAGGGCCTCGACGCCGAGCACGAACGGCTCCAACGCGAGCTCGACGACTCCGACGCGGCCCTGGCGGACCTGCGGGAGGACGAGCGCGCCGCCGAGCGCGAACGCGCTGCCCTCGCGGCCCGGCGCGAAGCGCTGGAAATGGGCCTCGCCCGCCGCGACGGCACGGCGGGCCTGCTCGCGGCCTCGGACCGCGTCAGCGGAGTCCTGGGCTCGGTGGCGGCGCTGCTCACCATCGAGCCGGGGTGGGAGCCCGCTGTGGCGAGCGCGCTGGGCGTCTGCGCCGATGCCGTGGCGGTCGGATCGGTCGACGACGCCGTGGCCGCGCTGCGCTTGCTCCGCGACGACGACCTCGGCCGCGCGGCGATGCTCGTGGGCGGGGCGCCATACGACGACCCGGGGGAGTGGACGACCCTTCCGGCCGGACTGCGTTACGTCGTCGACCTGATCACTGCACCCGCCGAGATCCGACCGGCGCTGACCAGCCTGCTGCGCGGCATCGTCGTGGTCGACGACATGCCGGCGGCCCGTGCCCTGGTCGCCGAGCTGCCCGAACTGGTGGCCGTCACGCCGGAGGGCGATCTGCTCGGGCGTGGCGTGGCCCACGGAGGCTCTGCCGGAGCGCCGAGCCTGTTGGAAGTCCAGGTTGCCGCCGACGAGGCCGCCGACCGGTTGGCCGCGGCTGCAGCGCGGGCTGAGGACCTCGGCCGCCGATCGGTCGCCGCCGCCCGGCGGCGCGACGAGGCGGCTGCGCAGGTCGCGGCGGCGCTGGCCAGGCTGCATGAGTCCGACGCCGAGCTGTCCGCCGTGGCCGAGCAGCTCGGCGAGCTCGGCCATGCAGGGCGTGCGGCCGGAGCCGAGGCCGACCGGCTGGCGGCGGCGGTGGCCGAGGCCGCGGCCGCGCGCGACCGTGACCTCGCCGGGCTGGCAGAGCTCGAGGAGCGCCTGGCGGCTGCCGAGCAGGCCGGCGACACCGATGCAGAGCCGTCCACGGAGCACCGCGACCGGCTGGCCGAAGCAGCGCGCGAGGCCCGCCACGCCGAGACCGAGGCGAGGCTGGCACTGCGCACGGGGGAGGAACGGGTACGGGCGCTCGCCGGCCGGGCCGAGACCCTGGAGCGGGCGGCGCGCAGCGAGCACGAGGCGCGTGCGCTCGCGGTCGCCCAGGCGCAGCGCCGTGTGCGCCAGGCCGCGACGGCAGACGCAGTCGCGCGTGGCGCGGCTGTGCTGCTCGACCGGCTCGAGCGCTCTCTCGAGTTGGCGGCGGCCGAGCGGGCGACCGTCGAGCGGGAACGCGCCGCGGGCGAGCAGGAGCTCGTGCGGATCCGCGGCGAGGTCCGCCGGCTGTCCGGTCAGCACGACGAGATCACCTCCATCGTCCACCGTGACGAGCTGGCCCGGGCCGAGCAGCGGATGCGGGTCGAGCAGCTCGAGACGAAGGGCATGGACGAGTTGGGGGTCGACCCGGCCACTTTGGCCGACGAGTACGGCCCTCACCTGCCGGTCACCGTCGCGGATGCGGAAGGGGAGGCCCGCACGGGCCCGTACGTCCGCGACGAACAGCTCAAGCGCGCCCGCGCCGCCGAGCGGGCCCTGGCCTTGCTCGGCCGCGTCAACCCCCTGGCCCTCGAGGAGTTCGCCGCTCTGGAGGAACGCCACGCCTTCCTGGTCGAGCAACTCGAAGACCTCAAGCGCACGCGCCGCGATCTGCTGGATATCGTCCGCGAGGTCGACGACCGGGTCCAGCAGGTCTTCGCGTCGGCCTACGAGGACACGGCCCGGGAGTTCGCAGCGGTGTTCCCGCGCCTTTTCCCCGACGGCGAGGGCCGGCTCGTGCTCACGGAGCCCGACGACATGCTCGCTACCGGGATCGACGTCGAGGCCCGTCCGCCGGGCAAGAAGATCAAACGGCTGTCGCTGCTCTCGGGTGGCGAACGGGCTCTGGTCGCCGTCGCCTTCCTGATCGCGTTGTTCAAGGCGAGGCCCAGCCCGTTCTACGTTCTCGACGAGGTCGAGGCGGCACTCGACGAGGTGAACCTCGGCCGGCTGTTGGAGATCTACGAGGAGTTGCGCGAGGTCAGCCAGCTCATCGTGATCACCCACCAGAAGCGGACCATGGAGGTCGCCGACGCGCTCTACGGCGTATCGATGCGCGGCGACGGCGTCACCGCCGTCATCAGCCAGCGCATCCGTGAGGCCGAACCCGCCTGACAGGCCGGCGCCGCGACGACCAGAAGCGAGGAGGAACCTGTGCAAGGACGAGAGATCATGGTGGAGGCCTACGGCAGGATCGCCGAGATCGTGCGCCATGCGGCCGACGGCCTCGGCGCTGACGGACTGGCCTTTCGGCCCGATCCCGACGCGAACTCGATCGCCTGGCTGGTGTGGCACCTGACCCGCATCCAGGACCACCACGTGTCCCAGCTGGCGGGGCGTGACCAAGCCTGGATCGTGGACGGCTGGGCCCGCCGGCTCGGCATGTCCGCGGACCCGGATGACACCGGCTACGGCCATACCCCCGCGCAGGTCGCCGCCGTGCGGCCGGCCGGTCCGCAAGCGCTGATCGGGTACCACGGGGCCGTGGCGGCACGGACCGCCGAGTACCTCGCCACGCTGGACGGCGACGAGCTCGACCGGATCGCCGACCGCTCCTACGACCCACCGGTCACGGTCGGGGTGCGGCTGGTTAGCGTGCTGAGCGACAACCTTCAGCACGCCGGACAGGCGCGCTACCTGCGCGGCATCGTCGACCGGATCGCGTGACGCCGGCTTCGGCCCTCAGCGCAGCACGGCGGACAGTTCGGGCACCGCGCGGACGTACCCGTCGAGCAACGTGCGGGCGATGTCGACGGAGTCGACCATCGGGTGCATCGCGAACGCCCGCAGGGCACCCTCCCGCGAACCCGCCAGCGCCGCCGCGATCGTCTCGCGCTCGACGGCCTTCATCGTCTGCATGAGTCCCAGCTGGTGTTCCTCGACAGGGCCGGCGGCGACCGGGTGGGCGCCGTTGCCGTCGACCAGGCAGGGCACCTCGACCACTGCGAGCGCGTCCAGCCCTGGTACCGCTCCCCGGTTGCGGACGTCGAGGATGTGGACGGACCGTTCGTCGCGAGCGATGGCGGCCATGATCGACAGGGCGACGCGCTCGTACCCGCCGCCTTCGACGTCGTCCTTGTCGCGCACGTCGGTCGTGCCGTCGGGCCGGCTCTCGGCCATGTACGACGCGTCGCGTTCGTGCCGCACACGCCGCCACTCGGCCAACGCGCCGGCCGGGCCGGCACCGACGGTGTCGTAGAACCGCTGCTGCTGCGCATGCAGGAAGCCGCCCCGGGTCTGCCCGTCGTGGCGGATGGCCTGGACGGCCTCGCGGTGGAAGTACCAGTACCAGAGGTACTCGTTCGGGATCGCACCCAGCGCGCGCAGCCAGTCGCCGCCGAACAAGCGGCCCTCCTCGAAGGAGGCGAGCAGCGCGTCGTCACCGAGCAAGCGGGGCAGCTCGTCGCGGCCGCCCACCTGAACCGACCGCAGCCAACCCATGTGATTGAGGCCCACGTAGTCGAACCAGGCATGCTCAGGCGCGACGCCGAGCGCGCGTGCGGCACGCCGGCACATCCCTATCGGCGAGTCGCAGATGCCGATGACGCGGTCGCCGAGCACACGCGACATGGCCTCGGTCACGAGGCCGGCGGGGTTGGTGAAGTTGATGACCCAGGCCGTCGGCGCCACCGCCTGCACGCGCTCGGCGATCCGCATCGCCACGGGCACCGTACGGAGGCCGTAGGCGACTCCGCCCGGTCCCGTGGTCTCCTGCCCGAGGATTCCGAGACTGAGGGCCACCCGTTCGTCGGCGACCCGTCCGGCGAGCCCTCCGACGCGCACCGCGGAGAACACGAAGTCGGTGCCGCGGACCGCGTCGTCGAGATCGGTCGTCGCCGTCACCTTGGGCGCCTGTTCTGCAGTGGCCGCCATCTGCTCCAGGACGTCGGTGATGACCGCCAGCCGGCCGGGGTCGACGTCGTGCAGCACGACGTCGTCTACCCGGGGGTTGGCCGACTCGTCCAGCAATGCTCCGTAGACGAGTGGCACCCGGAAGCCGCCGCCGCCGACGACCGTGAGCCTCATCCGGCGATCACCTCCACACCCGTGTCGCGGAACGCCTTCAACGTGGCGGGGTCGGCGTCCGCGTCGGTCACCACCGTGTGCAGGCTCTCGGGCCCGCACACGCGGGCGAGCCCGGTGCCCGGGAACTTCGAGCCGTCGGCGAGCAGCACCGTGTGATCGGCGGCGCGCAGCATGGCCCGCTTGACCGGGACCTCGACGGTCGTCGTGTCCATGACCGAACCGTCGGCGCGGACCCCGCTGGTGCCGAGGAAGAGCAGGTCGGCGTTGACCTGGGTCAGGGCCTCCTCGGTCAGGAAGCCGACCATCGAGCGGTAGTTGCGGCGGACCTGGCCACCGAGGAGAACCAGTTCGATGTCCCCGTCGTCGATGAGCTCTTCGTACACCGCGAGGTTGCTTGTCACCACCGTCAGCCGTCGCCCGTGCAGATGCGCGACGACGCGGTGGACCGAGGTGCCGATGTCGCACAGGACCACTGCCCCGTCGGGCACCAGGGCGGCGGCACGCCGCGCGATCCGGTCCTTGGATTCCGGGCGGGTCACCGCGACGTCGTAGAAGGACGGCTCGGTTGCCTCGCCGAGCAGCGCGCCGCCGTGGACGCGCTGCAGCCGTCCGTCACGGTCGAGCAGCGAGATGTCGCGACGGACGGTGGCCGGGCTGACGCCCAGCCGTTCGGCAACGGATGCAGCGGCCAGCGCACCCTCCGCGCGGAGCATCCGGAGGATCTCCTGACGCCGCTGTTCGGCGAGCATGGCCGTCACGATAGCACTCAGAAACGCTCACACCAGTGAGCGAAATTGACTCGAATCCTGGCTACAGTTACGGGAGACTCGCAGGATCGGGAGGCTCGACAGGGCAGCATCCGGTCAACTATGTTCAGGACCGCTCAGAATCGCCAAGCGGAGGAGAGGCGGCACCGGTGGCGGCACCGGGTCAGCGCGAGGCCACGGGTCGGCCGGCCATGGCCGGCACGGCGGGCCGGACGCTGGAACATGACCCACTGGCGGGCTCCCGCGGGCGCAGGTCGCCCGCGGTAGACGTGTTCTGTGCAGGGACGGTCTTCCTCGACATCATCTTCACCGATCTGCCCACGCCGCCCGAGGTCGGCACGGAGGTGTGGGCCGAGGGGATGGGCTCGTGCCCCGGCGGCGTGGCCAACATCGCCGTGGCGCTGAGCCGGCTCGGGCTGCGCACGGCTCTGGCCTCGCCGTTCGGCGCAGACGTGTACGGCGACTTCTGCTGGCAGTTGCTCGACGAGCAGGAAGGCATCGACCTCTCGGCGTCGCGACGGTTTCCCGGTTGGCACTCCCCGGTGACGATCTCCATGGCCTACGCGCGCGACCGTGCCCTGGTCACGCACGGGCACCCGCCGCCCGTCCCGCTGGACGACTTTGTCGGGACGCCACCGCCCTGCCGCGCCGTGGTCACCTCGCTCGGAGACGAGCCGGCCGAGTGGCCGCTGCTGGCGCGCAGGGACGGCGCCATGGTCTTCGCCGATGTGGGCTGGGACCCGTCGCAGGCGTGGGCAGCGGAGACGTTGCGGCGGCTGGACGATGTCGACGCCTTCCTCCCCAATGCGGTCGAGGCCATGGCCTACACCCAGACTGACAGCCCGGAGGCCGCGCTCGCGGTGCTGGCCGAGCGGGTGCCGGTGGCCGTCGTGACGATGGGGGCGGCCGGTGCCATCGCCACCGACGCCGGGACGGGCGAGACGGCGCATGTGCCGGCGCTGGCCACCGAGAGCCTCGACCCGACGGGGGCGGGCGACGTGTTCGTCGCCGGCTTCGTCACCGGCAGCCTCGCCGGTTGGCCGCTGGAGATGCGGATGCGGTTCGCCACCCTGTGCGCAGGACTGTCGGTCCGGCACTTCGGCGGGTCGCAGTCCGCGCCGGCATGGGCCGACCTGGTCACGTGGTGGGAGGGGCTGAAGGACGACGACGACGACCTGACCTCGACCTACGGATTCCTCACCGACGTCATGCCCGAGGGGGCGCCGAAGTCGGTGAGT
>Ga0193738_1000836_pt1 | contig 13833 bp, 10 predicted proteins | sample L2a1metaG_FD_144927 | JGI IMG/M metagenome (GOLD analysis project Ga0193738, IMG submission 144927) | Soil microbial communities from a riparian zone of the East river system, Colorado, United States - L2a1 | ecosystem: Environmental > Terrestrial > Soil > Riparian zone | place: USA: East River...
TTTTGGGCAAATGCAAATGCAAATACTAATCCCACATCACTGTCAAAAATGGTTACGACCAATAATACAAGAAGTATAAAGTACAAGATAATCATAATGATAGTATATGTAGAGAATCTATAAAGCAATTGTGAAGTTGGCCTTTATACAGTTGGTCAGTCACATACCTGCAATATACAACATCCTATTGAGTATTTTTAACATACGTGCTAGGAGCTATCTGATGTATTCTTCCTTTACATTATTTCCATATTTCTGAAGCAGTTTGTTCACTTTAGGATCAATAATAAAATTGCAATATGGAGCATTTTGATTGTTTTCATAGTAATTTTTGTGATAATCCTCTGCAACATAAAAATTTCTAAAGGGGGTAATTTCTGTCACAATGGGATCTTTGTAAACACCTTCTTTTTCAAGCTCCTTTTTCGATCTCTCAGCGATCTCTTTTTGTTTTTGGTTATGATAAAATATTGCAGATCGGTATTGTGTGCCAACATCGTTGCCTTGTCTATTAAGAGTAGTTGGGTCGTGTGTATGCCAGAAAATATCAAGTATTTTTTCAAAAGGCGTAACTTTCGGATCAAATTCGATCTGAATTGATTCTGCATGCCCGGTTTTCCCTGTGCATACTTGATTATACGAAGGATCTTTCACTATTCCTCCTGAATAGCCAGGTAGAACAGATTTGATACCTCTGAGTCTTTTAAAGATTGCTTCACTGCACCAGAAACATCCGTTGGCGATTGTGGCGATTTCAGTATTATTATTCATGAACTTTTTTTGGCATCTCCTTTCCCTTCGGGATAAAACGTATAGATAATGAATTGACACATTCCCGAGTGTTTTTATCTGTCAAATGTTCTCCGAGAAATTCATGTCCTAGATGTGCACCACAATTTTCACATTGTATTTCTATTCTTATTCCATCAGGATCAGGTATATGCTTTATTGCATTTTGGAAGCTTTCATCAAAGCTTGGCCATCCACATCCCGCATCAAACTTGCTTTTGGATGAAAATAGAGACGCATTGCACCTTCGACAGATAAACGTTCCATCTTCATAAAAATTGTCATACTTACCACTGAAAGGAGCTTCCGTTGCTTTATCTACAATAATTCTCTCTTCTTCTGGTGTTAACTTATTGTAACTCATGCTTTATAACTTCCTCAGTAGAAGATTTTGAATCTCAAGCATATAAGATTATATAATTTTTTGAAGTGAAGCTAACATCTTCTTTGTGCATTTCAACATCAATAGCTTAGAAGTGTTTTTATTTCCTAAAAACCATTATAGAATGTTGGTGTAGGTCATTAGCACTAGTATTGCTGCTATTGCTAGGATTCATTGATTCATGTCAGCCTACACCAACAAATCATTAGATATATTGTAGTCTCTATCAATAATAATATCTAGATGTCTGCTTCTTTCCCTGTCGACTTGTAATTGATGCATTGCGGGATCATTTGTTGCATTTCTCCATACTTGATCTTAATAGGTGCTCCCACACTTTCACCCCCGGGGTGTCTCTATACTATGTCAAGTAGGGTAGGGGGTTGATTCTCGTTTTTTGCCATCCAGATGACAGCTTTGATTCGAAATACGTTAGCAGCTATTTGTACAGTGAATTCTACTGTTGCTGGGTGAGTGATTCTTGCATTATCATCAAGACAGTATCAAAGGCGGCAAGTATACTGTTAGAATTGAGAAGAATTCTAGTAGTCTTTTCTTAGTAATAACTATAGTTAAGTTAAGCATAATGCCTAAGTATTAACAGTTGAGAATATCTCATACAAGAAAATCTTGGCAACAACTATCTCAATTATTTGTCCAATCTGTGGTAGAGTTCAGACAGCAATTACAGGTCTCGAATCCAACAAAAAGGTTTGTATTGACTGTAATATGGATATTTAAAAATTTCCTCAAAAGATCGAATCAACATACAAAAGTCCTAGATATATGATCATATATTGGAATTTGGAATCTTACACACTTACATACCTATCACAATTTTCTGGCTCTGATATTGCCATTTACAACTAATATAACTTGAAATGGATTGTTTAGTTACCCGATTGAATATGTGTTAAGTATAGCAAATAGACCTCATAACTGAAAAGACTTCCCTTTTGATACATATTTGTTAGGCGGTTTTGGGGGGGGTCGAAATTGAGAGAAAGAAAGACTCTATAATTATTTAATGAAAAACATGATGTATGAGGACGATATGGGGTTGGTCTTTTAGTTTTATCCTTCATAAAGCGGTTATACTGAGCAGGGAATAGACTTGACCTATGACAAGTTTATCTAGATTTAGTATTGTAGCCAATGCAAGCTTTGTTACTGAAGTCAAATATCCTATGTCAAGAGTATCTGGGGTATCTGATACACTATGATAGTTAGGATTCAGCTCCGATCCTCCGTCATGAAGACCTATTACGGTTTTACCTATGGCCTCAAATGGAATCAGGTCTGTTTTCCCAAGTGTACGCAATGAAGCTTCTAAGTTTGTATATTCTGAGTCAATCTGCGAAATGAACTGCCCGACGTTCTTTGAATATACGTCATTTGTTGTAATCTTATTTCCTAGATCATACTCAACAATTACTTTACCTAGTCCGAGAGAAGGATAACCTACCATATCTAGGTTCAATACTAAGTCAAACTTTGTACTGTTGGTCTGTTGATGTTTTACATAGGCTACCGATCCCCACTGACCTTGTTCTTCGCCAGAAAATAAGACAAATTGTATATTATTCTTCAAATCAACTTTAGAAAGGACCCTTGCTAGTTCTAGAACTGCAGCTACCCCACTAGCGTTATCATCAGCCCCTGGAGCTCTTGCATTGCTCTGATTAATATCTCCCATCCGGCTATCGTAATGAGCAGAAATTAGAATATGATGATTCTTGTCGTTTACTGATGTTGAACCTTGATCACAAATAATATTCTTCAAGCCGTAACTTTTTCCCTGATCTGGTTGAGTAAAATTGTGAAAGTAAACTCTACCGTTACATACACTTTGAAGCTCATTTCTAAGCCAATATGCGACGCCTTCAACATAATCAGATTTAGTGTGCCGAGTCTGAAATGAGGACAGATTGTCTATCCAATTTTTTAATCTGGTAGAATTGACTTGGTCTACGATCGAATGTACTAAACCAGCAGATTCTTTCGACTTTTCCTGCTGTGACTGATCATTTAGACATATGTTAACAGAAAAAAGACACATCTTATGACTATTATTGCCATTTCCAGTTGCATATGCGATCATTATACTAGTTGTATTTGATAAACTAGCAAAGTTTATGATCATAATCATGAAGAACGAAACCAGATAGATTTGGAGGCGTAAAGCCATCGATAGTAATGGGTAGCGCAATTTACAATCTCCGAAGGGTTATTTTTTCGTAGCTGGTATAAAACTGGTTCGTTTAAGCTATTTCATTTGTCTAATTTTTTAACGTTTTAACATTAGAAATCAACCCATTGTATTCCCTTTCCGGAATCGTTGAAAATATCATATACATATGTGATCCTCTCTTCAAGGCGTATGGTTGGCTATCAAAATTTTCTAAAGCTCAGCTTTCAATTCCTTGCTTTGCCCAAGCGTTCAAATCTTCCGTTTCCGGAATTATTGAAGATGATATATACGTATATAACATAACATTCAAGTGATGTTATATACGTATATCATTATAGTATGCTCTTATTTGTTTGATGAAGAGTATTTGTTTGGGAATATTCTAAATACTCCGGTCTTCTAATCTATTATCTTCGATGAGGTTCTGATGAGACCATAAAAAAGTAAAACTATAAAAATAAAGCTTTAACATGCGTAGTACATAAGACAATATTGCGGAAATCTATTTTAACGATCCTGATTATTGATCTAGTAATTGCTTCAAAGGGTGGATAGTGTATAGTGAAATGACACTCACGTATCAGAAATGGATATTCCTAGGTACTTTTTAAAATTAGACCGGACTAAAAGTGATCAAATCTTCTGTTTCCAGAATTATTGAAGTGTTATATAGATATTTAGCCATCTCTGCAAGCATTTTGCCTGTTCTGATTTCGACGCTGCATTTCATCTCACTCTTTGGTAATGCTTATGACAACTCTGTAACCCGGAGTTTTAACATCTAGACAAATCAGATGTTACTAAACGTATTATAACTATAATGATCAAGCTATCTTTATTATAAATTGGGGGTTTAAATTCCAAAATTACATTTCCTCTCCTAAATCACAAAGAAGAATAATCAAAAGTAAGATTCTAATATTTAATGACCCCATAACCTTACGTACGACAATCCACAATGGTAGAAAAAGAGCCTTCAAAAACAATAAAGTTGCAAAAACAGATAGCTTATAAATACAAAGACAAGTTTGTTTATAAGTACAGATTGAACATTCCTTCTAACATGATAGAAAAACTTGGATGGCAAGAACATGGTGTTAAACTTGTAATCAAGGTTGTCAAGAATAATAGGCTTGAAATCTCAGAGAAAGATTCACCTAAATGAAGTCAATTTTATTTGATCTAGTTCATATGTAATCAATATATACTTATGACCCCATAACATTTATGTCCTCAGCTTGGCCGTTACAACATGGGGTCATCTAATTGTTCAAGATTCTTCAGCCAATAAATCATATTGTTTGCTTTGAAGGTTAAGAGAGAAAATTGTTAAACAAATTAATAAAGAACCTAATATTTGCAATGAACTTCGACGATAAAGTACCAGAGCATATTATAGAAGAGATATTTCGCCAGAAGAAGGGTAAAAACAAGAGTGGAAGTGTCGCATATGGGGGAGATGCATTAACAAACACATTGCATGTTGTTGAACCTGAGATTAAGACTAAGATTGAGTCTGAGGCTGACTATGGGACTGAGACTGAGACTGAATATAGGACAATAACCGAATTTAATGCAGAAGTAGATAAGAAAATCAAGGGAATACAATTCCAAGATGAAAAATATAAAGGATTTAGAATTGGAGAAAGTCTCTTCTCAGAAATTATTGGATATGCTGACATAAAGAGACTACTCATACGGTGTATCCAATCAAGTGAGCCTATGCATATTATATTCGATGGACCACCTGCGTCGGCTAAGTCTATGTTCCTATTACAGATGCAAAAGAAATTGGAAGATACGTATTACGTAGATTGTACCAATGCATCTGGACCAGGAATGGTAGAATATCTGTTCAAAAATGACGTAAAATACCTACTATTAGATGAAGTAGAAAAGATGTCCAAAAATGACCAGCATGTGTTGTTGAATGTGCTTGAAACCGGAGTACTTACATCAACAAAAGTGAGGAAAACAGGAAGTAAGAAGATGGACCTATCAGTATATGCAACTACAAATGACATAGAGGCTATAAGCAAGCCATTCAGAAGTCGATTCCTAGAATTTAGTCTGCCACCATATTCTTACGACGAATTCTGTGAAATTGCGGTGCACTTGACAAGCCTAAGGGATGGACAAAATAAAGAGACTGCAACAATGATTGCCGACACTATATGGAATAGACTAGGCTCAAAGGACATAAGGGATGTTATTCAGGTATCTAAGCTCACAAAGTCAATAGATGACGTAGAATTTCTGGCTAATACATTTCAAAAATATAAGAGGAAGAACGAACGTGATGGCCAGGATGTCGGATAATGGCAACATTTTCTGACGATGTAGCAATGCATGTGGGATACTTCGATAATAATGGCGCTGCCGCAACTAGTGGATAGCCTGTCCATATACAACCCCGTCGCTGCTAGTCCTAGTCCTAATGACGTGACTAAGCCCGCGCCCACTAAAACCCCAACTTTACCTTCTATACCACCAGCTGAATGTGCTATGGATACGATTGAAAGCTTTCAGACTTTCTTGTCCTGTCTTGGTGCAAAGTAATTACAGACTAAAAATGAAATATGCGTAGTTAAGAAATAGAACTGTCATATCGACATTATCGAAATCCTAACCTACAAACACAAAATGCAAATTTCTGATGACAACATGGTGAAAATCCTCTATCTGCATTCTGTATCCTAATGAATACAAGACTACTTACTACGGCCAATGTCATATCATTATAAATATGATGAAAAATAATAATGACAAGAATTTCAGAACTAAATGGGGAAATAGATTCATAATTGCAGCCATAATCCAGGGAGGAATAATGACTGGGATGGCCTTAGTCACTGTAGCATTCCAGCTATTGACAACAGATGTTGATATAATCCAATTCCTCTCTTTATCCTTTGAAGGACCTGCAAAATGGTTCTTTATTGGAATTATCCTCTACTTGATATTGATTGTTGCTATAGCAGTAACTGCAGTATTCTATAATCATTTAGAAATCAACCTAAAGAGAAGGTTTTCTAAGATATCAAGTGTTCTTGCTTGGATTCACTTGTTAGGTATGAATATTGGGGGTCCAGGTGCAACCATACTCATGATACTTGCAGGCTTGGCTGGTTCTGGAGTACTTTCCCTTTTCATTGAGGGAAAATTGGGTCAAGAGGATATAGGAATAATGACTTCTTTTATTCCTCCTATAGCATTTTTCATTGTTATACTAAGTATAGGAGTAATATGTGGTGGTATAACTTATGTAATAGCATATAGATCAAAAACATGACTGATAAGAAAAGATGAGTTTGGATGGAAGCACTTGTGAGCTTCGACATCGGTAAAGTCATATTATAAACGGTAGTAAGAAAGAGCATATACTTAATAGAGGATTTCTTAACACAACTAAATGATTTCCAATATTATATTTATGTAATCCTGTGATCATCTTTGTATGATAGGCAAATGCAGCCGTGCTTATTGCTATAATTATGGGCTTTGGTAAAAATCATTAGTGTAATAGCTAAAGTCAGAACGAAACTAATGAAACGGATATTGGAGAGAAGGGGCGTGCTATTATTCCCCCCTAGAGTCTTATCGCGTACCTCTATCCTATACCGTTTGGATTAAAAATCATCGCAATCTATTCATATGGTATGGGTTCTGATATAGCTTGCAATCTTGAAACCACTTCATTCAAATCCATCCCATTAGAAGTCCATATTACTAATGTTTGTTCGTCTCCCGTATCTGATTGTCCTCCACGTAGATCTTTAAAGTTATGCATACTATCTATTCCAAATCCAGCATCTTTGATACTTGCAACTATATTTTGAACATCCATAGAAGGTATCATTAATGCTCCAACTGTATCAAATGTACCAGGGGGAGATGAGTTAGCATTCTGATCAACGACCCTAATGGTTCCTGTCATCACGAATCCGCCTTCATATTCTACTGTGTCTGCGTACTCATAATCACCTGTATTGTTTAACATAATGGGTCTGGAAGCTGTCAACTCCGTAAATTCGCCTGTTTCAAAAACTTGAATCCCATTAGGATCATTTACTACAATATTATGTTCATGGCCAACATCTCCATTAAACCAAGCTACCTGGGTTCCGGGTTCTACAATAGCATTTTGTGGAAGGAAGGGCTGAGCAATAAACCTTGATTCGTCTTCTTCACCTGGGCCATGATGTCCTTCATTTGGAATCACCACAACTAAGTGTTTTACATTATTTCCTAGAATCATTTGACCCGAATCATAGACACTGGTAGCATTCAAGTTTGGTTGGGTTTGAGCAAAAGCTAAGCCAGCTTCAAAATGAAAGACAGCACCCATAGTGAGAATAGCAGATATCGTTGCAATATATGTTAAAAGATGGATCCTCTTCATATCTATTTAAATAGACTCGACATTGAGGGTATATCTGTGTAATCGTATCATGTACTAAGAGAATATTGAGGAAAGAAATACTACAAATCAGATTTGCTTAAACTTTGTTTTATTGGTTAGTTGACTTGCAGTCAAGTTCTGTAGGGCTCTATAGAATAGCTGGAAGTCATTAGTGGTCATTACAATAATGTACAAACATTTAATGACACATTATCTTTGATCCTCCTTATGAGTAGACCCGATATTGATTTGGAGTTAAAGACTGTGGCTTCAACTAGTATTTCATGCAATCATTATAAAAATAACATAGGAGAAATCTTCCAAGATAGTGGTGAATCCTGTTTACATTGTTGGCAGGAGAGAACCTGTCTGAATCTTTAAACTACCCCTCTACGACCTGTTCCTTTCTATAAGCTATATTTAGCAATACTGGTATCACTGGCACACTAAACCAGAGCATAGCAAGAAATGAATCTGCTGGCAGCGGTGGAATAATTCCTGGTTAGATAATATCTGTTTGACTCTAACACACCGATGAACTATTCACGCCGCAGATTCGACTTGTGTAATCCAGTCACACTTTAGATTAATTTTTTCATGATGTTTTTCAACTGCTTCTCTGTTAGGGGCTTCAAGAAGACAAAAACACAAATCAGCTGCTCTATTATAGAGTATGCTTAAGTGCCTTACACCAAACTCATCAGGTGGAGATTTTTGAAGTTCCTTTACGGTCGACTCTCCAAGACTATGAAATGAATGGACATCGAGAAACTTGGGCAATCCTAATAACTAATAAGAAATCAATACATTTTTATAAGTTTTTCATATGTGATCTGTTTTAAAGGTTATGGATCATTTACTTTAATGAACAGAATCACTTATAACTGAAAGAGTGAACATAAAAAAGAAATGCTATTAACACAATGTTCTGATTAAATTGCATGGATGTTTAGGAGGTTATCTTATGAGATACTTGACAGTCGCTAGGTTGTTCTACAATAATGACTAGTTAGAACCCGACATTAAGTCTCAAAGCTTTTTCTGCTTTCTCTCTCACCACCTTCAATTTCTTTGAACAGAAGTAACACCTTACATTAAACAAAAAGCAGAAACTAACAGCAGCTTATGAAGCCCTAAGCAGAGCAGACACGGATTCAAGTTCACGACCTATGTAGAAAGATGACTTGACTCGGAGAATGTTCATGTGATGTACCAGATTACATCCCCCGGTTAGAGTGATGCATGTATGCATACGTTTACTCCCCGAGTCATTGCCCTTTAGATTAGAGCTAGATATAAGTGAAGTGGAGCTGCAGGAGACTCAGCATGTGTGGAAACACTGCCGCTTACATTGCCGCCTACTCTAGGGCCATCCTGCAGCCCTAGATGGAGAGATATTGACCCCTAAGCTCCTGTGAAATATCGTATTTAGTAATGCTGAGCCATTGTCTGATAGGTAGGTGGGTAGCTAGGTAGACAGATTACGACTCAATCCGAGTCGCAGGAGACTCAGCCTCACTGTTCGAGGGGCGAAGAATTCGCAGAATCATATTAAAGGGATGACTAACAAAGGCAATACAATAAACGAGGGCTGCAGGTGCCTCAACGAATGACTACAAAGGCTTGTATCTAAAATCGTTGAGTGCGGGGTTATCCTGCAGCCCTGATGATTATACGCATTTCGGTCCCATAAACTATTGTTATTGTGAAGTACCGTACCTAGAGATAAAATTCTTCAATTTGGCTAACATGTCATCTAGTTCTCTCCTGTTATCATTTTCACCTTTCAGATACTTTAGTTCCTTCTTGAGCGTTAAAATCCTCGAGATGGTCCTAGCAGAATTCGGATATGGACGGTACAAATCGTAGACTCATTGGAAGATGGCTAGGATATTTCCGCTTCTCGCTAAAGTCTACGTGTGGCATATGCTGGTTTTGTAGTACAGAGTGGCATGGTTGTAATCCCGGTTGTCCGGTAACCAAACCCTACTATTTACGAGATTCTACCCATCTATTTGCAAAGTAAGTATTCTTAGTCAGTTCTATAATCTATCTATTATAGGCTTTTGGTGAATCGGATTCATTAAATAGAGTTCCAAAAATAAAACCCTTACTTTACAAAAGCTCGAAGCTTTTTTGACATATCAATTATACTTTTAAAGTCGTTGCTTATTTTCGATCGGTTATAGTTGAGTATTGCGTGATTTATTCCTATTTCGTTAATTTCTCGTAAATCATTGCCCACTTTGTCAATTTCTCCATTCAATAGCTGACTGGATTTCTGTTGATTTTTACCATCATATTTTTTATCTTTGTAACCTGAATCTATGATATTAGGATACAATATAGCAGCAATATCGATATCATTAGGATCTCTTCTCACTTTATGACATTCCTTCTTTATTTTATCTATATTCAACTTCAGATGATCCAATGAATTACGTATTGTACAAACCCATCCGTCAGCCTGACTTGCTATTCTTGCAAATGTCTTCTGACTATAACCACCAAGGTAGATTGGAATATGTGGTTCTTGAATAGGCTTTGGGTCTATTTTGGATGATGGAATATCATAAAATTGTCCTCTAAATTCTACAATATCTTCTGTCCAAATCTTTTTTAGTATTCGTATATACTCCTCTGCTCTTTTACCTCTATCTTTAAAGGGAATGTTGGAGACATCATATTCGTCTTTTGACCACCCAATTCCACATCCTGCAATAACCCTTCCCTCGGACAATACATCAAGTGTAGCGAATCTTCTTGCTAATATTATTGGATTGTGAAATAGCATATCTATAACAGAGGTTCCAAGCCTAATTTTGCCTGTATTCGCAGCTACAAAAGTGAGCGTCTCAAGTGGATCAAAGATGTATTGCCAATCTTCTGGAAACTTACCATCTGTAGTTCCAGGATATTTATCCTGGGGTGTAATAGGCCAGATTAGCCTCTCTAAAACCCATAGAGAATCAAGACCAGCATTCTCAGCTTGTTTTGCAAGATTAACTATATTTTCCTTTGTAGCCAGGTTTTTTCCAGCCTGGGGCAACCTTAGTCCTATTTGCAATCGACTGATTTAATCACACTCAGATATTTTTGTCTATTTATGGAGGGCTAACACACAGGTAACTCTATTAGTTAATCCTTTAATCTTTGATTGTGATTTGGTATATACAAAATTAATGAAATGAGATTATATAATGTCAACAACAAGCTCAAGTCAGAAGAATCAACAATGGCAACGACAAATCCACGTAAAGCTTAGTACAATTTTCAAATATGAAGTGAGTGATACTCCTCAATCTTTTGGATCTTTTTTTGAATCTATCGGAAAAAGATATTGTGCGGTTTCTGTCCTGTCAAAGTATTTAGGATATGACATAGCAACAGCATCAAATAAAGGTCAAAATGAAAAAAATATGAACCCTGCAGAATTAATTCCATATGACATTTTAGAAATGATAGAGAATTTCACTATTCAAAGCAGTCCCGAAAATCATCTTAGTTGTTTTTGTTCAAGACCAGAATATTATTGTTTTAGTATGATCTCCATACTTATGCATCTAAACGATTATCATAAAATGACATTTACTCAAATAGGTAGTTGGTTAGAGAGTAAAGGTATCTGATGGATTATCACAATAAAATAAGGTACAGACATGCTATAATTGTAGGCTGACTTTTAGATATTCACATACAATCTTGAACATCCTGGAAATATTACCGTAAGTGCAGAAAGTTTACAAACCTCGTCTAGGATCTAGTCGTTATAGAAACCTAGCGACCGAATAAGGGGATTAATTTCCATTAAACTTACTGTTATTGATTCTATTTTCTAGTCATAAGAGGAAAGATTCAATATGAATTCCGACTACATTGCACCGTAGATCTTTAACTAAACCTCATGGGACAAATCATAGCGTTACACCAGTAGCTTCTATAACCGATCATATTTGTTTTGAAATAAACGTTATAATGTGTTTACTTTTCTTAAAATAGATAATACTACCAGAAAAAACTGCTGCTGCCAAAATAATTGCCAAAATAGTAAATAAATCAAATGAAGGTGTGTAATCTTGTAGACCTTCTTCTCCCATTCCCATTGAGCTTTTGGTAGATAACGATCCCTGCATTGAAATGGAAGGAGGAGAGGTAATCGTAAGAAATGAAGCTGCAAACAAAACTGCAATGCCAATTAATGATTCTATCTTTATGGTCTTGCTAAACTTCATTGAAGGATCACCTATTTTATTATCGTGCCTCTCATGTCCGCCTTTATTCAAACTAGCAACGTTCATGAGACTGCTATGGAGTTTTATCTGATGATATGCGCCAAGAATAATCATTGGTAGTGCTAGCAATAGCTTGATAGCCAAAATATTGCCATACAAACTAGTAAATATGGCTTCTGCTGCATGAAGATGAATCCAGGCCATATATAGACCAGTTATTCCAATTATTCCAAGAGATAAAGTGGCTATTAGAGAAAAGTACGGTAGTAATAATGCAAGAATACTAGAAGTAGTACGTATTATATTGGCCTTTAAAGACTCATTTACAGATCCACCTATGTTCCTATTTTTACTAACTATTAGTCTTATTGTTGTGAGAAGTAATGTCGAGATATAGAATAGCCCTCCAAGCCATATCGATACTGCCATGAAATGAAGCCAATCTACAGAAATAGCAAGCGAGGGAAAGAAGGTCAGAGCTGTATTGTGACTAACTATACTATTAGAAAAAATGCTTATTGCACCTGAAATAATTACGATATATAATAATACGATCCGAAGAACACTAATTCCTCTTGTCTCTCTTAGTGGAACAGAGTTGTTGTCATTTACAATATTTACATCATTTATTATGAGGCATTTTCTTTCTAGGATGTAGTAAAGACAAGAGGAGACGATAATTACCAACGATGTGATTACACGTACATTCCAAACTGGTCCAATAGGAGTGGAGGATATTATATTAAAAGTCGTGACAACATCTATGCCAAGCTCTGAAGATAGGCTAAATGCTTGTAATAAAAATAGTGAGGTTGCTGAAACAATCATAGCTATGCCACACGCTAGAAGTATCAGGAAAAATCTCTTTAGAGGATACAGAAATCTAGTATTTTTACTTGGAGCAGTACTATCAATTTTGCCAGATTTTGATACAATTTTATTTAGAATTACTCTTCGAAGTATTATATGATTCAATACTATGCCAACTATTGCTGCTTGAGACACTATTAATGGAACTTTTAATAATGCATCATAGTACGAAGTAACGGTCTCTGTCTGTGGAGTCATAGAAGGAGAAGATTCTAATCCAATTTGTGCATATGCTGTGGAAGATAATAACTGATATGGAATGTAAAAAAATAATGCTAATTCTACTACCATGACGAATATGTTTCTGTTTGAAATGATAGACAATTTGGGTAACGATCTTTTAAGGCATGTTTTTATCTCTATCTTCAATTCTTTAGCAAATGGCTCAATGACCTACTCAAAGTTCTGTATACTCCTTTCATAAGTATTCCTATAAATATAGATAAGAATAAAGTCAGGGCTGTTTGTTGCGCATTTTGTATTTTTTATGTCCTTCTACTATTGTACTTTAGTAACATTTCCAATCTCTGCTAGTTTCTTTACAATTTCTTGGTTTGACATCATTGGTTCAGGAAATCCAGCTTCTGATAGCGGCTGTGGACATCCAAAGCTTCCCATCATTGATTTTCTTGTAACATTCGGAGAAATTTCAACTGTGGAATTATTGGAAATAAGTGTTCCTTCTCCCCCTGCAGGACTGCAAGTCCATGTAGCCCTGAAATTGGTACCATTAATGACTCCAAACAAAGTATAGTTATATGTGGTTTCTACTGTCGGAAAGAATGGTGCCTCGTAGTGGCCTGGATTCATAAAAGCTGGTTCAAAATCAAATGTCTTATTCTTATCTCCAGCTACAACCTCTACTTTTAACATGTTTTCTAGTCCCTCAATAGGTTTAGAACCGTTAGCTCTCGAATTTACAGGATCTGAAGGATCTGGCCAAAAAGCAGAAAAATCTACTCCAGAT
>Ga0193738_1000837_pt1 | contig 13818 bp, 11 predicted proteins | sample L2a1metaG_FD_144927 | JGI IMG/M metagenome (GOLD analysis project Ga0193738, IMG submission 144927) | Soil microbial communities from a riparian zone of the East river system, Colorado, United States - L2a1 | ecosystem: Environmental > Terrestrial > Soil > Riparian zone | place: USA: East River...
TGAATTTTATGCTTACCTGGTTTCAGATTCAGGTATCAGCGCGCCGGTGATCAGTGCAACAGGAAGCAGACACCAATGTGCAGCTTACGGACAATTGAAGGTTTCACCTGGCGGTACACGGCTGGCATTGCCGCTGCCGTGCGATTCCGTCGGAGACTCCTATGTTCAGCTTTTTGATTTTGACAATGCAACGGGCATCGTAAGCAACGAAATACTCTTACCGCAGGACCATCTGGTTTACGGAGTAGAATTCTCTCCCAACAGCAAATACCTCTACCTCGCCGACCACAATAACTCCGCAGCAATCATGTACAAGCAAGTTGCACAATACGATGTTACTGCAGGAAGCGCTGCAGCCATCATCGCTTCAAGAATCATTGTGGGAGAGATCTGGAATTCAACAACATTTTTCAATGGCTCAGCACAACTGGCTCCTGACGGAAAAATTTATATTGTCCCTACTTATAAAGATTCTTTGTGTGTGATCAACTCGCCCGACAGCGCCGGACTTGCATGCGATTTTGTTCTTAACGGACTTTATACCATCAGGCAAAATGATCATGGACTACCGAACCCGGTTGTGACTGCGGAATTCCCCTGCGCACCGCCGGCTGCGATCTTTAGCGCACCAAATAATATTTGTCCCGGCATTTGTACTGATTTTTTAAACCTTTCAACCGGTGCAGACAATTATCTTTGGACGTTTAACGGGGCCGTCCCATCCATCAGTACCGATATGAATCCAACCAACATCTGCTATCAAACTCCCGGTTTGTACAGTGTTACTTTGATTGCATCCAATACTGTTAGCGGTTTAAGCGACACACTTACACTAAACAATTACATGACGGTTTACCCATTTCCTCCACCACAAGGAATCTTGCAAAGCGGAGATACACTATTTGCAAATCAAGGTGCTGTCATTTACCAATGGTATTTTAACGGTACGATTATAAACGGCGCGACAGATTACTATTATGTCGCGCAGCAAAGCGGAAATTACAATGTTGTGGCGACGGATGAAAATCAATGCGAGGTTGAAGCGGTGATTAATAATGTGATCGCGGGGAGCAGCCAGTTGGCAGTGGGCAGTTGGCAGTGGGCAATATATCCGAATCCGGTGAAAGACAAATTCACAATGCACAATTCACAATGCACAATTGGGACAGCCACGCAAGGGGTCTTTCGGACCGAAGAAATTGCTATTTATAATATGTTGGGAGAAAAAATAATGACAGTATCTCCTACCCTTCTTCTTTCACAAAACGGAGAAATCGATTGCAGCCAATTGAAACAGGGAGTTTATCTGCTTCAGATTTCAGGAGAAAAAAATATCAGGATTAAGTTTGCGGTGCAGAGGTAAAGGCAAGTAGTCAGTATTCAGTAGGTGATGCGCTAACAAACTTTCTATGAAATGTTTACACATTACAAGAAAGCCGCTAAGGGATAGTGGGGCAAGTGATTATTTACAGTCAACTTTTACAGTCGTTGTAATTGTATTGTTACCTACCAGATAACTGGTAGTACTTTCCGTTTTTTTCACTTCATCCAAGTCATCATCACAATATTCTTTTGAACTTGATTCTGATGTAGGTAATCCCAACACTTGTTGACTGCTGGTAGTTGTTACAAGAGTTGTACACGTTTCGCATTTTTTGCAAGCAGCGAATACAAGCAGCAAGAATAAGGGGATTAATTTCATGAGATGTGAAAGTATTTGGGATAGGTCAAACCTAAGAAAACGTTTTGATTTGTGTTTTATGACTCATTGTTTGTTGATCGCAGCGCAAGTTTTACTGTTCAATCTTAAATCAATTCTACAAAAGCTTATCTCCAATAGCTAACGGCCATCCCGATAGCTATCGGGAGCTAAAGGCCAATAGCCGCCAGCCAGAAGCTAGCGAGATTTTCCGTAACTATGCAGGCATCATAATTTCCGAAACTGACACCGCGCTATTTCATCCAACGACTTCGTAATGCACTTCTACTTACAGTGGGTGTTGTCATTATTGTCTTTTTTATTTTCAGTTTCCTTCCTGCTGATCCTTCATTGGGAATTGCCGGACAACGTACAGACGCTGCAACAAAACAAATCATCAATCATGATTTCGCCCTCGACCAGCCGGGTTATATCAGGTTCCTCATATACATCAATGACCTGATGCCGCTTTCAGTGTATAACAGGAAGATAAAGGAAAGTCCGATCTATCTTGATCCTGCGAAGTACAAGAAGGCATTCAAAATGTTTTACTTCGGCGACAACAAAGCAATCGTTTTCAAGTCACCGTACTTGCGCAGGTCGTTCCATAACAAGGAAGGTGTTTACGACATGCTCACTTCCCGGTTTAAAGAATCCATGGTGCTGGTTACGGCATCCATCATACTTGCTCTCCTGTTTGGTGTTTTCCTCGGAATTTTTTCCGCGCTCAGACGACATAAAATTACCGGAAAAATAATTTCATTCATTTCTCTCGTCGGAATTTCCCTTCCGGTGTTTTTCGTTGCCATTGTCTTTGCATGGGTATTCGGCTTTGTACTTCACAGGTTCACTGGTTTGAATATGACAGGAGGATTGTACAGCATTGATCCCTTTGAGGGAGAATACATCAACTGGAAAAACCTGCTGCTGCCCGCCATCGTACTTTCGCTGCAGCCAATGGCGTTAATCATCAGGCAAAGCCGGCGGTTATTCCTGGAAGTGATGAGCCAGCAGCATATCACTACTGCAAAAGCAAAAGGCGCGCGGAAAGCAATGCTGCTGATCAACCATGCATGGCTGAATACAACGGCGCCGCTTGTGGTACTTTCAAACAAATGGCTTGGCTCCCTGCTGGGCGCGTTGGTATTTACTGAATTTATTTTTAACTGGAATGGCATCGGAAAACTTGCAGTCAATGCAATCATCAATACCGACCTTCCTGTAATGATGGGAACCATATTATTTATTTCGGTGATTTATATATTGCTTTACACCTGCATTAAACTGCTCTACAGTACGCTTGATCCGCGGGTAGATTTAAAAATGAAATGATGAGGACAAAAATAATTGCAGGAAACTGGAAGATGAACCTTGATTATGCCCAGGCCATGGCGCTGGTAAATGGTATCATGCAGATGACAGACGACAACATGAAAACGCGTATCGTACTTGCGCCTCCTTTTCCTTATCTCGCCCTGGTTGAAATGGAAAGCAAGCTTCGCACGAATATTTTTGTCGCTGCGCAGAATTGTTCCGACAAAACCGGCGGCGCATTTACCGGCGAAGTTGCCGTTTCAATGCTGCGGAGTATCGGTGTGGAAGGTGTGATCATCGGGCACTCGGAAAGGCGCACGATCTTTAAAGAAAGCGATGAGGTGATCGCAAGTAAAGTGAAGCAGGCATTTGATAACCATATTCAACCGATCTTTTGTTGCGGGGAATCACTGGAGGAAAGAAATGCAGGCCGGCACTTTGAAGTCGTAAAGTCGCAGGTAACAAAAGGAATTTTCAATTCAGGCGGTTCAGAAATTGCCGACAGTATAATAGCTTATGAACCTGTGTGGGCAATTGGTACAGGAGTGAATGCCACGGCTGCGCAGGCAGAGGAAATGCATCGCTTCATCCGGTCTTTGGTGCAGGAAAAATACGGTGAACAGGTTGCAGAAAAGATCAGGATAATTTATGGCGGCAGCGTCAACGCTTCGAATGCAGGAGAACTTTTCGATTGCGCAGATGTAGATGGCGCACTGGTTGGCGGCGCATCGTTGAAGGCATCGGAATTTGCTTCCATCATCAAAGAGATGGAAAAAAAATCAGGTTAAATATCTTTCCCTGATAATCCTCTTGTGATGCTGCTGGTGAACGTAAATCATGAAGATGATTGCACGCACAGAGATCACTACTTCATTTGCCGTTCCTTTAAAGTCAAGCATTTCCTCATTAAAGTTGCTGATCAGCGAAAGTGTTGCATCCCTCACGGTTCTCAACTCTGCTGAAATATTTTTAAGTGAACGGCTACTATAATTTGAAGCAAGTACATATTCATCTTCTTCAAATCCCGGAAGTTTTGTCCTTTCCTTTCTTGCAATACACAATGCGCGAAAACACATGATCCTTTCTGTGTCGCAAACATGTCCGGCTACTTCCTTCAACTGCCACTTGCCTGGTGCATAAGCAAAACCGGCGCGGGCTTCATCAATAGCTGAAAGAAACTGCTGTGTTTCATCGCGCTGCTTCCTGATAAGCTCCAGCAAATCATCACCTTCATTGACATATTTAAGATAGCTCTGGTAATAATCGGAGAGGTCTTCCGCTTTTGGAACTCCGATTCGAAATGCATTGCTCACTTGAATATCTTCCTGCATGATTTGCCGTAATCAATTAACAGCGATTTTCATTTTCTCATACGTGTTGTCGTTCATCGCTTCAATGGCACGCTTTAATGCAGCGTTGCGCTCGTTGTACACTTCAATGGCGCCTTCCACGTTCCATAAGTTTTGTGCGATGATGGCTTTAATATTCAGCTTGATGAGGTCGTAGGAAAGTTTCAAACCAACGCTGTCCTTTTTCACTTTCAGCTTTTCAGCATTTGCAAGAAAATCATCCATGAATTTTTCGCTTACAACAAATTTGGTTTTAAAATCATTTATCGTCGGATAACTTTTCTTCAATTCATTCCTGTTGTTGTCAACATATGAAAGTATATAATCGTTGAAAGCATTTTGTCGCCGTAAATCTGAAAAGAAGTTGCTGAACTCCGTCGTATCGAGCGGCACAAAAAGATCAGGCATGATGCCGCCGCCACCGCGCACGAGTCGTTTGTTGCTTGTGAAATATTTTGTCGAATCGCTGAAGTGAACGCTGTCAGGATTTGTCAGCTCGCCATTCCTGATACGGTTTGAAAAATCAAGATCGTAGGATTCTTCATCACCCAATTCATACGGCTTCTGGATGCAACGTCCTGATGGGGTATAATAATGCGCAACGGTGAGTCGTATTGCAGAACCATCAGGCAGCGGAACAGGTTTCTGCACAAGGCCTTTTCCAAAAGAACGCCTTCCAATGATCAACCCGCGGTCCCAATCCTGCACGGCACCGGAAACAATTTCGCTTGCAGAAGCTGAGCTTTCATTAATGAGAATTGCAAGTCTTCCTTTTTCGAATCCGCCAATACCGGTTGAGTTGTAGTCTTCACTTTGCGTTGCTCTTCCGCGTGTGAAAACAATTCTTTTTCCGTCAGATAAAAATTCATCGCTCAGTTCAACAGCACGGTTGAGGTATCCACCGCCATTGTCCTGCAGATCCAGTATCAGCGATTCCATTCCTAAATCTTTCAGCTTTGCGAATGCAGCTTTATATTCTTCCACGGTATTGTCTGCAAAGCGGCTGATCTTGATGTATCCGATCTTCGGCGTAACCATGTATGAAGCGTCAACGCTGAAAAGCGGAATCTGGTCGCGGGTGATCGTAAAGTCGATAAGGTCAGGAGAGCCTCTGCGCAATATGCCGACGGTAACCTTGGTGCCTTTATTTCCGCGAAGGAGTTTCAGAACATCAGGGTTTGTAATTTTTACTCCTGCTTTCACCACGCCATCTATTTTCACAATCCTGTCGCCCTGACGGATTCCCAGTTTTTCACTCGGACCACCTGGGATTGTTTGTGTAACCATGATCGTATCTTCCAGGATATTGAACTGTATACCGATGCCTTCGAACTTACCCACCAATGGCTCATTCATTTCACGCATTTCTTCTACGGGAATATAAACTGAATGCGGATCAAGGTCTTTAACCATTGCACGGATGGCATCATCGGTGATTTTCTTTTCATCAATGGTATCAACGTATGCATATTTAATCGCCTGCAATGCATATTCGATTTTATTCGGCTGTGCAAAAGGCTGTGAAAATGCAAGGGATGTACTGAAGGCAAAAGCGATTGTACAAAGGGATTTGATTTTTTTGATCATCATTTATTTATTTGAAAACACAAAATTACGTAAAAGAAAAGCCGCAGAGATATATTTATGAAGTCATTAACAAAAATTCATTCCTCTTCATCGACTGGTATCGTATCGGATGGCACAACCATATCATGTGCAATGCCCTTCAATTCAACATTGGGAATAATCTTGTCATATTCTTCCTGTGTGATGAGCTCTCTCTTCAGCAGGAAATTTGAGACCACGCGGTAATAATCGGCCAGGTAAGGCTTCAGGTTTCCCTGCACATCGAAAGAATATTTGAACCATTTCGGATGAGGAAGAAGGCTTGCCAGGAAAATACTTTCTGAAAGTGTGAGCTCCGAGGGTTTTTTATTGAAATAAAATCGCGACGCCTCTCCTACTCCATAAATTCCGGGAGCCAGCTCAATGATGTTCAGGTACACTTCAAACATCCTTTCCTTGCTGGTGAGCCTGTTGCTTTCGATCAGCCACACGATCAATGCTTCTTCTGCTTTCCGTGCGATGGTTTTATGGCGGCTCAGGAAAACATTTTTTACCAGTTGCATGCTGATGGTACTTCCTCCCCTAACAAATTTTTTCCTGCGGTAATTTTCTGCAATTGATTTCCTGAAAGCTTCTTCATTAAATCCATTGTGATAGAAAAAACTTCCGTCTTCAGAAGTCAGGATTGCATTTTTCAGGTTCTGTGCCACCTGGTCAAGCGGTGTGAAATCAGGATTTGAAATTCCTACGATAAATGACCTGTATGGATGGTTATATTCATATACCGTATGAAGGAATTCACCATTCATTTTAAAAAGATTTTCCCTGCCAGACTTACGCAGATGGAATTTTACTTTCCTCATCCTGGAATCAAATTCAACACTGTCGGGCATTGAAGAATCCAGTCTGAAATGCAAAGCGTACTGAAGTTGTCCGTCGGCTTCAATGCCCCTTGTTTCGTCGAAGACGCCTGGCGGAAGCGAGTTGAAAAAATCCATTGCAGGCGTGGAATCGGTATGCAAATCGAGTTCGTACAGATTGCTTACGCCGTTCGTGAATTTGAAAAAAGGATGAATCTGAATTTTATTCAGCTCGGCAGTTGAGGTGCTGTCGAGAGAAATAGAATTTGATGTCAGCGACAGATCATAAGTAAACTTTCCATGCTCAATTTTTACCGTATCATTCGAAATTCTTTTATGCAACATGTAAAAGCTGCTTGCAGCTAGCCATCCATGCATATCAAAAACATTTTCCGAATAATTGCTTGCATTAAGAGCAATCCTTACTGTGTCAAATCCCGCTGTAATATTGAACAGTTCCTTCAGCAGTGGAAGTCTTGCAGATCCATTCAAAGGATAAATCGTGGCATCATACATCCTGCTTTCCTGGTCGAATGTTCCTGTCATTTTCCATGTATGATTTTGCCTGACATCCTCCAACGTACCTTCCATTTTTTCCACTGAAGAATAAAATTCCGGTATGCGTACATGAGTTTCAAAAGTGTCTGTAATAAATCTCAGCTCAAGATTCCGCATTTCAGAATTTTGGGGAGCCAGATCAAATGCCCTCGTGAAGAACCTGTTGAAAACGGATGCGTAATTAATACTCGTAATTTCTGTCTGCGAAGAATCGATAACTGATGTATCACCGGTGGTTGTAAGCAGCGTTGAATAATTACAGGCACTGTCGTTACACAACAACCTGATGTATCCATTTTTCATTACAAGTGTTTTCATCCTGACGTTGAAAAGAAGCAAGGAAGGAATTGATGGCGTTGCGGACAGTGAGTCCAGCTTCAGCAGTGTGTCATTGCTTTCCGAAATAATTGAGATATCTCTCATCTCCACCGTAATCAACCCGCTGAAAAATGCTTCCCGTGCCGAAAGTTCAAGGTTGTAATTCTTATTAATACGATCTGAAATTTTTTCTATCGCCGTATGCAGAACATAATTCCGGAAAAGAAGAAAACAAAGTATCAGCAGCAACATGCCGGCAACCAATGCCCTGATTATTTTTCTTCCCGTCATAATTTAGTTTGCAGCTTGTGCCAGGAGGGCAATATGGAGAATGATTCAATACAAGGCAAGCGGAGAATTACTCAGTCGCTTCGATCCGGTACAGATATACTTCCCCTGAACGTTCAATTGAAGGTCCGCTGCCTGTTCAGGATTTTTCATGCTGAAAAAATAAAATGGCTGCATCTTATTTTTTTCAAGAAGACTGATTAATCCCTTCCCGTAATCGAAATGAATTGCCGCCCTCATTTCACTGTTCCATAAAAGGAAAGAAGTTTTTCTGTCCAGCTCAATTGTATAAAATGAGCTGTCCATATAAGCGGAAAGATTATTCAGCGTCCAATAATCCGTTGCCACAAAAGCAGAAGGTTTGATCAGCCCGGGCGTTTCCACGACTTTTTCCGCCGTTGAAAATTTCTGGTGCAACTCTGAACTGAAAGCAAATGCCGCCGCCGGAATTTGAAGCAGCAATATGATTTGGAATAAAGTCCTGTTTACCTGCGATCCCTTGTTCATTGCAATCCACGCTGCGAATAAATATCCTATGAATATAAAACCAACATACCGTGCGCTATTGAGGGGAAAGACGAGCGACAACAACCCCGTAAGCGCGAGGTTCACAATTAAAATGACAAGTGCAGCGCGGCTTTTTCTCAATGAGTAAATGATGGCGCCAAGCAGAAAAATACAAAGCGTGAACGAAATTATTCTGAACAGGAATGAATTATCATCGAGAAATAAATTTGTATTCCACCAGTGTAGATTCGCCGGATCAGGAAAAGGAAAAAGCGCCTTTACAACGACGGTAACAAAAAGATATAGCTGTGCGGGATTCCAGCGCTCCATCCAGAACTGCAGGTTCAACTGACTATCGAGTGGCGGAAAAATAAAATAAAGCGACGGCAGAAAAATTAAAAAACCAGGTAACAGGCTGACCACATTTTTCTTTCCTGAATTTATTTTTTCATAACACCAATATGCATGCATGCTGATTGCGAGAAGCAAACCGGCGAGGTGAACATTGGAAAGCAGGAACAAAAGCAAAAAATAAATTGCTGCATTGCGCCGTATGTGCGTAATGTGGATTGCGGCAATACAGCTTGCAAAAAATATTGCAGGCATGTAGTTGCGCGCCAGAACTGCATATTCAAAAACAAAATAATAACCGCAGAGAATTAAAACTTTTTGAAGGTTGCTGAATGGAGATCTATAAAGAATAATCACCGCCGTTCCGATTGTGAAGCATGCCTGGAGAATTTTCAGGGAATCCAAATCATGCGTGAAACGGGTTATCGTGAACAGGCATAAATACCAGAAAGGCGGATGGCCTTCATAGCGGATATTCTGGAAAAGCAGGGAAATATTCTCCGACCCTTTTGCAATGTTCCATGAATGCAACTCGTCACCCCACAGCTCATGGTGCATGATACCCGTGATAACAATGCAACCATAAATCAGTAATATTATGGCACTGAATGCATTGTGTTTTGTAGGATTCATATTCGAAGCCTGCTAAGAAAGGATATTTTATGCTGAAGTATGCATTTCTGGTATTCTGTAATATGTATGAGAATTGTCATAATTTCTTTAAAAAAACAGAATTCCCCATACATTAAGCATACAAACCAACTCCTTTTAACATATATTCGCAATCTGAACCTTACACACTTTTAAATGAAACTTTTTATCCCTTTTTTGCTTGTTTTTAGCCTTTTTTGGCTAAACACCTTTGCCCAACCCGCAAATAATAATTGCGCAAACGCCACGAATTTATCAGTAAATGCACCATGCATTGCCGGCACCACTGATGCCGGCACAGTGCAGGGCGGAGAAGTAACCACACCTGCATGTGCAGCAGGCGCGTTTACACAATCAGTCTGGTATAAATTCACCGCTACTGCAACGCATATGTATGTGCAGCTTAACCTGACAACTTTTGGAGGAAGTGGCGCCACCTGGGGTCCTGGCTACTGGACCAGTGTTGTCTACAATTCATCGACCTGCATACCTACAGCGGGCAGCATCATTTCGTGTCAGACGTGCAACAGCCAGGGCAATGCCGATGGCGTAATTGCAAATGAAATGTTTGGTCTCACCATAGGATCGGTTTACTACATACAGATCGGATACCGTACAGGCATGGGCATTAACCTTGTTCCGAATTTCTGCATTAAGGTGAGTGATATATTTACTCCCGACTGCAATACATGTGCGAATCCTTGCGGACCAGCCTGTGGTTTTACTACACAGCCCACTGCTCCGCAGGTTATTGCAAATTGTCCGTCCTATCCGCAAAACCAGTATAATGAAGGAGGCGTTATTGATACGCAATGCTATACCTTCAATGCTATAAACGACACGGCAGATTTCCAGGTAATCGTAAATTCCACCTGCGGATCAGGTAACGTTGCAAACTTTACATGGAATCTATATAAGTTCGGAAATTGCGGAGCCGGTCCAATTCAATCCGGGACTCTTGCCAGTTTAAAGTTCGCAAACTTAACCATCGGACAAGGTTATGTTTTCTGTTATACAGTTACGGTTCCCGCAGGTTGTTATCACACTGCATACTGGCCATATTTTATCGGTGCCACTCCGCTTCCGGTAGACTTGCTAACCTTCACCGGTGAGCGGGATAAAGAAGAAGTTATACTCCGGTGGTCAACGGCTTCTGAATTAAATAATGATCATTTCAATTTGCAGCGTTCCTCTGATCAGAATGAATTTACCACTATTGGAACAATTGGCGGATCAGGAAATTCAACAGTGGTGAACAATTATCTTTTTACAGATCTTAATCCTGTTACCGGAATAAATTATTACAGGCTTCAGCAGGTGGATTTTGATGGAAAGACAACCAACTACCCCATCGTGGCATTACGATTCGATCGTAACGCTTCAAGCCTGTTTCCAAATCCTGTGAAAGAGTTTTCTAATATCTCGTTCACAAGCGACAAAGACAAGCAAATTGAAATACGCGTCATCGATGCTGTAGGTAAAATCGTTTATTCAAACAGTCAGCAGGTCAATAAAGGTGAGAATGAAATTCATCTTGATGTATCTACTTTTACCGCAGGCATTTATTATCTGCGCATTAGCGATGAATTTTCAACTGATCACATCCGCTTTTCAAAAAATTAGTTCACTTCTTTTAACGACGTGGTAAAAGTTTCGTGAGCCACTGCAGGCGTTTAGGAATTACAGTTTTAGTTAATTCATACTTTAAATTTCACAGGCATATTTTTTTTAATTAACCTACAATTAAAATTCTCTCTTTGACAATTCCGATTTCGTCTACAACAATTAATTTAACAAGGCAGTGATTACAATTGATTCCCATCCTTTACGCATCTTATTGGTTGATGATGATAAAGACGATTGCGACCTATTTAAGGATGCGCTTGAAGAAACAGGCATTCATGCAACGGTCGATATCGCACATGAGGGAGAAAAAATTATGCAGCTTTTTAACACACGTGCGGAATCTCTGCCCCATCTCATTTTTCTGGATTTGAATATGCCAAAGGTCAGCGGCACTGAATGTTTACGCGAAATCCGGAGGGCTTCGTATCTGAATGGAATTCCTGTTATCATATTTTCTACTTCATGTACAGAAGTCGACGTAGAAGAAACTTTTGCAGGAGGCGCCAATCTTTACATTCAGAAGCCTTCAACTTACAAGGCACTTGTGAATACATTGAAAAAAGTTTTGCGGCTCGACTGGAGAAAATATATCAAGGAGCGCCAAAGAAGCAATTATCTGCTATCCCAGAAAGCCGTAGCGTAAATAGGTGATTGGGAATTGGTAAATAGTAAATAGTAAATAGTAAATAGTAATTGGGAATTGGTACTGGTACTGCTGACTGGCTCTGCCTACTGGTACTGCCTACTGGTACTGGCGACTGGCACTGATACTGGCTGCTCAAACTGGCATATTTCTTTTTGAAAAAAGTTTTTAGGATACCGTTTTTTAAACGGCATTTAATTGGATATCCCGGCACAGATAATGTGCCGGGATTTTAATGGCACATTTTTTCTTAAAATGTCTTCTAATTATTCACTTAAAAATAAAATAATGGAAAATTATTCAGATAAAAATCAGGACGAAAAAAGAAAACTGGAATACCTTAAAGCAAGAAAGAATCAGAACCTCCAGATATTAGAAAACAGGATTCATGAACTAGAAATTGAAAAACAAAAACGTGAAAGACCTCACGGACAACAGCAGTATAATTAAAGGTTAATTGTTTTTTCAGAAATTCAATTTTCTGCTTCTGCCTTTACGGATTTGGCTTCGAGCTCTTCAATAGTCTTCTTCGCATTCGCCAGCCTGATCATTTTATTTTTTTCCGTTACCCGTTTAATGATCCACTTTTCCAGGCGATGATGGATAGGAATGAGCAATGAAGCTACGATCACGTATGCAATAAGCAAAAGCACCGGTGACTCATGGGTAATGTGTGCAAGTGTAGGATGTATCAGCAGGTTTATGAATTCAAATACGATGAGCAATCCAAGGACGCCAAAAAAAGTTATCCATCTTTCATTTACAATAATGCTCCTGCTCAACAGCAAAAATAAAATTATGAAACCCAGTATGCCAATAGCTATTAGCGAGAACTCAAGATTTTGTCTTCTTTGAATTGCTTCCTCCTTAACTTTTTCAACGGCAGCTTTCTCACGTTCTCTTTCATTGATATACATGTTCTCAAACTCTTTGCTGCGCTGCTGTTTGTAAAGACTGTCGATTGCATCCTGCGATAGCTGCAGGTAATCCAAAGCCTGCTTGTCATTAACACCACGATAAATTTGTGAGAGCAGCTTTGAGGAAGCAATAATAATTTTGAATGCATTCAGGCTCTGCGCATTTGAAAGGGCAAGTGCTCCATAATGCAAGCTCGAATCACGCTGCCCCTGCCGGTTGAACAGCTTTGCCATTTGCAGATAGGTTTCCGAAAGTCCTGCAGTATCGGAAAAAGCAATTCCATTTCTTACTGCTTCCCGGTAATATCCCAAAGCTATTTCTGAATGCCCCATCATCTGCTGTACATTTCCCAATCCATTTAGCGCAAGGTTAAGCTGGTACTTTATTTCTGTTCCATTAAAGCTTTCATAGCTTCTGAGAAAATATTTAAGTGCAGAGTCCTGGTTGTTTAACCGGTAATAAACATCAGCGTAGTTACCATAAAACAGAGCCGTTCCATATGCCAGGTCTTCGGCAGAATCCGGTTTTGCCGCATCAGCCTTTTGCATGTATGCCAATGCGTTTTGATAATCATCCTGCTCTTTAAAAATTGACCCGATCGCAATATAACATGCACTGCGCCCCATATTGTTTCCCAGCCTTTCCCATATCTTCATTGCTTCCAGGAAATAATGCATCGCCGTTATATTGTTGTTGACCTGGAGGTAGTGGTTTCCCATTTCGAAATAACATGAAGCCTCGCCACTTTCAAAACCATTTTTTTTTGCAAGAGAAAGTGCTTCTTCTATCAATGCAATCGCCTGCTGGGAGTTCTGCTCATAAAAACTGAGGTCACATAACAATGCAACTTTAATCGTATCCTCTTTCGTATTCGCCAATAATTTCTTCAGACTGTCAATTTCACGAACCTGCGCGAATGAAGGATTCAGAATTGAAAGAAAAAAAATAGAAATAAACAGCTTATACATACGGTTCATTTACGCTTTATGATGGAAGCACCACTGGCAACTTAATACTTCACTGCTGTTCCTGACTTTACAACCTTGCCAGCAACAGAAAGCTCGTACAGATACATTCCCGGTTCGAGGTCTGTTGTATTTATATGAATGAAATCATGAATCGATCTCACGATTACTTTCCTACCAGTAATATCGCGCAGCGAAAAATCAA
>Ga0193738_1000838_pt1 | contig 13812 bp, 11 predicted proteins | sample L2a1metaG_FD_144927 | JGI IMG/M metagenome (GOLD analysis project Ga0193738, IMG submission 144927) | Soil microbial communities from a riparian zone of the East river system, Colorado, United States - L2a1 | ecosystem: Environmental > Terrestrial > Soil > Riparian zone | place: USA: East River...
CACCAGCTGAAGGTATTTTCGAGGTACGTAACGGATCAGCCAGGAAATGATTTTTTTCATGAGCGGCAAAGGTAAATCCTTAACGATTCACGGACAACCGCGTTTGCTGGCTGGTGCCGGCCGTCTAAGGATCCATTTGTGTCCATTTTTCACACGTTTTTGGATGATTATTACGAACTTTAGTGGGGAAAACTTAAAACTATTTTTGGGCCCTTGCCATCTTTATAGCAAGAAGCCCTAAATCATATAAAGGATTGATCTGTGACCGAAACTCTACTGGACATCGCGATGATGCATTCTGACAACCTGATAGCCCGTGCCAAGGAGGGTGACCAGGGTGCGCAGGGAAAAGTTGTGCAGTTGTGGTATAAACGTATCTACAACTTCAGCTATAAATTTTTCCTTGATCACGACCTTGCTATGGAGGTGTCACAAAAGACGTTCATATCCATGTGCAAGAATCTTCCCGCACTTCAGGATAACGCGCGGTTCAAGTCCTGGCTATATAAGATCGCAGTAAATTATTGCCGCGAAGAAGCACGCAAGAAGAAAGGCAACCGCTCACTTCCATTTGACCTGGTTTGGAATCGTGATGCCGAAGATTCTCCGCAATGGGAGTCTTCAGGGAATCGTACCGACAACCCCGAGCGCCAGCTGCAACAACGTGAGTTGGCTGACGTGCTGCAGGAAGCTTTGTTAGAAATAAATGAAGAACAACGCGAAGTGGTTATTATGAAAGAGTATGAAGGTCTTAAGTTCAGAGAAATAGCCGAGGTGTTAAACATTTCTGAAAACACAGTGAAGTCCAGAATGTATTACGGACTTGATGGATTGAAAAAGATTTTAGAACGCAAGAACATAAATAAGGAGACAATTGGATATGGGATATAAAGCAAGCGAACAGGATCTGATGGCTTATCTCTATGGTGAGCTTGAAGGCAAAGAAAAGGAGATGGTGGAACAATACCTTCTCGAAAATGCTGAAGCGCGTCTTGAGCTGGAAAAGCTGAAGCAACTGCGTCATGCGCTTGGTCACGTTAAAGACAAGGAAGTGATTGCGCCACCGATTTTCGTGGGCGATTCGAGGCCTCCTTTTATATGGAATGCTCCTTACCTTAAAACTATTGTAAGTATTGCCGCGTCTTTGTTGGTCGTGATGCTCGTGGGAAAATTTTCGGGGATGCAAATTGGATACACCGACAGTGAACTCAGGATCAGTTTTGGAAAACCGTCATCGCCAATAGAAAATGTCGCTGTTACCCCCGTTGAATCGCTTTCTTCGGATGAAGTTCAGCAAATGATCAATGCCTCGCTGCAGCAAAACAATGTTGCCATGCAGGAAACATGGGCGGACACGCAGAGGAAGCTGGATGCTTCTATTGTCAACAACCTCGCGTCGAACTCGGCGAAAATTGACAACCTGGTAAAAGAATCGTCAGCAGCGTCGCAGCAACAGATCAGGGAATTTGTTGCTAGCATGCAGGCGGAGAATGTGCAGGTTGTTAAAAGTTATTTTCAGCTTTCTTCCTCCGAACAAAAACAATACATAGAGAGTCTGCTGGTTGACTTTGCAAAATATCTTCAGCAACAACGGAACGACGATCTGCAGGTGGTACAAACACAACTAAGCAGTCTGCAGAAGAACACCGACACATTTAAACAGGAAACCGAACAGATTCTCACCAGTATTATTACAACGGTGGGATCCAAAAATTCCCTTGGCACAAAGTATTAAGTGAAAAAATATTATGAGAGTAACTATGAAAATGAAGACTAAAATCTTAACAGGTGTGATGATTGCAATGATGCTTGGGGTTCAGATTTCTTTTGCACAGAAGTTGGATGAGGAGCGGATGACTCGTGACATCGCCGTCGCCGAAAACGTACTAAGCACGTTGATCAAGCAACAAGTCAGCAATCAGCGTACATTCTTTCCGCTAGAGATCAAGGGTAATTATCAACCTGGATATGGTGTAACATTTAACTTGCCGGCTGACTTCACAACGCCAATTTCGTTTTTAGCAGCGCCAGGCATGAGTGGTGACGTTCTTATCTGGGGCAATACGCCCAATACTCCGGGTGTTCAGGTGCAACAATTCAACTATGATAACAGTGATGACAGAAACGATCAAGTGAAAATCACGAATGAAAAGGAGTATAAGTTAAAAACTCGCACTGACCGAAAGCAAATAAACTTGGACAGTATTCGAGATGTCTATAACCAGCGCGTGATTGACGCTTCAAAAACATTTATCGTCGATTATGCAGACATGATCGCACAGCTTCAGCCGGGAGAAAGGGTGGTTATTTCAAATCAGGGGAATCAACCCCGAATGTGGGTAGGCCGTTACTTTGATGCACCCCAGCGTACGCACCTTTCCATCGAAGCCGTTAAATCTGATATAACACAATTTCGTCAGGGGAAGATCACACGTGAGCAGGCGTTGGCGAAGATCAAGGTTGTCAATACGGAAACCGTTAATGACGTTGAGCCAGACCTCGAATTGTTTTCCAGCATTATTGGACGGTTATACACTCAGGATCTTTCAAAGACTTTTTTCATAGGAGACCAGATCTACTTCGAACGGCTTAAGGACTTTGGAGCAATCTATTATATGCAGGTTTATAGCGGGATTGAACGCGGCGAATTCAGCAACCGCTATGTAATGCCAACATTGGGCCTTGATGATGTCGATCAGGAAACAAAGGATAAAAAGGTAAAGGAGATGTATCCGAAGTTTGAAAAAGAACTGAAGGAAAATATGCTCGAATACGGACGGACAATAAAAAGTTTGAAGGACGAGGAGTCGTTAGTGATACAAGTGACTGTCACCAGATGTAAGGGATGCAATATTCCATCAACCCTTGAATTGTCGGTAAAGGGATCGGTTTTGAAAGACTTCAATGCAGGTAAGGTTGATCAGAACGCAGCTATGAGTAAGATCAATGTGAAAAAGGGAGCTAATCAATAAGACGAAATAAAATTAACGTGCCGGCATTTACAATTAATATGTATGCCGGCACGTTGTGTTTTGTGCCGTTGGTCACAAAATTCAATCATTATACCACTGAATTGTAACTATTTATTTAGTTTTAAGTACATATCTGACGGAGCGCTTTGAGATGAGGTTGTAGATCTGACTGAATGCTACAACAAGATGATAGCAGAATTTTTAATCTTCAAAGTCTAAACGATACCTAAATGAAAAGAAAATTACTTATTGGGGGTGGTATCATTGTGGTACTGTTGATCGGTTTTTTCATTTTCGGACGGAATACATCTGGGGATGTTACCGATATCATTACGGAAGTGAAGCGGGGACCGTTTAAAGTCGAGATCGAAACAACAGGTGAACTGGAGGCAAAGAATTCTGTCAAGATACTCGGTCCGGCACAACTTCGTGATTTTGACATCTGGCAGGTAGCTATTGAACGGATAGTCGATGAGGGCACAGTTGTAAAGAAAGGCGATTGGGTAGCCAGCCTTGATCCTTCCGAATTCCAAAACAAATACAATTCCAGGCAGATTGAGCTTGAAAAGGAGAACGCCGAGTTCGTTCAGACTCAGCTAGATACCACATTGTTGCTTCGCGAAGCCCGCGACCAACTCATCAACTTGAAGTACGCTGTAGAAGAGAAGAGGATCATATTCGAACAATCGAAGTTTGAACCGCCTGCCACGATCAAACAGAATGAAATGATCATGGAGCGCGCTGCTCGTGAATATGAACAGGCAAAAGAAAATTATCAGATCAAAAAGCGGCAGAACGCCGAAAAGATGAAGGAGGCGGCAGCTGAACTCCGGAAGGTTCAGAGCGAAAGCACAAGAATGACACAGGTACTTCAGGCATTCACAATCACGGCACCTGAGCCCGGCATGGTTATTTACACGAAGGGATGGGATGGCAAAGCCATAAAGGCTGGTTCACAAATACGAATGTGGGAACCGACGGTAGCAACCTTACCTGATCTGACTAAGATGATGTCGAAGACATACGTAAACGAGGTAGATGTAAGGAGGGTTTTGCCGGGTCAGAACGTAGAGATTGGGCTGGATGCCTATCCCGATAAAAAACTTGCCGGCATTGTTATCCGTGTTGCCAACGTCGGTGAACAGCGACCGAACTCCGATGCGAAAGTGTTCGAAGTGGCCGTGGAAATAAACGGGACGGATCCGACGTTAAGGCCATCAATGACCACCAGCAACAAGATCATTGCAAAGACAATTGACAATGCTCTATTCATCCCGTTGGAATGCCTTCATAACGAAGCCGATACTATCACTTATGTTTTTAAGAAAGAAGGTGTAAAGACCGTCAAGCAGGAAGTAATAGTCGGCGACACTAACGCCAATGATGTTGTTATACTTGGCGGGCTTGCGGATAACGCGCGCATTCACCTTTCGATTCCACCGGGCATGGAAGACGAAGAGATTACACTTCTTAAGGAGATGGATGGCAAGCGCAAGAAGGCCCAGCCCGAGGAAGAGGCTCCTAAGAAAGAAGCATCAGCCGCGGTGGTTCCTGGCATCGCACCCGCTAACTGATAAGCATCATGATATCTCAGCGGTTATTAGCAAACCTTTATATCGCCATTAATGCAGTCGTGGCTAACAAGGTACGATCCCTGCTTACGGCGCTAGGCATAATCTTCGGCGTGGCAGCCGTCATTGCCATGCTTGCAATCGGGAATGGAGCGCAACAGGAAATACTTGAACAGATAAAGCTTGTTGGGGTTAATAATATTGTAATCAAACCCATCGTAGAACAGCAGGAGGAAAAGATTGAAGAACAGGTGGGACAGCGTGAAAAAAAGAAGTTTTCTCCTGGTCTCACCATACGAGATGTGAAAAATATCGAATCAGCCATTCCCGGCATAACGATGATCAGCCCGGAGATAATTATTGACACGCATGTCATTCGGAATGGCTTTCGTAGATCGGCCAAACTCGTGGGTGTGCATCCGCCTTATTTTGAAATTTACAACTTTGACCTGATCGAGGGTCAAAGTTTCAATGAAGAGCACGAGCGGCTAGGCTCTCCGGTATGTATCATCGGATATTCAATTAAGGCCAAGTTTTTCCCTACAGAAAATCCCATAGGTAAAAGTATAAAAGTCGGTCAACACTGGCTTACTATCATCGGTCTTCTCAACGAGCGCCTAGTTTCCTCGGCCAGCATAAGCAAGCTTGGTATACGGGACTTTAATATGGACATCTACCTTCCCTTGCAATCTGTGCTCATTCGGTACAAGAATAGGGACCGGATTACGGCGGAGCAGCTTCGATTGCAGTCGATGCAAAGCCAGGGAATGGTTTTCAGGAGCCAGAATAGTACGGGTACTGAAAATGAAGAGGATAAAAAGAACTACCACCAGCTGGACCGTTTGGTTATTCAGGTTGGCGCTACTGATAAGTTGTCATCAACCGCTGAGATTATCTCAAGGCTGCTTGAACGGAAACATTACGGCGTTGTGGATTACGAGATCGAGATCCCAGAGCTACTTTTGAAACAACAACAGCGGACGAACGACATCTTCAACTATGTACTTGGGGCCATTGCGGGTATCTCTTTACTCGTGGGCGGAATTGGAATTATGAATATAATGCTGGCGTCGGTACTGGAGCGTATAAAGGAAATCGGGTTGAGGCTTTCAATCGGTGCAAAAAAGAGCGATGTAGTCCAACAGTTTTTGTTTGAGGCGATCATGATAAGCGTTTCCGGCGGAATAATAGGTGTGGTGCTGGGAGTCGCTATGGCATACGTAGTATCAGAGTTTGCCGGTATTCCAACGATCATCACCTTTACCTCTATCATTTTATCATTTGGTGTGGCTGCAACGGTAGGGCTGATCTTCGGAATTGCTCCTGCGCGAAGAGCCGCAAGCCAGGATCCAATTACATCCCTTCGTTATGAATAAAAGCTTTCCCGTTTTTTTTGTCGCCGTATTGTGTCTCGTTGCCACTGTTTCCGGCCAGACACGTTACACCCTTGAAGACGTGTTGCAGATGGGCCGCGAACAGTCACCTTTTTCCAGGCAGGCAGAGACGCGGAAAGAAAACCGCTATTGGCAATACAGGTCTTTCCGGTCTAATTATAACCCACAATTGCGACTGAGTGGAAACCTCCCGGACTACAACCAGGACTATGTCCAAAACCGACTCGACGACGGAACGATCGCTTTCCAGCAACGCGAACAAACTACTGGCGCTGTCAATCTCGGGTTATTGCAACCAATTTTTTTTACTGGTGGATTCCTTTCTGTGAACTCCAACCTAAACCGCTACAACGATTTTCTTTACAATATCGAGAGCTGGAATTCTACGGTCCTGAACGTCAGGCTCGATCAGCCGCTGCTTGCATTCAACCAGTTGAGGTGGGACAAGAAGACGGAGCCGTTGCGTTATGAGGAATCCCGCCGCGACTATGTGGAAGAAATGGAATTTATCTCACGCGAAGTAACAGATAAATTTTTTTCCGTGCTGGATGCCCAGATCAACCTCGAGATTGCGCAGTTCAACCTTGCCAACAACGATACGATCTATAAGATAGAGGCGGGCCGATACAACATCGGAACAACTCCAAAGGACAAGCTGCTACAGGCCGAGTTGCAACTGCTCCAGTCGCAACAGGATGTGACGTCAGCAAAGATCAGCCTTCAGAATAACAAGCTCGATCTGCGGTCCTTTCTCGGTCTGAGAGATGCGGAAGAGTTCTCGCTCATTTTGCCTGAACAAATCCCACAGATGACCATCGAATTGAATGAAGCTCTTCGACGGGCCAGGGAGAACCGCGCTGATTTTATTGCTTTCGAACGACGAAAGATCGAAGCGGAACGCGAAGTGGCGGCCGCGCGCGGCCAGCGCTTCCAGGCAAACCTCTCCGCATCGTTCGGATTAAATAACCAGGCGCCAACGCTCGATGGATCATATGACGATCCTCTTCGACAACAGCGCGTTAACGTCTCATTCAATTTCCCGGTTCTCGATTGGGGCAGGAACAAGGCGCGAATGAAAACTGCATTTGCCAATCAAAAGCTGAACAACTATGTCATCGAGCAGGACGAAGTGAACTTCGAACAGGAGATCATAACCCAGGTTACGCAATTCGATGTGTTGCTCAGTCAGATACGAATCACAAAAAAATCGGATGAGGTGGCGCAGGAACGATATATGGTTTCGCAGAACCGTTATCTCATCGGCAAGATCGACATTACCAACCTCAACATCGCGTTGACCGAGAAAGACAAGGCCAGGCGCGGCTACCTCGATGCGCTGCGCTCGTTCTGGACATCGTACTTCGATCTCAGGAGATTGACGTTGTACGATTTTGCCAACGGCCAGCTGTTGTACAAACCGGACTAGTCAGTTTTTATATAGACTTCAACAACTCGGACCTGTACTTCGTAAGTACACTCGACTTGGAAACAAAGCCAACGTATCTATTACCCTCAACAACAGGAAGATTCCATTGATTGGTATCATCGAATTTCTTTAACACCGCATGAAGGTTTTCATCCAACTTGATGACGGCGGCGGGTTTGGTCATTAACTCTCTCACTACGGTCCCTTCGTGTTTCTCCGGATTGAAGATGATGTTGCGGATATTGTCCATGTGCACGACCCCGACCAGCTCTTCGTTATCATCAACCACTGGAAAAGTATTTCTGCTACTCGATGAGATAACATTGATGAGCACGCTGAGAGGTTCATTGGGTTTTATAATGGAAAAATTTGTTTCGATCAATGTCGACAGATCCAGTTTGCTGAGAAGGAACTTGTCCCGGTTCTCAACGGTAAGGTTAAGCATGCCTGCAAGTTTCTTGCCTTCCATAGATAACGGTTCGACATAATGAGTTACAACCATGCTAAGGGCTGCAACGATCATTAAGGGTATCATCAGTCCGTAACCCCCTGTAATCTCAGCGATTAGAAATATAGCTGTCAGCGGTGCGTAGAAGACACCACTCAAAATGCCCGCCATTCCGACGAGCGCAAAGTTGGTTTCCGGAATCTGTGAAAATCCGAGAAGGTTGACGACCCTTGCGAAAATGAAGCCCATATATGCGCCGACAAAAAGTGATGGAGCAAAGTTTCCTCCATTTCCACCGCTGCCAATAGTGAATGCCGCAGCAAAGGTCTTCAAAAACATCAGAGCGCTCAGAAACAGGATAAGCTCAAAATCGTTGTTAATGAAATTCTGCAACAAGCTTGCTGTGACAAGTTCTTCCGGCTTAACGGAGGCGAGCACCTTAATGGATTCATATCCTTCGCCGAATAACGGCGGAAAAAATATCAGGAGTATAAATAGTAAACTACCTCCCACTAAAACCCGGGTCCACGTGTTTTTTAACCGCCTTATTTGTTTGTCGGCCCACGTGAACATCCTTGCATAGTATAGCGAAATGAACCCGGCAAGGATTCCTAACACGATGTAATAAGGAACATTGTGATAGTCGAAGGGCTGTTGCAAACTGAAAGTGAGAATTACACCTTCCTCCAAGAGGATCTTCGACAACAGCGCTCCACACGCAGCGGAAATAATAAGGGGAATAAATGCGGCTGCGCTGACATCTGTCAGTAAAACTTCAACAGCGAAAAGAACGCCCGCAATAGGCGCGTTAAAGGCCGCGGCAATACCAGCAGAGGCTCCGCATGCCAATAAGATCGTCCGGTCTTTGTATGACAGCTTATAGGCTTGTGCGTAGTTTGAACCAATAGCGGAACCTGTGCTTACCAAAGGAGACTCCAATCCGGTAGAACCGCCGAATCCAACGGTAAGGGCACTTGTAATCATGTGAGAATACATCTGGCTGGCTGGAAGTTGGCTGGACTTTTTTACTATAGCATAGACAACCTCTGAAGTACCTTTTTTGAAATCACTCTTCAACACATAGCGGATGTAAATAACAGTGAGGAGGATCCCAACTAGCGGGAATAACCCGAAAACCAAAAATTCTTCAAAGTGCGTTGAAGAATAGGTTACAAATGTTTCAATTCTATGTACAAAATACTTCAGAACGATCGCAGCCAGTCCCGACGAAAGACCTACCAGAATACTGGACAATACAAAAAACTGACGAGGAGAAATTTTTGTCTGTAAATAAGCTATTGGTCGGCTTAATACATTATGGATCCTGCTGATCATCGGTCGTAATTCATAGCGAACATAAAGATAACAACGCAAGGTCGCCTAATAAAGGAGATCTTAGTCATCACGCGAATTTGTCTTTGGCGTTCTTTCAGTTGTCGTTTCCGTCGGTACTGTGGATATTGACACGTTGGTGGGATGGCTGAGCCGGAAGTCTTTCTTCCTGTTATCGATTCCATATCGCTTATTCACATAACCTTTGCGATACTCTTTAACACGGGCGTCAAATCCGATTTGCATGCCTTCAGTCAATTTGAGACGCTGAAAGCTTTTGGTGAAATTAAACCAAACGTGATCGGCAATCACCTTGTTTGTTACGAGGTCGATAATGTTCTTTAGAAGAATAGTTTCTTCTTTGTATCCCAGGTATCCTCGTTTTGAACCAAAGCGAACGAAAGTGGCATGAAAACTTTTCCTTTCACCTTCTTTATCGCCGAGTGCCTTTCGCATAGATTTAGTTTCGTCAGTTTGCCTTCGGAATTAAGTATTCGCCACGAAGGGGAAAATGATCGCTCAATTTTATGCTGTCAAGGGTCTCAAATCCTGTGGAGCGTAGACCGGATGAGTAAAATTGATTGTCTATCCTTAACATTTTCAGTGTTCCTCCGCTGTAGGTGAATCCAAAACCTCTCCCGGATTCTTCAAACGAATTTTTCATTCGTTCCTTCAAATGTCGGTAATTATATGAGTAGGGCAGGTCATTGAAGTCTCCAGCGCAGATCACCGGATGTGGCGACCGAGCAATGAAATCAGATAATTGCCGCATTTGTCTGCTTCTTTCGAAAACACCTATCCTGAGTTTTCTTAAAATGGTGTATAACTGGTTTTTCATAGTACTAAGATCCCTCGTGTGTCTTGGATTATTTTCACCTAACCCCATGGATTCAAGATGAACGTTTACGATCCTTATCGTGTCTTCGTTGATCTTGATGTCTGCATAGGCTATCCTGTTAAAGCCATTCCTGCTTGAAAGAACATCGCCGGATTCAATGATTGGATATTTCGAAATAATAAGGGTTCCGTTTGTGTAATGATCTCTTATACTGCCCCGGTCATCCGTTGAAAAGTAATAATGAGAGTCGTTTTTTTCAAGTCGGTCGATCAGGTTAAATTCTTTCGACCAGGGTACGTTTGCAAATTCCTGAATACATTTAATATCACCTTCTGAGTTTAGGATCCAGTTCCTTAGAGCTAATCTTGCACTATCACGATTTTTGTAATGATAAGGATGCATCGTATAGATACCGATGTTATAGTTAACAACACTTAATGCCTCTCCGTCCACGTCTCTCTTCGGAAGGAGATGTTTGATGCCAATAGTGCTTGTGAGGTAGGGAATTCCGATGATAAGTGAACCCAAATAAAAAAGCGTGTATTTTTTTCTAAGGATCAGCGATCCGATCAACAATATGTGATTTATCACCAATGCAATTGGAATTACAAAACTGGTGATCCAAAGGTTGAATCCCTTCGTAGGTGGGATCAGTCCACTTAAATAAATGATTGAAAGTAATATGGCAACAATTAAATGGAAGTATGTAACTATCCTGGTCTTTCTAATCGTTGAACGTAAGGACCCAGCTCCCATTAATTGAATTTTATTCGCCACGAGGCATATGATGATTGACCCTTACTTTTGGTGGAAACTTTCACTTACAAATTTAAGAACTTCTGGAAGGGCAGTGCGCCAATATGTCCAGTTGTGTGCGCCTTCGCGAACGCGGAATTCATGTGGTATTTTCTTATCAATCATCGCGCTATGAAGCGCCATATTACCCTTGATCAGAAAGTCTTTATCACCGCAGTCGATGTAGTAACGTACTTTCTTCAGTTCATCAGCATTGTCGGTTTCAATGATCTTAAGGATAGAGTTTTTAGAGTAGTGTTCGGTAAGTCTGTCTTTGCCTGTCAGGTCTTTCTTGCCATACAAATCGCCGAGCACTACATTCCAGGTTCTTTCCTCTGCATTCATAATCTCTTCATCCGTGAATACACCGGCGCTTAACGGTGCCGCTGCAGCAAACAAATCCGGATGTTTGGTGGCCATTAGTAGTGTCCCATATCCGCCCATGGATAACCCGGCGATAGCGCGATACTGTTTCGTCGTCCGTGTTCTGTACGTAGCATCGATGTGTGGGATAAACTCCTTCACGAAGAAATCTTCGTACTTGGTTTTGCCGTCGTAGCTATTTAAGTACCAACTTACTCCACCATCAGGCATAACAATGATCATGGGCGCCGCGTCGCCGTTCTGAATTGATCGGTCGCCTATCACTTGTGCCTCGCCGAATTGTGTCCATCCAGTCTCGTCGTCGGTATAACCGTGAAGAAGATAGAGCACTGGGTAGCGGCGATTCGATTTATCGTAGTCCGCCGGTAAATAGATGCTGTATTCTACGTCTTTGCCTAGTGTTGAACTTTTGACCTTAAGACTTTCTTTTAACAGACCTTGTTGAGCAAAAAGAATGACAGGTAGCGTAAAGGTGATTAGCAATGCAAAGTGTCTCATAGTATCGGTATCGTTGAATGCTTACAAAACTAAAAGTAGAAAAATGTGGATATAATTCATACAACTCCGGGCCCCTGGCGTGATGTTATCTTGAAGAGGCTATAAACTTGGGAGCTGTTCTTTTCTTTGAAGCCTGTTCGTAGGCGTAACTGATGCTCAGCAGTTCAGGCTCTTGATACGGTTGTCCCAAAAAAGAAATTCCAATTGGAAGATCGAACACCAAACCCATGGGCATGGTAATGTGAGGATACCCGGCGATAGACGCCGATGAATAGACACCGTAACCCGTAAAGAAATCTCCATTTATAAGATCCGTACACCATGACGGACCTGTCGTAGGCCCGCAGATAGCATTTAATTGGTGGTCCTTTATTGTACTGTCTAATGCCCCTCGCGTAATGGTCAGTATCTTATGGAGGGCATCCTTGTATTCTTTGTTGTCCAATCCCGGCTTTGCATCAGAACTTTCAAGGATGTCTTGTTTGAAAAAAGGCATTGCTGTAGACTCATTGGTGCGGTTGAACTCGATCACTTGAGTCAGCGACTTTACAGGCGCATTCGCTTTAGCCAGGTAGCGGTTTACACCATCCTTAAATTCGTATTGCAATACGGTGAAACTCGAAGGAGAAACGCCGTCCAGTTTTCCTAATAAATCTACTTCCACGATGGTGGCCCCATTAGCCTTCATCGTTTCCAATGCTTCCTGCAAGAGTTTGTCAATACCTTCGTGCTTTTTGAGCATGGATTTCTCAACTCCAATTCGCTTTCCTTTTAAGCCATTCGGGTCAAGAAAGGAAGTATAGTCTGAGTGAGTTTTTCCTTTCGACTGCTGTGTTATTGAGTCTTCATCATCCACTCCTGTCAGAGCTCCTAGCATTATAGCAGCGTCCTTGACCGTCCTTGCCATCGGACCAGCAGTGTCCTGGGTTTTTGAGATTGGTATTATACCAGACCTGCTCAATAGGCCGACGGTTGGTTTTATTCCAACGATCCCGTTAATTGACGACGGGCAAGCAATGGATCCATTGGTTTCCGTACCGATAGCGACTGTGCTTAGGTTTGCTGCCACTGCTGCGCCAGATCCGGAACTAGAACCGCATGGATTTCTGTCCAGAACGTATGGGTTTTTAGTTTGACCGCCACGACTGCTCCATCCGCTGCTTGAGCGATCAGCCCGGAAGTTAGCCCACTCGCTTAAGTTTGTTTTCCCAATCACAACAGCTCCCGCACTACGAAGTTGACTAATGATAAAAGCGTCCTTGCTTGCACGATTCCCTTCCAACGCAAGGGCGCCTGCTGTCGTCATCATTTTATCACCTGTATCGATGTTGTCTTTTATCAAAACTGGAATACCGTGCATTGCGCTTCTCACTTTTCCCTCCTTACGCTCCTTGTCCATCGCTTCGGCAATTGTGATCGCATCGGGATTAAGTTCAATAACCGAGTTCAAGGCAACTCCATTCTTGTCTATCGTTTCAATTCGTTTTAGGTACATCTCCGTTATCGAACGCGACGAAAGTTCGCCACTTTGCATCTTCTGCTGGAGTTCATCAATGGTAACTTCTTCGAGCGCGAAAGGTTGCGCCTTTTCCGGTGTGATGGACGATTTGTTTTGGCACGAGATAAGATCAAACGTCGTGATGGCCAGCCATGAGGCAGAGCTAGCCTTGAGAAACTGCCTCCTTTTCATTACAGGGTGTTTGACTGACAAAGTACAGAATTGAGCGGAATTCATCAATTGCCGCCCCGACGCGTCGGGGTGGCAATTGATTGATGCAACAATCAGTTATGAAGGAGGTACGTCATTGTAAGTTGAGAAAGTGTGATGAAGGACGTGAAGAGAGAATAATGCTAGGGAGCGTGAAAAGTTCCGGCAGTTGCGCAGCGAAGGATCTCATTCTGTAGGGGCTAGTGTTGATTAATATTCAGCACAGCTAATCTGAAGGAGATCCTTCGCTACACGCATGATTCTTCGTTTCTTTAGGCTAATGGGAGTTGTCAATTGTTTTATTCACCGTGTATCCACAGCTTACAATGACGTTGGTCAGTTGTGTTTGATAATCATATCGTTACGGGTTGAAGATCATATCCATACCTCGAAGCTTCTCTCATTAGCATTGCTATTTTTCGGGCTCGTTGCTGTTCGATAGTTCT
>Ga0193738_1000839_pt1 | contig 13806 bp, 29 predicted proteins | sample L2a1metaG_FD_144927 | JGI IMG/M metagenome (GOLD analysis project Ga0193738, IMG submission 144927) | Soil microbial communities from a riparian zone of the East river system, Colorado, United States - L2a1 | ecosystem: Environmental > Terrestrial > Soil > Riparian zone | place: USA: East River...
CACCTAGCTAGTTGATCACGAGCGGGGTCGAGGTAGGCGAGGAGACTCGACCCCGCTCACACAAGAGAGGCCGACAAGGGTGAATCGAATCTCGGGGGAGAAGATGCATTGGCACACGCACGCTTTACACGACGAGTACTCAGTTGATCATTTCGATCACTACAAGATCAAGTGGGTTCCGCCAGAGCAGGGGCCCCCGGAGTCAGAGGGGATAGGCACCGGACTTGCCACGATGATCGCGCTTCTGCTGGCTGCCATCGTGGCGTTGATCATGGTGTTGCTCGCGTGACCGGCAACTACCGCAGGAAGATCAAGTGCCCGGGATGCCCGAAGAAGATCGATGCAGCTTTGCCGATGTGCTTCGACTGTTGGATGTCCAAGATCCCGTACTCAGCGAGGCATGAGATCTATCACGCGTACAGCGATCACCAGTCGCGACTGTCCGAAGGATCGAAGGCGACCAAGTTGCGCGCCCTCCTTGATCAAGCTGTCGCCCTAGTGAAGGAATCAAGTGATCTTTCTGCAACCGGATGATCGGGTTTCCCAGAATTTGTCAGTAGATCAGTTTAGTCTGTTGCGTAACGACCACGACGACTCGGGGGACAGGCGTGCTAAGCGACGACGAACGTATGAAGGCAGCGGAGGAGTTGACGGGACCGCTGGCCAAGTTGATCAAGATGGACGGTCGACTAGAGACCAAGATCAAGATCACGGAGCCTGGTCTCCATGATGTTAACCATGAGACTTACCTTGCAGACCCGGTACCGGGAGGGTCGCTATCCCATAGCGGCGCGCGAATGCTCCTTGATCCACACTGCCCGGCCTATTTCAAATGGTGGCATGATCATCCGCTTGAGCGGCCTAAGCGTGCGTTTGAGTTGGGTTCTGCCGCCCACCAAAAACTTCTCGGCATCGGCCCCGAGATTGTCGAGATCGAAGCTCTCGACTACACCGTTGGTTACGGTGGCAAGGGTGGCCAGACGGCCGCGCGACAAGATCGAGATGATGCTCGGGCTCGCGGTGCAATCCCTCTTCTCAGCCAAGAAATGCGCCAGGTCGAAGACATGATCGACGCACTACATCGCGCACCCAAGATCAGCAAGATCTTTGATCCTGATCATGGCAAGCCAGAGCAGTCTTTCTTCTGGCTCGACCCGTCCACCAAGATCATGCGACGCTGCCGGGTTGATTGGCTTCCCGAAGCGGTAGGGGGACGTGTGATCTTGGTGGATTACAAGACCACCAAGTCAGCACATCCAGACATGTTCGCTAAGGACGTGATCAACTACGACTACGAGATGGCGGCACAGTCCTACTGCGAGGGCGTCTCGATCGTGCTCGACGTAGAGACCACCTTCCTCTTTATCGCACAGGAAAAGACTCCGCCCTATCTGGTCTCTGCTATCGAGCTGAGCCCTGATCATTACAAGCGAGGGCAGCGGCGCAACCGTACCGCTGTTGATCTTTACGCAGAATGCCGCAAGCGTGACTACTGGCCAAGCTACACAGATGAGGAACCGTACATGATCGAACTCCCACCTTGGGCGCAAGTATGAGGGACCGCAAGTTGATCTTGCTATGCGCTCTCCTCTTCCTTCTGTTGATTTCCTACCCAGCCTGGGTGTTGATCAACGCATGAACTGGCAACCGGCGCAGTTGACTATCAAAGAGCTGATGCCTGATCTTCAGCGATTGATCAGCGATCTTCAGCGCACCATTGACGAACAGCTAGGGCGCAATGGCGCACTGGAGCAAGTGTTGGGCGCGCGCGACGAAGAGATCAGGCGACTCAAAGCAGAGGCGAAAGACCGCGAAGATCAAATACTCAAGCTCACCGGTGCCGTCAAGGCGCGGGGAGAGAGCGCCAGCGACGCGATCAAGAGGCAGCTTGATCAAACGAAATTTGAGAACATCCACCTAAAGGAACTCCTCAGAGTTCAGGCTATGTTGATCAAGTCACAAGAGCGCGTGATCACACTCGAAGGAGACGACTACCGATGACCGAGCTTGATCTTTCCCAGCCGATGAGTCAGGCAACCTCGATCGAGCAGACACGAGCCATCGCGCACGTACACGCCGCGATCTTGGCAGCGCAACAGTTCCCGCGTGATCAACGTACGCCGTCGATCTACGTCGAGATGAATCGAGCTTGCACTGATCTTGCTCTAGCCGACAATGCCTTCTGGCGATTCCCGCGCGACGGTAAGCAACTCACCGGCCCGAACATTCAACTTGCTCGGGAGCTGAAGCGGATCTACGGCAACGTCGAGTCGCAGGTGGTCGAGCTGGCGCGTTACGAAGATCAATCTGAGGTGCTGGTCTGGGCGCATGATCTTGAGCGCAATGTCCGTAACGTCCGCACCATGATCATTCCGCATTGGAAAGACACCAAGCACGGCAAGCAACGGATCACAGCATTCCGTGACATCACTGAGCACATTCAGAGCATGGGCGCACGAGCCGAGCGTGAAGTGATCTTGCAGGTGCTTCCTCGATCTTTCGTGCAGGAGGCTATCCAGCTTTGCAACGAAACGATCAAGGCTCACGCCAGCGCAGAGTCGGTGATCAAGAACTTCCAAGATCAATTCGGCATCTCGCTACGCCAGCTTGAGACCAAGGTCGGCGCGAAGGTGGGCGAGTGGACCGCGCAAGATCTCGCGACGCTTCGCGTTATCGGGGGAGCCGTGAGCCGGGGCGAAACCTCGCTAGATGATGAGTTCCCAGCGCGCCGTGTGACGTTCTCAGAGCTTGCCGGGGTACCTGCCCCTACGGCTGAGGCTGAACCTGCCGCAGAGGGGCACACAGAGCCAGACGGGCCGATGTTTCCGCAGGCTGACAAGTGACCGCGATCGATGATCCGTGGGCTGACGAGAATCGACCGGCCGACGACGACGAGCTAGCAGCGGCGGAGGATCGCTACGCGGCGCAATTCGGATGGACTAGAGAGGGAAACGAGCGTGACACTCTGCGGGACGATCGAGCTTCGAGAGGAGTGGAAACGGAAGATGGAGATGATCTTGGAAGGGGAGAGGATGAGTATGACGGCACTTGATCTTGATGGGGTGATCTTGGTACACAAGTTCACCTGTCAACGCTGCGGACAGACCGACGAGTTCACCGAGGAACAGGTCGTGCAGCTAGAGCAGTCGCACCTATGGCGACAGTTTGGATTCGCACCTATCGGGTCGGTCTTTCGGCCCGGCGTGATGTGCGGTGATTGCGTGAAGTCCATGATCAGATGGTGGGGAGACTTTGACGGCAATCTGGGCAGTGAATACATCCATGATCATGTGGGTGATCAAGACAACGAGACAACCGTACCGATGACGGTTCCTACCGTCAGACTAGGAGAGGATCAACAATGACGATCACGGTCATAGAGCGCGAGAATGGCGGCATCATGATCAAGGGTGATCCCGAAGATCATCTGGATGCGCAAATGGGCAACGCGATCATGGAAGAGGCTATCGCGATCACGCATGATCATCTGCCGTACCAATCAATGTCGCTTGGCTTCGACGTTGCCGAGATCATTCCCTCGATCAAGCTCAGTGTGCAAGCGGTGAGTGAAGCCGTTAAGAAAATAGCGCAGAAAGATCACAAGGTGCTCGGCTACGCCAAGGGCGGAGTGATCATGGAGCCGCACGTGCCGCACATGCAACACGTGCATTACTCCTACCGACCGCCCTACGATAAGGGAATGATCAACGACGACGTGAAGGCTTTGGTGATCTTGCTCGGCACGATGGAGGCAGGCGAGATTGCCTCGTGGCTACACGCGCGCGGACATCACGGCGTACCGTCCGATGGTTGGGATTGCCCGGTTGCGAAAGCGCTCTTTGCTGAGACCGGGCAGCACATCGTTGTCAGCCGAAGCATCCTGTCCGGTGGCAATGATCATCTCGAAACCCCACCTAGCATCCGTGAGTTTGTCGAGCTGTTCGATCGTGGCCGTTACCCAGACTTGATCACCGGCAACCAACGTGATCATCGCGGGGTATCCGTCTGATCATGCTGCTAGCTATCGATCCCGGCCCGATGGAGTCGGCCTATGTCAAGATCAACGGCGACTGTAAGCCGGTCGACTTCGGCAAGATCCACAATCTTGAGATGAAGCGTTACCTCTACCGTTCCGATAACGTCCACCTTGATCATGTCGCGATCGAGATGGTCGGCTCTTATGGAATGTCCGTAGGCGCGGATGTTTTCGAGACGTGCGTATGGATCGGCCGGTTCTACGAGATCTTGGATGCCACTCTCGGGATCGAGGCAGAGTTGATCAAGAGGCTTGCTATCAAGATCCATCTCTGCGGAAGCGCGAAAGCGAAGGACGCGAACATTGCTCAAGCCCTTGTTGATCGTTTTGCACCAATGGAACCCAATAAGGGCAAGGGTACCAAGATCAACCCCGGATGGTTCTACGGCTTCCGGGCTGACATCTGGCAGGCGTACGCGCTAGCCGTTTACGCCGCTGACCAACAGAAAGCTCCACCTTTTTGATCAAGGGGTTACGATGATGCTCAATGTGAGGGGTGACAGCACGAAGCGCTCGAACGCTAACGGCATAGCAGCTCGGGGGGAGACGCAAGGTGTGCAGCACTCAAATAACCAAAGTGGTGCCCTCACTAAGTCAGTTGATCATGTACGATCCTGATGATCTTTACACCTGTGATTACTGCCGCACGCGACTGCCGCAGTATTTCTACCTGCGCGCGGTCAGGATGAATGATCACGAAATCATGGTGAATTCCTGGTGTGGCGAGTGCGAAACGCCAGACGATATTGATCATGAAGCGCAGTCAGCACTCAGACAAACATTCAAGAGAAAGGAAGACGACGATGAGTGATGAAGTCAGCGAGGGCATCTCAGCTTGGCTGATCGTCACCGGATTGATCATCCTCTCCGCAATCGCGTTCGCGATGGTCTACTGGGGCGTACGCCCCCTGATCATGGAACGTGAGCGCGAGCAGAACAAGGAGAGCCAGCAATACCAAGACGCCAAGATCGCGGAAGCGCGAGCCAACGTCACCGGCATTCAGAATGCTGGAAGCGCTGATCAAAAGCAGCACCTAGTTGATCAGTTCTGCCCCAAGTTTACAGAGATCAAGAGCCCACCTCCTGATCTTGTCAAGGCAAACACCCAATACTGCGGCTAGAGAGGCCATCATGATCGAAAGTTCCATTGTACGCAACAAGTTGCGCATGATCATCTTCCTGTGTCTCGCTGTCTTCCTTCTCTTCACTGCTGAATCGTGCAGCGGTGGCACGTACGCCGACGAGGAGGCGACTGATCGACAACTCTTGCAATATCAGAAAGCTCAACCGATCCCATTCCATGAATGGAGCCAGTACCGCGCGACCTTGATAAGTGTTGATCATGCTCAGGCCACGGGCACCGCGACCACATCGTTTTTCTTCCTGGCGGGGAGGGAAAATCCTATTCGATCTTGTGAATCGATCGGTTACCCGGTACCGAGCACGGCACAGATCACCAATCCTGATCAAGTAAGGTCTGGTGGCTACGTGGTCGGACAGATGGAGCCAACGGGAGTGTTCACCGGTGACTCCCAGGGAACCTATGTGGTCTGCCTCGTGCAGGGCAAAGCCGTCCCTACCTATTGGGAGGGCGAGGTTCAGGTCGAGGGTGGCCCGGCGAAGTGGGACAAGGCGCAGAGCATGATCGTTTCCACGGGACCGGCGACCGTCGAAACCGAGCGCCGCTGATCATGGGCTCGCCACTGCTCAGCGACGTAGACCTCATGGGCTGGCTGTTCACCACCGTAACGATCGCACTGGTCGCCGTCTACGGGTGGAGGAACCGCTGATCATGAGCTTGCCGGTTCACGAGGAAGTGATCAACTCTGATGCGGTCGCAGCGCTAGAACGCGAACGCTTGCAGGGTATGCCGCGCTGGCGCGTCACGTCGTCGCGGCGCTTCCTCGTAACCGGCTCTCGGATGTGGAACGATCGCGAAACGATCTTCGCAGCACTCACTGAGGTCTATGGGCAATACTGTGTCGGCGAAGACGGCCGTCTAGTTCGGGTGATCTTGGTCCATGGTGCAAGTCGTCCCGTCAAGATCAACGAAATTCTCTATCCGGGCGCTGATCAACTAGCACAAGAGTGGGCTGAGGCGATCGGCGTCAGGTTCGAGCGTTACCCTGCCGACTGGGATGTGTTGGGCAAGCGAGCTGGGCCAGCGCGTAATCAGAACATGGTCGAGCAAGAGATCTTTATCTGTGTCGCATTCCCACAGCCGCCGCTACCGGGGCATGGATGGGGCACTGAGGATTGCGTCAAGCGCGCGCTACGCAAGAAGATCCCAGTGATCAACTACGGGACCGTACCAGTTGCCGGAGTGCAGCCGCAGAGGGTGGGCCAGTGGCACGCAGGATGATCATGCGCAGCCCATTCGCTGCGGTGATCATTGCTGGATCGGCCCTACTTATGGGTCTCGTGTTTGGTGAGTCTGGGGTGGGGCTCCTCGCGGCCTTAGCGATCTTGTTTACGTACGCTTACAGCGAAAGTTGATCATGGTTCGGGAAATGCTGAAGATGCTAGGGGCTGCCCTCGTCTCTGCTGGCTTGGCGCTGATACTCTTGCTCGTGATCTTGGTGGTCGCAGAGTTGATTTGGGGAATCTTCTGATCATGCATCGGCAGACTCGGGGGTATTGGCCGAGCACAAGCGAAGCGCTACATGCGCTGGAGCGTGACGAGCAATGGACCAAGCTTCGCAGTGGCCATTGGTTCTGCGATCCGGAGCCGTGGGATGGATCACGGCATTCCTTCGATGAAGAGTCAGCGGTGAGGATCGCGAAGGTCAACATGGCTCTTGGTATGACCAAGATCAAAGCTACGTTGGTCACTGAGTTGATGGAGGCGGTTGTCGAGCGAATCGCTGAGCTTGAGAAGCGGCTGGAGCGGTACGAAGACTACTGATCATGATCATCAACAGCAATGAGCTTTACCAACTACAGCAGCTCTGCGACAGTGGCCACAAGATCACCTTTACCCGCCAGACGAGCGGTGAAGCTGATCTTACGACTGGCGTCCTTGCAAACCACTGGGCTTTTATGTTGATCTACGAGTGGCGCTTTCGGCATCCGCTGCACTGTCCAGAATGCAAGGCGCTTGCGGGGCACTCCGGCTCGGGGTTTCTAGCTGGAGGGCTGGGGTGAAATGAGGCAATCAGAGATAGGAGAAAAGAAGTGAATCGTAAACGGGTGTTGATCTTGACGCTCGCGTTGCTGATCTTCGGGTTGATGGTCGGCGCTGCAGTATCCATAGAAGATCAAGAATTCGACGGTGCGCCCATGCCGCAACTTGGCTGTGGGTATTTCGACAACGACTGCCCCCTCGGATGGGGCAACTTCGGGGCCGACCAAAAGAGCAACCGGAGCAAGGGCGGCGGCTGCCTGTGGGGTTGTGGCACCTATACCCCTGCGAAGCCCTACAGGGCCCCTAGGCACGCTCCCCCGCCGTGCGTGTTCCCCTTCTGTGGGGTCGAGGTTGGGCGCGAGCTAGCGCCGTACGATGCCGGTGGAGGCAATGCTCGGAGAGAAGCTCGCAGGCAGCCGAGCGGCGGCGGAGGCGGATGGGCAAACGGCTGGTGCGATTGGGCCACGAAGTGTTGATCAATGTCCAATAGGCGCGGCGCGTACGTCACGGTGCAAGTCCCGGTTTATGGCGGGGTGAGCCCGAACGCATATCGGGGCGTGATCACTGTGGAGATCCGCGCCTTCTGGCCCCCGTACCTCGGGCATGAGGATCATGTGATTGACTTGATCAACAAAGCGTCGGAGGAAGCGGTGAGGAAGGTGATCAGGGATGCCTACGGAGATCAAGCTCAAGCATAAATACGTCGTGGGGCAAACTGCCGGACGGAACAAAGGCGGGCACAACGACTCGACCCGGCGTCGACCGATGAAGCACAAGCACAAGGGGAAGAGCAAGGCGCAGGCACCCTCGACCGCGTACATGATCTTGCTGCCGAGCGGCAAGGTCAGGATGATGCGATCATAGGAGGGCGCGCTACCGTTGGCTCGGCCAAAAGCCAGTTGATCACTGGCCACAAATGTGCAAGCGGCGCGACAACTCACACAGCAATAGCGAAGGGCCCCCGGTTACCCGACCGGGGGCCCTTCTGTGTTTCCCACTGAAACACGTTCGAAGTGTTTGGGTTTTGCCGACCCAGTAGTGGAGCCGTTCATGATCGCGCACCGGCGACAGGTGTACAGCGTTCAGGTTGATGATCAAGTCGACTTGCCATTAGTCCACCGCGCCATGATCGAGGCGCGGGCGGGAATCGAACCCGCATTTTCTGGATTTCGTCGCTGCACGGTAGATCCGGATTGCTTACGGCTATGAAGTTAGAGCAATAAGTTGATCTTGATGGCGGGTGTGACAGCCTCTACCGATTGGGCTACCCGCGCACGCGGAGCGCGGGGTCGGATTCGAACCAACACTTATGTCACGGCCCTTATTAAGTTGATCTTGAGGTTGAGGTTGTGCTCTTGCGAGCCCGGCTACCGGATGAAGGGCAACCGGGCGTTGATCACCCGAAGAGGTAGTCCATCATGATCGCGCCGATCTTGCGATCTTTGACTTCGATGGTGTTGGCCTCTACGCGGGCAAACTTGACTGCCTCAGTGAGCTTGTCGATTCGTTCGAGTAGCTCAGCGTGACGCGCGGCAGAGATCTTGCCGGAGAACTTACGGGTTGTCCACCTCCCGACGATGATGTCTTCGTTGTATACGGTCACTTGCGCCGGGTGCTTATCGGTCGCAGGCGACGCTTCGAAGGACTTTAGAGCCTTTTTTGATCTTGTGGTCTGGTATTCCTTGCTGGCGACCACACCGGCACGCTGCCCGTCCTGTGACCAATCCTCAGCCGGGTCGAGCAAGGGGAGCTTCGTCACGAAGGTGCGAAGATCAACTAGCTTATTCTCTAGCGTCAGCAGGAAGGTAATCGGCACGCCTTCCCCGATCACGATCCCACCCTCGACGACGATGTTGGCCACCGCTGCGGTATTGGCCGCATCCTTAGTCAGCCGCACATCGAAGAGTCGCGTCAGCGCGTCGCTTACTTGATCAAGAAGATCCTCGACGCTGACCTGCACCTTGGTCGACTCGCGCGGGAGTTGATCACCTTCGTCGTCGTCGGCATGATAGGTGCGCTCGATGCCACCAAAGAGAGCATCTTTCTGGATGTAGTGATACGCGTCAGTGAACGCGCGTTCGGCCGTGGAGTTGACGCCCTTCTCGATGGCGACAAGCTGATTAAGTAAGGTCACAAGTGGCGACGATAGCGGTACTGGTCGAGGCGCGCAACCGGATTATTGATCTTTACCAAAACGTTATAATTGCGATATTATCCGTGGGTGACATCACAAGTTGATCAAGACGTAGGCTTACGGCGTGTCGTTTGCCAGGGTGCGAGATGATGTGCAGATCATGGCTTTGAGGCTCGGGGGAGTTGATCTTGACGCAATACGATTCGGACCTGTTCGGGGAACCTCCAGATATTCCCCACAGGGGCACTAGGGAATACCTCACATACCTCAATGATCTTGAGCTGCCGAACGGTTGGCGGTTCGTATCACTCGCGCCACAACGACAAGTTGTCGGCGCTCCCGTATACGTTGAAACCATCTGGTGTATCGACCGAGACGACAAGTGGGTCAACCTCATTGTTGATCTTCGAACCGGTCAGAAGTGGGACGGATCATGATTAATTGGGGTGCGTTCGCTGACAAGATCACGCCAACGCGAAAGCAGAGAGAGAAGGTCGAGGCGCAAGCCGCGCTGCAACGCACGCAAGCCAAGATCTACGAGGGCACAGCGAACCCCAAAGCGGTAGCTCGACGCCACGCCAAAAACAAGGTCGCCAAGCGGTCACGCAAGACCAACAGGCGGTGACCATGATCATCTGGATCAACTTGAAACCGGCCGAGCAACTGCACGCCGCGACCGTGGGCTGCAGACGACACATCCGCGCCATGATGAAGGGTCGACGCGATCGAGGGGCAGTCGAAGACCGTACGAAAGTCTGGGGTTCAGACATCGAGGGAGCCTCGGCAGAGATGGCCCTAGCGAAGCATCTCAAGATCTATTGGGACTGCGATCGTGACCTTGATCACGAGGGTGACGTCGGGGATCTTCACGTGCGGTCCACTACTCACCACACAGGCAAATTGTTGATCTATGATCATGACCCGGATGCGACCTTCGTGTTGATGATCACTGATCTACCACGGGTCGGCCTTGCCGGTTGCATCAATTCCAAGATCGCCAGGGGTCACGACGAGTGGTACGACGACAAAAACTTCTTGGTCCCATGCTGGGCAGTGCCACAGTCAGCCCTCGAAGAACTCGGGGGATGATCAGTGACCGGCAGTTTCAAGGGCTACGTCGTGTTCGACGGTGGGCGCTGTCCTGAGTGTGGCAAGATCAGGTACCTGTCACGCAAGGATGCTAAGCACATCGCGCGCACCCTCAATCGTGATCATGAGGTCAATGTGTACCGCTGTGGTGACTTCTGGCACCTAGGCCGATTCAAGTATTCGCGCCACAGCATGAAGATCAAGACGCGCGCGACTGAGCGGAAGCTCAGAGAGCCATGAGTGATCGCGATCGGCCCCTCGACGGCTACGGTCGACGCATCCTCTTCCCCGGTACAGACCAGTGCGCCGACTGTGGCGAGCCATACAGCAAGCCCGGGCTCATCAAGCGCTGCGCGAAGCTCCACAAGATCAACAAAGCGGGCTGATGAGCATGCCTTGGGTGAAGGTCGATGATCGTATTGCGTACAACCCCAAGATCATTAATCTGTCCGATGGAGCCTTCCGGCTGTACATCTGCGCTCTCGCATACTGCCAATCACAACTGACAAATGGAGGGGTTTCTAAACGTGTTTTGGCGGCAGTTGTGCCGGGTGCACGACCCCAACTTTTGGGCCGCTATGCTAGGGAGCTAGTTGATCAAGGGCTGTGGGAGCCTGATGATCAAGGGTGGCAGATCCACGACTTCATAGAATTCAACCGTACAAGCGATCACTGGAAGGAGAGGCGAGCTACGGATGCTGAAAGATTGCGACGATGGCGCTCTCAACAGAACGGCCACGACAAGCCGTGAAACGCTCACTGAAACGGCGTTTCGAAACGGCGTTTGAAACGGGCCTCCCGTACCCGTACCCACTACTAGGTAACTTCCATAGATGGTTGAGTAGGGGTTTCCTCTAAGACTTTGATCAACCCCTACCTGTTACTAACGCGCGAAGTGGAATTTTCGATTTAGAAGAGGAGATGATCAACATGCAGTACAGCGAGATCGCCGAGATTGCCGAAACGGTGCTCTTGATCAGACCGGAGTGGACCAAGGGCGGAACGATCAATGCGCTAACCCAACTCCCGCTCTCGTTCGACGATGCGCTAGGCCACGCGATCAAGGTTGCCCAGAATCCGAACGCTCGCACACCCGCAGCGCTAAGCGTGTTCACCTTCGACACCGAGCCCGACCCAGTGATCACCGGAAGTCGACACGGCGGAAGCTCGGTGCCCTGCGACATCTGCGGTTGTGACGAGTGGGGTTGCCAGAAAGCGCAGGAGAATCAGACCAAGATCGGCAACGAAGTCCATGATCGACACCCGGGCAGGCAATGGCCCAAGGATTGGCGTCACGATTACGCACCACGGGTACTACGCCCTGCTACGATCATGGGCGAAGAGCGTGCGGTGACGATCGAAACCCTGAGGCGTAAGCTTCCGAAGGCTCGACCAATACCTGATCACATCCCGTACGTGCCGCCTGATCTTTTGGGGGAGTCAGTTGCCGGACGAGCAACAGGCGATGATCAAGAAGCTGAGGAGAGCCCTTCGTGAACTCCCAGACGCATATGATCATCTCCGCTATTTTTCAAATGGAGGGTCACGATCATCCGCCTTCGACGGCATGCGCCGTAGCGCTACTGATCCTCATGCCTCGGTGTGCAATCTCGAAGTTGTACACCTCACCGATGTGCGCGATAAGATCAACACCGATCTTTACCCCACCGGTGATCATCGACTGGGAGTCTTACCGGCGCTTGGTCGATGGGTAAGGTTCATCGACGAAGAGTTGATCAAGGCAGCCAAAGACTACGACCCGCCCTATCGCTTCATCGCGTGCTGCGGGTCATGTCATTTCTTGGAAGTCGCCGACAGCGTGCTTCCCTGGTCGGCATGCTGCACAGGCAAACGCATGAGCCACTGGGAACCGAAGACGGTAGCTACCGAATGTGCATGGCTTCATGATCAGATGGACTTCATAGGTGATCAACCATGGCTGCACAAGATCGAGAAGGAGATCTCAGGTCTCCTCGGTGACATCACCAAGATCATCGGGCGAGAGGTCAAGCATGACTACGTATGCCTCAACTGTGGATGGTCAGTAACCCCGCGATACAACGCACAAGCGTTCGTGTGTACCGGATGCGGTCGAACGTGGGGATGGCCAGAGCTACGCAACATGGCCGAACGTGCTAGACCAATAACGATCAAGGAAGCTGCAGAGAAGTCGGGTGCCTCAGTACGCCTGCTCAAGAGCTACATCACCAAGGGCAAGATAGCTGCCCTTGATCAGAAGCGAGGAAGCGCCAAGCTCTACGATCTTGCAGAAGTCATGTCGGCCACTGTTGACCTTCGGTACAAAAAGAGGAAGATGGCCTCATGATCAAACTTGAAGCACCAACCACCATGTCTCGCGACAGGTACCTCGATCTCATCCGCTTCCTTGGATTCAACCCCAACGATGTCAAGTCGATTCACTTCTGGCCCTCGCATATCGAAGTCGTGATCACAGCGAAGAGTGATCAAGGTAGAGCGCTACTGATCAGAGATCAAGATCGTATAGCAGTGCATACTATGGAGATCCCCATCGTCGACGAACGTGGCGCACGTCACAGCGCATGGACCGGCCTACCCCACTAGCTCTTGCTATAGTGATCAAGTCAATAGGTTTAACCCCCGTTTGACATGGGCCCGATGTTGACTAGTGCGATGATCTCGATCACTTGACGGTGGCACACGAGGGAGCCAGCGCATCGGGCCCGCCTCTTGATCATTAAGAGGGGTGGCATACATAGCCCCCCTTGCAATTCCCAGAATCGTGCTGCACACTTTGCGCGTACAGCCATGCCCACACACAAGGGCGTACCTCACACACCCGGGCCCATGATCAGGGCGGGGTATCAAAGCATAGGGGTACATGATCATGGGGTGGAGGGGCTCAAGATCAGGGGCATCCAACCCTGCGTACCACAGCCCAGCATGGCGCAAGATCAAGAAGTACTGGCGTACCCAGCGGCTACCCTGTGCCAGGTGCCAGGGCATGATCGACTATGACGGTACGTACCTGCTACCCACAGGCAGGGTCAACCCCCACTACCTAGCCATAGGTCACCACGTATCCATCGCTGTAGCCATGAGTCATGGTTGGACTGATGACATGATCAACTCAATAGCCAACACCCAACCTGAACACAAGCGTTGTTCGGATGTGAGTGGAGCAAGATCAGGTAACGCGCGACAACGCGCGACCAATAAAGGCGTAGGCACTGTAAAGGGCGCTAGCGTAGTGCAGGCAGCCGCTAGTACTAGGTGGTAGGAAAGGGTACCCATACCATGATCGAGACCATACTCAAGATCATCTGCCTTGTGTGCATAACGATCATCCTTGTGTGGTTCTGTCTTGATCGAGTTTTCAACTTGATCTAGAGGGGCACGGCCCTAGGGGGGCGGGGGTACGACGGGAAGAGGTACCTCCAGCAT
>Ga0193738_1000840_pt1 | contig 13805 bp, 14 predicted proteins | sample L2a1metaG_FD_144927 | JGI IMG/M metagenome (GOLD analysis project Ga0193738, IMG submission 144927) | Soil microbial communities from a riparian zone of the East river system, Colorado, United States - L2a1 | ecosystem: Environmental > Terrestrial > Soil > Riparian zone | place: USA: East River...
GTGGCCGCGCTGTCCGACCGCGATCTTACCCCGGCCTATGCTGTCCTCCCACCAGCTTTAAGCAGGGTAGTCATCTCAGCCGTTGGGCAAGAACTCCTGGCGAGAGCTGGTACGAGCCTCGACCGCTCCGCGGGAGGAGACAAAAGGCCACAGTCGTTGGTTCGCCCACAGTTCGGTCTGATCGTCGTAGTGACGGTGGAATGCGTGCCCAGAAATGCCGCTCTGGTTCACCCAGCGCGATGCGTCAAGATCACCAAGATCGACAAGCATGCGCATCGCCGGAGCGGCCGTGACGACATACCCCCGCCGGTCGTCGAACCCCATCGCATTGACCACGGCTGGGCCACCTCCAACCTCATACCCACCGCGATTGAAAAGGCGCTCCATCGGCTTGATTCCGCTCTTTCCGAGCGTCGGGTTCTGCAACTGCACCGTATGCAGCTTGCCCCACCGCCACTGATCAGTGTCGCGCGCCATCAGCGAAGTGATCTCTTTGCGGGCATCGGTCATGGCGGCCAGCAGGATGTCGTCCCGGGTCTCGACCTTGTCGGGGGTCCGTACGTCATCCCACCACGGATTATTGACCTGCTTCATCAAGATCGTCAGCACCGCGTACCAGCGATCGCCGCCGGTCGGCCACAGATCTTCCTCTGGCAGCTCGTCGCGGAAGGTGAGCTTGAAGATGTCGTGACAGATGACGTTGAAGTACGCCGCAGCAGCCGAGTCCTTGGTCGCGGAGTAGTCCCAGCCAACGAGTGTCCGTTGCCCTTCAACCACCCAGGGATCGGGAACTTTGATCTTGAGCAGAATCGGCACCAAGTCCGCCGCAAACCGGATCGTGTCGTCGTAGAAGATCTGTTCGGCCGTGTCCAAGGTCAATAGCGGCGCTGCGCGCAACCTGTCGCTGATCTCCTGACTGCGCCACCCGTACGAGAAAGTCGAGCCAAGCGGATATGGGTACTGAGATCCGATCACCTGCTGATTGGCGGCGACGAGAAAGCCGCTTGGCGGGTTGTAAACGTACGGCACCTTTGCGAAGGGAATGGTGCCGCGCCAGTCATAGGTCGGGTCCCAACCCGGTGACGGCCTTATCCCGTTGCCCTTGCGGCGATGTGGAATCGTGCCTGCCAGCTGGTAACCGATATTGCCATCGACGTCGGCATAGATGAGGTTTTGTGAGGGTGCGCTGAGCAGAGCCGCCGCGGCGCGAAACTCCGCGAAGTTCTGCGCCTTGTCGATGCCCATCAACGCGTCCATGCTGCGGCCCGGCTGAAGCGCGGTCCAGCTCAGCGCGACCGCGTAGTTGGCCGGGTTCGGATCAGATCTGCTGGAGGAGACCTGCTGCAGCCGCTGGTCCACATCGGACAGCAGGGGCCCGTGCCGGGAGGCGCGGATGCGAATGGTTCTCGGTTCGTTCTCACCCCATACGTGGATCTCCTCAGTGATCACGTCAAGCGGCACATACCGGTTGCCTTCCCGCACGGTGTCGCCCCGCACATCTTCCAGGTATAGGTCCTGGGCATCGACATGGCTGGTGCTCAGGCCCCACGCGATCTTGTTGTTCTTGCCGATGACGACGCCGGGGGTGGACGCCATGCTAAATCCGGAGACGTCGAACGGGCACGCCTTGGAAACCAGGCGGCAGTGCAGACCGACTTGGGCAAAAACCGATGGAATGGCCGTGGCCAAGTGCGGGTCGTTGGACAAGATTGCCTTGCCACTCTCGGTTCGGGAGCCGGCTACGGCCCAGGAGTTGGAACCAGTCCCGGCCGCACCCCAGTCGGGCTTTCGATCCGATGACTTGGTAGCCGTCGGATCGAAAGCCCGACCCACAACGTCTCCGCGCCTGAGGATGGGTGCGAAGTCGTCCTCTAGCGGGTGATGCGGGAACAGATCCGCGGCGCGAGCTACCCCTAGTTTGCTGCTGATGATGGCGCGATCGGACTCCTGAGTGTGGTTCACACCCAGATCCCACGCCATGACTTTGAGCCAGGCCACGGAATCGACGGCCGTCCACGCCGCCGGACTGTAGCGCAAGCCTTGCAGTCTGAGCAGCGAATATTCCAGGGAGAGGTCGGAGGCTGATCGGCCGGCAATGTAGGCGTTGACGCCAGCGGCGTATGCGTCGAGATAGCGACGAGTCGACGGTGCGAGCAGCCGGAGCTCCTGCTCGGCTACCCGCCGCCAGCCGAGGGTGCGAATGTAGGCATCTGTTTCCAGCTGCGAGATTCCAAACAATTCCGAGAGCCGTCCGGCAGCGAGATGGCGCCGGAAGTCCATCTCGAAGAACCGGTCCTGAGCATGCACATACCCCTGCGCCTGGAACAAATCTTCGGGGTTGTCGGCGTAGATGTGGGGCACGCCGTACGAGTCGCGCAGTACCTCAGCCTGGCCCTTGAGTCCGGGCACCATCAAGCGGCCCGATGTCTCGGGGAATGAGGTGCGTACGTTGGCGATTGCGAGGCTGGTCAGGCCACCGAGTGCGAGGATCAGCACCACTGCGGTGAAGATCGGCCAGCGACTGATGCGACGCACCGTCAAACTCTAATGTCCGAAGCTGAGCGGCTCCCGCTGTGGTTGCACGGTGTTCGGGCAGCCAGCAACGGTTAGCAGTCGGTATGCTTGAGTGCTAGCTGCAGCTCGCCGCCGTATCCGGCAGGGCTCCTCTCGAGGAGAGAAAGACACGATGCCCACCTACCAGTACCGCTGCACCGAGTGTGGCGAAGACCTTGAGGCCGTGCAGAAGTTCAGCGACCCGGCCCTCACTACCTGCCCGACTTGCGGCGGTACGCTGCGGAAGGTCTTCAATGCGGTCGGTGTGGTCTTCAAGGGCTCTGGCTTCTACCGCACCGACAGCCGCAACGGCTCCAAGAGCGGTGCTGATGGTGACTCGGGCCCAGAAAAGTCAGGCTCCGACAAGAAGGCCGAAACCAGGTCGGCCGATAAGGAGCCCGCCGGCGCGGGTTCGGCGCCCTCCAACCGCTCCAGCAAACCCAAGCAGCCCACCTCCAGCGCAGCATCATCCACAGGATCAAAATCCGACGGTTAGCCTTGTGGACGATGCGTACGATCTGGTTGCGTGTCCTTAGTTTTCAGGCGTGACAATTCAGACGCCAGGATTCTCCTCACAGCCCCACGCATGCGATCGGTAGCTGCCACCAGGCGTCGGCCGCTGCATGCACTCGCCCGCGCCGCATCGTGGCACCGCAGGAAGCTCGCCGTGCTGGCCGCCATCGCAGCAGTGCTCACCGGAGTCTCCGCCGCTGCTCCAGAGGGCCCGGCGATGATCAGCGTGGTCAAGGCGAAGTCTCGATTGCCCGCTGGGACAGTCGTCTCCAGGTCAGATCTGGTGCTCGACCGGGTTGCCGTCGCCGACGTACCTGAAGGAGTGCTCACCGATCCGCTCACACTCGTCGGCAAGACCCTCGCAGCGCCGGTCGCGGAAAGCCAGATGATGACGCCGCTGGCCGCCGCCGATGCGCGCACCAGCGTTCCGCGCGGTCACGTCATTGCGCCGTTGCGGCTGGCCGACACTGCACTCGTAGCCCTACTCCGCCCCGGCGATCTGGTCGATGTCATCGCCGGGGCGGAGTAGGCAGGGCAGGCGACTGTGGTCGCGGCTGGCGCGCGGGTCGTGACGATCCCGCAGGCTCCCGACGAGCGAGTGGGGTCCGGTCCAGAAGGCGCGCTGGTCCTCATCGACGTAGATGCTCATACCGCGTCGGTGGTGGCCCACGCCGCCGCGTCCGCGACGCTCAGCATCATCTGGCGGTGAACACCGGTTCCAGCGAGCCACGCCTCAACATGAGGAAACCGGTCACGTCGAACAGGTAGCTGGCGGCCCATTTTGAAGGTTGGGAGTGACCGGTTTCGCCAGAAGGCAAGGGAGGTGACCGGCTCCGGCCACCTGCTCCTCAGCTATGACCATCGCTTGCTGAACTTGGGGCGGTGAGAGTCGAATCTGCCGCGATGATTTGAGGTGCTCCGCGATCCTCCAGAGTCACCTCGCCGATGACCCGAACCCCCGCCTCGAAGGTCCAATCGCCGTTGACGCCGAAGTACCGAGCATCCCTGAGCGAGGGAGGGCCGGCCGGGAATCGCTGATCAAAATCACCGATGATCTTGTAGTGCGTGCTATCAAGATCGACAACCGGCGCTGAGCCGGCAACCTTCGTCAGGCGCCCGTCGGCTTGCAGGTCATAAGCATCGGAGCGCAACACCAGCAGGTCGCTGGTGGTCTTCACCGGCAGGAATCGATCGCGGCCGACTCCAATGGCCGTCGCGCCCTCGAACACCTCGATGGCGGCACCCATCGCGGTCTCGATCTGGATGACCTTCGGTGAGGATGGGTCTGCTGGGTCGACGGTCTTCTCGTTTTTGATCAAGGGCAGTCCGAGTACTGACCTCCGTTCCCGCAGGGTACGGTCAAGTGCTGCGAGATCGAACCACAAATTGTTGGTGTGGAAGAACGGATGTCGGAACTCATCGGTGAAATAGTCCATTTCCTCCTTCGGCGTCTGCGCTGTGTCACGCAAGATCAGCCGCCCGTCGAACTTCCGGATCGCGAGATGTCCGCCCTTGCGATCAGCCGCGGTGCGGAGGCAGATTTCCGCAGCGTACGGTGCACGGGTAGTCGCGAACCAGCCGGCGATCGTGGCGTTCGGCGCCGCGCCGAGGTTGTCAGAATTGGACACTGAGGCGTAGCGGTATCCCAATGACAGAAGGCGATCGAGCATTCCCGATGTGGTAAGGGCCGTGTAGAGATCACCATGCCCAGGCGGACACCATTCCAAACTCGGATCAGCCGGCCAGGTGATCGGGGTCAAGTCGTCGGCTCTGAGCTTGGGCTCCTGGTTCTGCATGAATCCAAGATCAAGTCCGGGGACGGCGAGGTCAGGGTACGGCGCCAAGGCGGCTAGGGTGTCGTCGTGCGTACGGAAGCTGTTCATGAAGAGCAGCGGCAGCTGGATGCGGTACGCCGCCCTCGCATGTCGTACTTGATCAACAATGATGTCGAGGAAGCTCTTGTTCTCGCGTACTGTCAGCAGGGACTTGGCCTTGTCCATGCCCATTGACGTACCAAGACCGCCATTGAGCTTGATGATCACGGTCTTCTCGAGGGCTGCTGCAGCATCCTGATCGCTGACGAATGCATCGCTCAGCATGCTGGGATCAAGCAGAGGCTCGATCGTGTCCTCGGGGATAAACCCGCTGACCCCCTCCTCCAGCTGGCGGTAGTAGTGGGTGAAGACATCGATCGCCTGCTGCGGAATCCCAGCAGCCACCATCTTGTCCTGGGCACTTTTCAGACCCGGCTCGCTCATACCCAGATCCTAGGGAGCGGACTCCCCAGCTGCGGCGTTCCGTCGCCGTGTACTACTTCTTCTTCGGTGCTGGAGGAGGAGGTGGAGGAGGAGGAACCACTGACGCCAGCAACGTCAGGGTCGCCTTGGTGATCTCGCTCTGCGCAGCCGTCCGATCGATCGTCGCGGTGCCGTCGCCCGACTGGTCGCCGTAGTCCCCGAAGGAGCTGTGCACCGCCCCGTTGATCACGACATAAGACGTGTTCGGCGGAAGCTTCCCCCTGGAGGCCTCGATGTCGTCTAGTGTCGTGAATCCGTCTGCGGCACCGGAGATGGAGACCGCCTTCAGATCGGTACGAAGCACGTTGTCCGCCGGGTAAGAAGCGAAGAGCACCAGGCCTTTCACCCGCTCATCCCGATCAGCGAGCGTGGCGGCGGTGGTGCCACCAACGGAGTGACCACCCACGACCCACGTGGTGATCTCGGGATGAATGTCGAGCACGTTTGTACCGCGATCAGCATCAAGCAGTGAGAAGCCGAACGGCGCCTTCAGCACCACGACCAGGTAGCCGGCTTCCGCCAGGGGTCGAAGGACGTGGGCATAGGCGCGGGAGTCGATACGAGCACCGGGTGTGAACATCAGGGCAGTCGTCGGCTTGATGTTCTCACCTGAGGGGTCTTCGCGAACTGGGATCAACTCATACCAAGTGGGTCGATCGGCGATCCGCACCCCGTTCTCCGATCGGAGGGCCGCGATAGCTGCCGGTGTTGCCACAAAAGGCCGCGCGTAGGCGAGGGAGAGGACCAGCAGAAACGCAAGCACCAACAGCGGAACGGCGAAGACGATCCGCCAATGCGCGCGCCGCAACACCTCATCCGACGTTCTACGCCGCGGATGCTCCGGGTCCCCCTCGCGATCCTGCCTATCACCAATCGTCAGCGAACCGATCGACCACGCAATCGCTATGAAGCCAAACAGGCCACCGCCGATGCCCGTGATCAACATGGCCGGATGACCATTCAAGATGGCCGGCCACCGCGTCCAGCCAAGCCATACCGCAACCGCCACCATGGCGATCCCGAGCACCAACCAGATAAGAGCAAGCACAGTTCGGCTGAGCGCTCCCGGCTGCCACATAGCCAGAGTTTAGGAGCCTGCATCTAGTAGGCCCTGGAGCTTGCCAACCGATCTAGCGCTACTCGCTGACGATGTCGGCAACCGTGGCGTCGTACGCACGGACAAGATCGTCGATTTCGACAAATGCGCTGTAGCCGTGTCCCCCAGCGCCGAGTCCAGCACGGCGGCCGACCAGCCGCCGGTCGATGATCACCGGCCAGCTCGGGTCACTGCCGATCGGGGTGATCGTGCCGCGTTCATATCCCGTCGCGTCCAGAGCCTCAGCTGCGTCTGGGAGTTTCATCTTGCTGACGCCGAGAAGCAACCGCAGCTTGGGCCAGGAAATCTGCGTGCCGCCGGGGATGACGGCAAACAGGTAATTTCCGCTCGAGCGGCGTACCACGATCGTCTTCGCAATGTCCGACGGCGCGATACCAAGCAGCTCGGCTGCCTCTTCGAGGCTGTGTGCAACTGGCCGGCGCCGCAACTCGACAGCCAGCCCGCGATCCTCGGCATCAGCCAGCATGCGGCGTACGCCCGCGGGAGTCTCTTCGCTCACGACGCGGTCAGTCTTGTTCGACTGCAGCATTTGAGAGCCACCTACGACAGGCTAAGGCTGGCGGAGAGAGCACGCAGCGAGCGAAGGAGTGAGGACACAGGCCGCAATCAGCTAGCCCCTTGACTTCTCTGACTACAGTCAGAGGTATGACGGCCACCGCGACGCTACGCCACTTCAACCGCACGTACACGCAACGCATCGGGGTCCTCGAAGAGTCGTTTCTCGGGCTGGGAATGCCACTGGCGGCTGCGCGACTGGTCTTCGAGATCGGCGTCGAGGGGTCCACGGTGCGGGAGCTTCGGGATCGGCTCGGGCTGGACTCGGGTTATCTCAGTCGGCTGTTGCGGACCCTGCAGGACCGCGGGCTGGTGGTGGTCGAACCCGACCCCAGTGATCTGCGCCGGCGCACAGTGGCCCTCACACAAGCGGGGTGGTCGACTTATCGCCGTCTGGATGATCGCTCGGAGCGGCTGGCCGAAGGGATCCTCCAGCCCTTGACGGAGCGGCAGCGGGACCGCCTGACCGCCGCGTTGGCGACCGCCGACCTGCTGGTCCGTGCCGCGACCGTCCAGCTGCGCACGGTCGATCCTCGATCGGCAACGGCTACGCGGGCGGTGGAACAGTACTTCGCCGAGCTGAACCGCCGGTTCCCCGGCGGGTTCGATACTGACGGGGCGCGTGCCGCCGACGCTGCCGCGGTAGGCGATGGAAATGCGGTGTTCGTCGTCGCAAGCAGCGACGGCCTCCCGGTTGCTTGCGGAGGCGTCCAACCACTGACCGCCGAGACCGGGGAGATCAAGCGCATGTGGGTCCATCCCGAGTGGCGGGGAGCGGGGCTCGGCTCCCGGCTGCTGCGCCACCTCGAAGCCGTGGCTGTCAAGTTCGGCTACGAGACTGTCCGGCTCGATACCAACGGCACCCTGACCGATGCGATCGCTTTGTACGAACGGGCCGGCTACCGCCGCATCGCGCGCTACAACGACAACCCGTATGCCCAGGTCTGGCTCGAGAAGAGCCTGACCGTCCAGCCGGCCTAAGGTACCGCGCTGGATCACATCGGCCGTTGTGTCTGCTCCCGTCGGATAGCAGATCCAAAGTTGAGTTTTTGATCCGCTTGATTCAGTGTCCCCAGGAGAGACCGAGGCTGCTGCGTTCCGGATTCAGAGAACGGCAATTGAGCTCTCGCTATGCCAAGCTCCGGTCGAATTTCGGCTACTCCCTTCCAGACGAGTCCTTTCCTCGGGTCGCAACCCACAAAGGCACAGTTGTCCGTCAGGCCAGTAGATACGGCCATTTTAAGCAGCGAATGAGCTCTTGCTGCGCCTATATGGTCGGTAAGGGCCGTAACGATCAACTCGATGTAGGCCGGAGCTGGCTTATCGATTGGCAGCACGCGTGAAGTGGAAAGCGTGTACGCCCTGATGTTGTCGATATCGGGAAGCCGCAGGACAGCGTTGTATTTGCCAGCGAATCCATCTTTTGCAAGGGCGACAGGCAATGGCAACCATTCGTTGATTTCGAGATCGAAAGCAATGGCCGGATCCCACGCGATGGAACTATAGCCGTTCTCCTTGGCTGCAACGACTGATAGCTCCTCGAGTTGCAGCCTGTGGGCTTTGACTGGAAAGGGACGCGGCTGTTCCGATTTCAGCGCGCAAAAAGCTACTGCACCATCCCAAGTCTTTGATTTCCCGGCAAAATAAATCTGATGGTGCTCTAGTTCAACCCAGCGTGTCTGCCTACCGGGCTTGGGTCCAGTGGTTTTCCGGTCAGGAAGATACTTGTCGAGGCGGTTTTCGTCCAGATTCGAGCCGTAGCCCACGTACCAGACCTCAGGGCTATCCACCGTCTCACACTAGTGTCCCGGGGGCAGCTGATCCGGCACCCGACAGCGCCTGAGCCCGCACTCTCGTCGACCTGCTGAACCAACTCGGCAACTTTGACGAGGGCCTGTGCGCGACTTCAGAGCGCGACGTTAGCGTTCAATGGGTTGTTCGCGGCCGTCTCTGCTGCCGACTCCAGCAGCTGTGCAACGAGCTCAAGGGTCTGCGCGTCGTGATCAGTGATCCGTCGCCCGAACGGCCCCCGTGCCCGCGCCACACCGGAGCCGACGCGAAGTATGGCCTCGCGGGTTTCCCGGCTGATTTCCGGCGAAACACGCTCCAGCAGGGACGTCACCTGACTGAGGCCGGTGACGATCGAGCGGCCATCGAGCATGAACTCGTCCAGCAGCCATTCCCGGTTGCGTGAAATCGCTTGCATCAGTTGCCAGGTCAGGGCCGAGTCTCCGACTGGTGCCTCCTCCACGGCCCGCCAGAACGCGTCCTGTTCGAGTTCGTCGAAGTGGCTGCGCCCCAGCAACGCGCTGATCACCCAGACCGGCCCCAGCTGCAGGGTGAGCCACTCCGCGTCCGACCATTCGTACATAAGGGAACTATGCGTCGCTGAAGTGCTCAGAGCAACTAACTTCCCAGCGAACACATCCGCAAGCGGACCTCGGGACCGGCTAGCGTACGGCGGTCAGCGGGGCTCATCCTCGAACCGGCCATCTGTCAAGCTCAACCGCGCGCAAGTCAACCTAGGCTCAGACGTCATGGACCCGGTGGAAGCGCTGAAGCGAATCGCGCTTCTGTTGGAGCGCTCACAGGCGCCGACGTATCGCGTGGCTGCATTCCGTGGCGCCGCCGAGACAATCTCAGCGCTCGAACCCGACGAATTGGAGCACATGGCCACTAACAAGCAACTCCGCTCCCTGAAGGGAATCGGTGCAGCGACGGAGGCCGTGATCTTGGAAGCACTGGCGAGTAAAGTCCCCGACTATCTTGCGAAGTTGGAAGCAGAGCCGCAACCGTTCGCCGTTGCCGGCGACGCGCTCCGGAGGGCGTTGCGAGGTGACTGTCACACGCACTCGCTCTGGTCCGACGGCGGAGTCCCATCATCGAGATGGCGCACGCTGCGCGTTCGTTGGGTCACGAATACATCGTCATGACTGATCACTCCCCCAACCTCACAGTTGCGAACGGACTCTCGACTGAGCGTCTAACGCGACAGCTCGAAGAGATCAACGGCATCAACGGTCAACTTGCCGCGGAAGCAGAGGGCGGAGCGCCACCATTTCGTGTTCTCAGCGGCATCGAGGTTGACATCAACGAGGATGGAACTCTTGATCAGACCCCGGACGTGCTGGTCGCACTCGACATCGTCGTCGCGAGCGTGCACTCCAAACTGCGCTCGCCCGGCAACGTGATGACCAAGCGCATGCTCGCGGCAATCGAAAACCCGAACATGGACATCCTGGGACATTGCACCGGTCGCATCGTTGTCGGCCGTGGACGTCCCCAGTCCGAGTTCGACCACGCAGCCGTTTTTGCCGCGTGCAGAGACAACGACGTCGCAGTTGAGATCAACTCCCGACCGGAGCGCAAGGACCCGCCGCGCAATCTGCTGAAGTTGGCCGTCGATATCGGCTGCCGTTTCTCAATCGACACCGATGCACACGCACCGGGTCAGCTCGAGTGGCAGTACATCGGCTGCGACCGCGCCGCCGAGTGTGGTGTCACCGAAGACCGCGTGATCAATACCGGTTCGGCCGAGACGTTGCTGAGCTGGAGCGCGTCGCGTCTTTAGGCCACTGGCATCCGTCTCACAAGGCCAAACGCATCGGCGCCCCCAGTAGGATTCGAACCTACGACACAAGGTTTAGGAATGCGGCCCAGAGCCGCGCTCAAGATCATCTCCAGCGCGCCCGAATACGCCATTTAGCCTAGTCGTAGGTATTTTCCACTCCCGGCGAGACTTGTCAAGACGGTGCACCATTTGCCGCCGTTTCTGAAGCTTCTGCGGCCTGGCTGCGGCCTCGCTGATCATGATCATCTTACAATGCACACGTTGGCTCGTCCGCGCCCGGCTGGACGCGAGCGAGCACGTTCGTCGGGTCCCCCCTCAGATCCGTGGGTCCAGGCAGATAGTCCGAGGGCATCCGTCACCGTCCTGCCCGAGCGTGAGGCTGCGCGAGAGGTCGTGCCGCTCGTGCCTGTTGGGTTGCTGTCAGTGCGCTCGATCCACGCCACGCGACCTTTGCCGCGTGGGGCACTAGGGCGGTCACTAGTGCACCATCTTCCCATGACGGGCCTTCCGACGCCGCAGCGTTCGCTTCGCGCCAGCGGTCGGCCGGTGGTTTTGACATCGCCGTCAGGTCGGTTCACCTTGGCTCCATTCCGACACGTGCCGTGACCCGAGGGGTGAGCGATGAGCGATGTCGAGGAATTCCTCTCCCAGATGCTGCCGCGCTACGCCCGAGCAGTAGATGCGATGCATAACGGCGACCCGGCACTCTTTGTGGAGGAGTGGTCAAGAAGAGATCCGGTGACTTTGCTCGGGGCCGGCGGCGTCGGCGCCGGCCGGGTGGGAGAGCGTGATCGAGGCCCAGCGGTCGGTCGCATCGCTGTTTTCCAATGGCACGCCGCTCGACTTTGAGCTCATCGCCGCCGATGTCAACGGCGACCTGGCCTACACAGTCGGTTACGAACGAAGCTCCGTGTCGGTCCACGGCGGCCCGGCAAGGTCGGTCTTTCTCCGGGCGACTCAGATCTACCGCCGGGAGAACGGCGAGTGGAACCTCGTGCACCGCCACGCCGACCCGGCACCCGGCGGCAGCGCGGCGACGGACGCACTCAAAGACACATTCAAAGTAGGCCCTACGACTCCTCCGCGGTCGCAGCCGTAGCACGGCATCCGCCTGCAGCAGCCCGCCCAGCGGCGATCTCAGCCGAAGATCCGGGTTACCGGTGTGTCATCCTGTGCATGCCACAAGAGAGGATATGTTGCGCAGTGCGACCGCTGCTGTACTGGCCTTCTGATCCGTAGTCCGCGACTGTCTGTCCGACTGCATCCACAGCCGGTGTGGCCAAGCTTGGCGTGCGCGTGCGGTGGCCCGCTAGCGTTCACCTGCGCCGTGACCGCCCTCGGAGGCTCCGTGCCGCTCGTATCTGAGCGGGTGAACCTGGAATTCGCTGACGAGCTGTGGTCTGACGGCGCAGCCCACGAACCGGTCGCTACAGAAAGGACATCCATGACCAACACTGCGCCGACTTCTGACGCTGTCGCTTGGCAGCGCCTCGGCAGGGTCTCTGGCGTCGCCGGGCTGGCCGCCGTAGTCCTCATCCTTGTCCCTATAGTCGTGGGCACGCGCCCGGAGCCCACCTTCGACGCCGCCGCAGCGGAGTTCCTCACCTACTACCGGTCACCAGACACGCCTGCGAGCCAGTTCCGGTCTTTCGTCGTCACCGTTGGGTTGATCACCTTCGTCTGGTTCGTCGGCGCACTGACCACCTTGCTGCGGCGGGCTGAGGGCGAGGCACCGTGGCGATCGGCAATCGCGATGGGCTCCGGTGTGCTCTTCGTGGCCCTGGTCCTGTCCGGGAACGAGGTCGCTGCCGCGTTCCGCGCCGATGACCTCGACCCTCAGATCGCCAGGTACGCCTTCGATGAGGGACAGGCGGCATTCGCCAACGCCCGGGTGGCCCTTGGCAGCTTCGCCGGGTGCTGCGGCTGGGTCATCGCGTCGACCCGATCCCTTCCCCGCTGGGTGGGATGGCTGGCCATCGCAAGCGGAGCGGGGCTCGCACTCAGCCGCATCAGCTGGACCAGCTACATCTGGCTGCTGCCCTACCTGATGTTCTGGCTGTGGGTGATCACGGTGGCCGTGCTGCTCCTGCGCCGCAACTTCCGCGGCATCGCCCAGTCCGGTTGAACCGTGTGCAGTTTTGGTTCATGTCTCTCCGGGCTTGCCGTCGCAGACATGATCTTGGGAAGGGTTCCTGTTCCTGCGCAATGCCGTTCGGCCTGACAGGCGAGCCGCTCAGGGAGATGCTTGCACCATCGACCCGAGCTCAGTGATCACCCGCTCACTCTCATAATCGGGGATGTTGTGACCGGACGCCACATCACCTGCTTGCCGGCCGGGTTGAGCACAAGCCAGCCCCGCTAAGACTTACGCTATTTTCTGCCCTCCACTAAGGCGCTGACGCCGCCCGAGACCGCGGAATCCGAGATCGCCGCGAAGCGGCCCGCAGCGAGGCGAGGACACGCGGAGCGGCGGCGCGGCGTGCAGCGCCGCCTTGACCCTGATGGAACCCGATTCGGCAGTCGGCTGCCATGGCTGCGTGCCATGACTGTGGCGGGCGAACCACAGCCTCTTTGCAGCAGTTCGACGGTGGTTAGCGGCCGGGTGCGGCCGGCCGGTTCGGACGTCGACCGGGTGTTTGGTACGGGCGCTGCCTGTCGTCGCTTCGACTGAGTGCGTTGAGTCCTGCCTGTCGCTCGTCGGCCCTCGCATCGGCTGGCGGGTAGGTGGAACGGGCGATATGTCGGTCGAGGCGTTGTTTCCAGAGGGCGGGGACTGTTTCGAGTTGGCCTCCTCCTCCTCCGGTTGGTCGCGGGTCTTGGGGATTGATGCCGTTGGCGGCCCGCCAGACTGCGATTTCGCCGATAAGTGCTGTGCTCGGGTTAGTCCCTGGTGGTGCCCAGGCCGGCTGGGCGTCACTTTGGCGGGCGTGGTCTTGAACCTGGTTGGCGAGGTCGGCGACCAGTTGAGATCGCTTTGCCAGGTAGTCGCCCCAGACGGGATGGTCATGCAGTGTTGCTGGAATGCCGGGGAGCCAGGGCAGCGGACCTGGGTCGGTGGGTGCGGGCTCTGGGAGGCGCCAGTAGAGGACGGCGGCCATGTCGCCTGCGGTTTGGAGGTCGCGTCCGCTGACGGCTGTCAGCATGTGACGGAGCGGGTGCTCACCGGTCTCCGCCGCCAAGTTGAGGAGGTGGGCCCGCA
>Ga0193738_1000843_pt1 | contig 13739 bp, 16 predicted proteins | sample L2a1metaG_FD_144927 | JGI IMG/M metagenome (GOLD analysis project Ga0193738, IMG submission 144927) | Soil microbial communities from a riparian zone of the East river system, Colorado, United States - L2a1 | ecosystem: Environmental > Terrestrial > Soil > Riparian zone | place: USA: East River...
AGAGAATGGATTAAAAAATTCGTTAGCTCAGTTTAAAGACTATATTTGCGCCGAAATTCTGGCAGATAAACTGGAATTTTTAACCGAAAATAATAGTGGAATAGAAATTGAAGTGAATGATATTCAACTAAAAGTGATTGTTTTAAAAAAAGCTTAACCGTATGGCTACCAAGAAAAAGCCTGCATCAAAAAAAGCTAGCAAGCCAGTGAAAAAAGCGAATACTAAAAAACCGGCGGCTAAAAAACCCGCCCCAAAAGCAGCCCCTAAAAAGGTGACTAAACCTGCACCCAAAAAAGCAGTCCCTCAAAAGCCTGCTAAAGTTGTTGCAAAAAAACCTGTTGAGAAACCGGCCAAGCCAATTGAAAAAAAGGCACCCGGTCATGAAAACAAATCTTTAGTTTCCGTAAAACCCCAAATAAAACCAATAGTGAAAAAGGAACCTCCTAAACCCGGGAAAGTTGTGATACCGAAAACAACCACAAAGTCAGTTAAGAAATATGAGCCTGAGTTTACCAAATCTGTGCTTGATTCACAAGCAGTGGATCCCGGTGCTCCGGTACATAGATATTCCGATGCAGAATTAGTTGAGTTCAGAGAAATAATTGGAAAAAAGCTAGATGCTGCAAAAAAGGAATTGAATTACCTGCAAGGTCTTATTACCCGCAAAGACGAAAGTGGCGATATGGATGAAGGCCGTTACATGACCATGGAAGATGGTAGTGTAAGTATGGAAAGAGAACAGCTAAGCCAGATGGCAAGCCGCCAGATAACTTTCATCGATCATCTTGAAAAAGCAATGATGCGGATAGAAAATAAAACTTATGGCATCTGCCGCGTTACAGGTAAACTAATTGACAAAGCAAGGTTAAGAGCTGTGCCGCATGCTACACTTAGCATTGAAGCAAAGCAGATGATGAATAAATAAGGTATTACTTTAACTAATTTTAAAACCGTGGAGTTATTTCCCCGGTTTTTTTATTTACAGAAATTATTTTCCAAGTAACTTGTTGCAAATTCTTTTGAATAATGACACGCATTATTTTTTTTCCGCTTTTTTTCTGTTTAGCATTTATTGCTAATGTAAGAGGACAAGTTGTTTCGGGTCCAATGCTCGGGCCAATAGAATATCGCGATGCAAAAGTCTGGATTGAAGTGACACCGCAGGTAAAATCAGTTTCACTTCAGTATAAAAAGAAAGGCGATACAAAAACAAAAACTGTTTTATATAAAGGTCTACTTGGAAATGATTTTAACCCACTACAATTAACAGTTGGTGGTTTGGAATTTAATACTACTTACGAGTACCAATTTATAATTGATGGAAAGCCATCTGCAGCAAAAGGTCAGTTTACCACAAAAGATCTCTGGGCATATCGCAAACCCGTTCCGGATTTTTCCTTTTTAACAGGAAGCTGCGCTTATTTTAATGAACCGGCTTATGACAGACAATATACTGACCTGGTAAAATTGGACAGACCTGCTGTTCCTTATGGGAAGGATTCTTCCATTTTCGAAACAATGGCTAAAGAAAAATCAGCTTTTATGCTTTGGCTTGGCGATGCGTGGTATACAAGGGATGTAGATTATAATAGTGAATGGGGCTTGTGGTATAGAGCCTCACATGACCGGTCAAGACCAATATTGCAAAATTTTTTGAAGTCAATGCCACAATATGCGATATGGGATGATCATGATTATGGCCCCAATGATATTGGTAAAAATTATATTCTGAAAGATGCAAGCAGAAAAGTGTTTATGAATTATTTCTGCAACACATCTTATGGTGAAAACGGACAAGGCATTTATTCAATGATCAGTTGGGCAGATGTAGAAGTGTTTATGACGGATGATCGTTGGTGGCGCAGTGAAGACAGGATAAAAGATTCAGTTGATGGAAAGCCAAATCCTGAAAAAAGAATGTTGGGTAAAGAACAAATGGACTGGCTAAAGAATTCTTTGTTGCACAGTCCTGCAACATTCAAAATTGTAGCGGTAGGCAGCCAGGTATTAAATCCTGTTTCGCCTTTTGATAAATGGTGGGATTTCCCTGCGGAATATGATGAACTGATGAATTTTATTAAAGAGTATAAGATCAGCGGTGTTGTATTTCTTACGGGAGACCGTCATCATAGTGAAATATTAAAAGTAGATCGCCCTGGTCATTATCCCTTGTATGATATTACTGCATCAGCGCTTACTTCAACAGGTTATCCGTTCAGTACCGCTGAAAAAAATAATCCATACAGAGTTATCGGCTTTGATCAGAAACAGAACTATGCAAAATTTTCCTTTTCGGGTAAAAGAGGGGAGAGAAAAATGACTGTTCAATACCTGGGTTTAAAAGGAGAAAATCTTGGTGAATGGAGTGTAAATGAAAAAGAATTAAGGAATCAATAAGTAATGACCATTCATTTCTCATACGAAAAATCTAAAGTGATGCAGGGCCTGCGCTATCATTTTATCACCAGGCCCGAGTTGCGACTCATGATCATTGTAGTAAATGTTTTTGCTTTACTTTCTGCTACCTTATTTTATTTTAAGATCGTTACTGCACTTGCTTTTTTTATAGGCAGCCTTCTTTGGTTTTTGTTGATGATAAGCGTTTGGTTTTTATTACCCGAGATTATTTATCGGCGTACATCAACTTTCAAAGATCATTTTGAAATGAGTTTTGAAGAAACCGGATTTTCTTTAGGCAATGAAAGAGGTTCTCGAAATTGGCCGTGGAATGTGCTAACCGCATTCCTGGAAAGTCCGCATTTTTTTTATTTGTATTTTGATAGCCGCACTTTTTTCCTTGTCCCCAAATCCGGATGCAGATCAACTGATGAAGTGTTTGAATTAAGACAATTGTTGAAAGAAAAAATTAAAAAGAAATAAATGCTAGCTCATAGCTGCTTCCTTCTCACAACTCTTTTACCATCTCATAATGCGGAATAGTGATCTCGATAAATTCAGGTCCGTGTATTTTATATCCCATCTTTTCAAAAAATGGAACCGTAGGTTTTCTTGCATGCATACTCATGAACTTGTAACCATGATCTCTTGCAAGGTTTTCGGCAAATTGTATAAGAGCTCTTCCAATTCCTTTTCCCTGTAAATTATTTAGCACTGCCATTTGTCTTAGCCGGGCCTTGCGTGGGTCCATTTCAACGATCATACAGCAGCCAAGCATTTGATCATCTTCAAATGCAGCAATAAGAAGGTTTTCTTTTTCTTTTTCAATTTCTGAATCAGTAAAACTAAGGCCAAGTGGTTTGCGCAGAATTTCTTCTCGCATTTTTATCATTTGCTGGTATTCGGGAGTGCCAAAATCTATTATTTTCAGAGCCATGGTTAGTTTCGATTGTTATCGATGAAGGATTTCAATTTACAACTTAAATCGATACTATCAACTGTTTGCAATTACATTTTCTGGCAAACTTCTGAGCCTAATCCTTAATAGTCAGTAAGTTTCGAGCAAGAAGAAAAAAACGCTGTAAATGCGGTAGTTAACTCAAATATTCTATTTTTGCAGCCATATTTAACTAAAATATCTCATCATGTCAGACATTGCATCAAGAGTAAAGAAAATCATAGTAGACAAATTAGGAGTTGATGAAGCTGAAGTAACTAACGAAGCTTCTTTCACTAATGATTTAGGTGCCGACTCTCTCGACACCGTAGAGTTGATCATGGAATTCGAAAAGGAATTTAATATCTCCATTCCTGATGAGCAGGCAGAAACCATTACAACTGTTGGCCAGGCAATTGCTTACCTGGAAGAAAACGCAAAATAATTTATCTCGCCCCGGGCGGGATACATATATGCCTGTCCCGTTTGAAGCGGGAGAAAAATTTTTATCCGCCTTCTGCTGGTATCGGGGAAGGCGGTTTTACTTACGTTATAGCTGCTTAACTTTATTTAAAATTTGAGCTGGCAATTATGGAATTGAAAAGAGTAGTAATAACAGGATTAGGAGCTATCACGCCGATTGGCAATACCATTGATGAATACTGGAACGGGTTGATCAACGGTGTTTCCGGTGCGGATATGATAACCCTTTTTGATGCTTCGAAATTCAAAACAAAATTTGCTTGCGAAATAAAAGGGTTTGAAGCAACATCATTTCTTGAAAAGAAGGAAGCAAGAAAGATCGATCGGTTTACACAGATCGCATTGGTTGCAAGTGATCAGGCCGTTCAGGATGCCGGCATTACAAAAGACAATGTCAATACTGACAGGGTCGGTGTTGTGTTTGCCAGTGGCATCGGTGGTCTTATTACTTTCCAGGAAGAAGTGATGAATTTTGCAAAAGGTGATGGTACCCCTCGTTTCAATCCATTCTTTATACCAAAAATGATCCTTGATATTGCTGCAGGGCAAATATCAATGCGTCATGGTTTCAGAGGACCAAACTTTGCAGTAGTTAGTGCCTGTGCATCTTCTACCAATGCAATGATGGAAGCTTGTAATCTCATTCGCCTGGGTAAAGCAGATATTATTCTTACTGGTGGTTCTGAAAGTGTGATAAGCGAAGCCGGTGTTGGCGGATTTAATGCAATGAAAGCATTAAGCGAAAGAAATGATGACCCAAAAACGGCAAGCCGTCCTTACGATAAAGACCGTGATGGTTTTGTAATGGGTGAAGGCGCCGGTGTTGTTATCCTCGAATCGCTTGATCATGCTTTAGCAAGGGGTGCAAAAATTTATTGTGAGTTGGCTGGTTCTGGTGCGACAGCTGATGCACACCATATTACTGCTCCGCATCCGGAAGGATTAGGCGCAAAGAATGTAATGAATGCGGCACTTGAAGATGCAGGTATGAAAGCTGAAGACATTCATTATATAAATACACATGGCACTTCAACTCCACTTGGTGATATTGCCGAAGTAAAAGCCATTGTTGATGTTTTTGGTGAACATGCATACAATGTAAATATCAGTTCCAGTAAATCTATGACTGGTCACTGTCTTGGTGCAGCCGGCGTTATTGAAGCAATTGCTTGTATAAAAGCAGTAATGCATGATATCGTGCCACCAACTATCAATCATTTTACTGATGATCCTGGATTGGATCCCCGCTTGAATTTTACTTTTCATAAAGCACAGAAACGTGTTGTGAATGCTGCTTTAAGTAATACGTTTGGTTTCGGTGGTCACAATGCATGTGTGATCGTTAAAAAGTACAAATAGAATCTCAATTCAAGCACCTCAGTAATTCTTCACAGAATTTTTCGTAGCTTTTGGCCGTGGATTTTTTTAAACAATTTTTTAAAGAAAAGGTTGGTGCTTCATTTAAGAAGCAATTGAAAAATGTGCTCGGCTTTAGCCCGAATAATATTTCTCTTTATAAAACTGCACTCACTCATCGTTCTGTCAGGGAAAATGCGGATGAGAATAATGAACGTCTCGAATATCTTGGCGATGCCGTGCTTAGCGCTTTAGTAGCCGATTATCTCTTTATGCGTTATCCATATAAAGAAGAAGGGTTTTTGACAGAGATGCGCAGTAAAATGGTAAACCGCCAGCAATTAAATGAGATCGCTTTACGAATGGGTTTGAAAAAGATCACCTTGTACAATAAATCAGATGGATCTTTAAAGATCAGCCAGATCTTTGGAAATACATTGGAAGCATTAGTTGGCGCTATTTACCTCGACAGAGGTTATAAAAAAACAGCCAAATGGGTAACTGAAAGGATCATTTTACCTCACATGTTTATTGACGATCTCGAACTGCTGGAAATAAACCATAAGAATAAACTTTACGGATGGGCAAATAAAAACGGGAAAGTGCTTGAGTTTGAAACTGTGGAAGAGAGAGTTGAAAATGGCCGCAGGCTTTTTACAATTGCTGCCGTGGTTGATGGTAAAAATATAGCTGAGGGGAAGGCATTTAATAAGAAAGATGCTTCTCAAATAGCAGCACAGATGGCTGTGGTAATGCTGGGCATTATGACCGCCGAAACACCTGCTGAAAACGATTCGGAAAACAGGTGATCCTTACTTTATTTCTTCGCACAACTCTATCAGCACACTATTTGTAGATTTTGGATGAAGAAAGCAAATCAATTTATTGTCAGCGCCTTTTTTGGGTTTTTCATTTAGCAAAATGAAACCTTCACTTTTCAATCGTTCCATTTCTGATTCAATATTTTCAACCTCAAAAGCTATGTGATGTAAGCCCTCGCCTTTTTTCTCTATAAATTTTGCGATCACACCTTTTTCATCCATGCTTTCTAATAACTCGATCTTGGTATCCCCTGTTTTGAAAAAAGCTGTATTCACTTTCTCACTTTCTACTTTTTCCGTTTTATAACACTGACTTTTCAGCAGCTTTTCAAATAAAGGCACGGAATCTGCCAATGTTTTCACTGCGATACCAATGTGTTCAACTTTTAGCATGGCTCTTTGGTTTGATTATAAAGGTCTTACGATTTTGGTAAAAATAGCTATTCGCTCTAAAAATAGCCTTTTGAAGTCGCCTGTTTAGAGTTAATTTTGTAGCCGGTTAAATTTACAATCAAATAATTATGTTGAAATTTCCCATATACCTTGATCATAATGCTACCACACCTTGCGATCCAAGAGTTGTTGAAGCCATGATACCGTATTTTACAAATAGTTTTGGCAATGCTGCAAGTCGTAATCATCCTTTTGGATGGCAAGCTGAAGAAGCTGTTGACTATGCTCGTGAACAAGTGGCAAAATTAATTGGAGCGGATCCAAAAGAAATCATTTTCACTTCTGGTGCTACTGAAGCAGACAACCTTGCAATAAAAGGTGTGTTTGAAATGTATGCAAGCAAAGGCAATCATATCATCACTTGCAATATTGAACACAAAGCGGTGCTTGATACGTGCAAGCACATTGAAAAAGAAGGTGGCGAGGTGACTTACCTGAAAGTAAATCCCGATGGCCTCATCGATATGAAAGAACTGGAAGCAGCAATAAAGCCAACTACCATTCTTATTGCTATCATGTATGCTAACAATGAGATTGGAACGGTAATGCCAATGAAAGAGATCAGTGAATTGGCAAAAAAGAAAGGCATACTTGTTTTTTCGGATGCAACACAGGCTGTTGGAAAGATCCCTGTTGATGTAAGTAAAGATGGAATTGACCTGATGGCTTTCACTGCTCATAAAATGTATGGTCCGAAAGGAGTAGGTGCATTATATGTTCGCAGAAAAAATCCAAGAGTAAAAGTAACAGCGCAAATGGATGGCGGTGGTCACGAACGTGGAATGCGTAGTGGTACATTGAATGTTCCTGGAATTGTAGGTTTCGGTAAGGCATGTGAAATATGCAGGACTGAAATGGAAGAAGAAACAAAAAGAGTAAGTGCATTAAGAGATAAACTGGAAATTGCTTTAATGAAGACAGAAGAAGCATACATTAACGGAAGCACACAACATCGTTTACCACATGTTACCAATATTTCTTTTAAATACGTAGAAGGAGAAGGATTGCTGATGGGTTTTAATAAGGACATTGCAGTATCATCAGGTTCGGCATGTACTTCAGCTTCTCTTGAACCATCATATGTGCTAAAAGCCCTTGGTCTTGGAGATGATCTGGCACATAGTTCGCTTCGTTTTGGATTAGGAAGATTTACAACCGAAGACCAGATCGATTATACAGTTGATGCAGTTACAAAAACTGTAAATAAGTTAAGAGAAATGAGTCCGCTCTGGGAAATGTATAAGGAAGGAATTGACATGAATAGCATTGAATGGGCTCATCATTAATTTTTGAAACGAAACAATAAAATTTAAGAATATGGCATACTCAGATAAAGTGATCGATCACTACCAGAACCCAAAAAATGTGGGCACTCTGGATAAAAGCAAACAAAACGTAGGCACAGGTCTTGTTGGCGCACCTGAGTGTGGTGACGTTATGCGTTTGCAAATAGAAGTAGATGATAATGGATTAATAAAAGATGCAAAGTTCAAAACCTTTGGTTGCGGCTCTGCTATCGCTTCTTCTTCTTTAGCAACTGAATGGTTAAAGGGAAAAACTGTTGATGAAGCAATAAAGATCGACAACATGGAAATCGTGGAAGAACTACATCTTCCTCCGGTAAAAATACATTGCTCAGTATTGGCTGAAGATGCTATTAAAGCTGCGGTAAATGATTACCGTAAGAAGAATGGCCTACCAGAGTTGAAGTTTGAAGAGAGTGTTGTTCATTAAAAAATAAAATTTTAAAAGTAAAAAGCCAACTCTCTTCTTTGAGTTTTGACTTTTTACTTTTTAGTTAAGTATATGAGTGTTGCATTAGCAAATACGATTTACATAAGTGATAAAGCAAAGTCAAAAGTTGTACAACTGATGGCAGATGCCAGTATTGCCAATGACCCATCTTACTTTGTAAGGGTAGGTGTAGTTGGAGGTGGTTGCTCAGGCCTTAGTTATAAACTTGATTTTGATAACGAAGTAAAGCCGATGGACCAGGTATTTGAAGATAATGGGGTGAAAATAGTAACCGATCTTAAAAGTTTTCTTTACCTCGTTAATACCACTCTTGATTTTTCCGATGGTTTAAATGGAAAAGGTTTTTATTTCAGCAATCCGAATGCAAGCCGAACTTGTGGTTGTGGTGAAAGCTTTGCAGTTTAACAGACTTAATAAATTAAAAGAAAAAACCTCTGCAATCGCGGAGGTTTTTTTATTGTTTAACTGGCTAGACTTTAGACTTCACTACTTTTGGGGTGGCGGCGGAATTGGAGAAACGCCATACGTTTCTTTAAAATTTTTATCTTCTTCCTTCTTATTCATATCATATTTTTCAATCGTGCCATCTTTCTTTTTAATACTAATAATGTTGCCTTTGCTTGAAATATCAGAAACCATTGGATTCCGTTTATAAAAATCATCAGCTACCTGGCCACTAACTTTTATCATTGGTGGTTCTTTCGGTTTATTTACATTGACTTCTTCATTTTTTATAACTTTCGGCGGGTCAAATTTCACAGTTTCACCCATTGGTATTGGTGGCGGCGGTGGAGGATCTTTTTTTGCTGATTGTGCATTGCTTGTTATTCCAACAACTAACAATACTAACGGGATCAATATTTTTTTCATAAAGCAATTTTTTAGTTAGACGCAAGCCTTAAAGTTTTCCATAAATAAATATCGAAATGACCTATCATTCTTCTTTTCTGCATAGTTTACCTTATTTTGCACAATCTATCCAAGCCTATGTGGTCCGTTTGTAAAAAAGAACTACGTCAATTTTTCAGCAGTCTTACAGGTTATATTGCCATCATTGTTTTCCTTTTGGTGAACGGTGTTATGCTTTTTGTTTTTGAGAATAATATCCTTGATTTTGGCTATGCTACACTCGATCGGTTCTTTCAATTAGCCCCCTGGATATTATTGTTGCTCATCCCTGCCATCACCATGCGCAGCTTTGCCGAAGAATTCAAAACCGGCACTTTTGAGATCTTACAAACAAGACCGTTGAGTCGCTGGCAAATTGTTTTTGGTAAATACTTCGGATGCCTCATCGTTGTTATCATTGCTCTACTGCCAACCATCGTTTATTATTTCTCTGTCCAGCAACTTTCTTCCGGCGAAGGCATTGATACCGGTGCTACGATCGGTTCTTATACCGGGCTTGTATTCCTGGCATCGGTATTTACAGCAATTGGCATATGCTCCAGCAGCTTTACCAATAATGCGGTGATCGCTTTTATTATAAGTCTTGCAGCTTGTGCACTTTTTTATTATGGGTTCAGTGCTATCAGCCTTATGCCGGCACTTAGCGGCGGCGCCGATTATTATCTTGAAATGATCGGGATAGATTTTCATTACCGCAGCATCAGCCGTGGAGTGGTGGATACGAGAGACATGATCTATTTTTTAAGTGTGATCTTTTTATTTCTTGCAATTTCAAACCGAAATCTTTTGAAAAGATAAACCTCACCCCAACCTCCTCTCCGGGGGAGAGGGGAAAAAGAAAAATGAAAAGCATCAATAAAATATGGTCTTCCAAACTCTGGTGGTTATTTCTGTTGATCCTGGTTGTTGCTATTAATTTTTTGGGCTCTCGTTTCCATTCAATAATGATTGATGTTTTTTTAAAAGGCGATTTTCATGCAGGGTTTAGAAAACTGTCGCTCTCCACATCTGAATTGTTGAAAGAATTTAAGGAAAATAGCACAAGAAACATTATTTATAATTTTTACGAACCAGATGAATTAATAGCAGTTGATAGAAAATATTCTGACACTTTGTTGTCAATGGGGGCAGTGCCAATCAATCTCACTGTGCAGGTAAAAGCAGGCGAACAGCAACAATATCTTTTTCCAGTAGCCTGGTTAAGGTATAAAGGCAGGAGTGCATTGGTGAACATTTATTCGGGTAACAAAAGACTAATTACACAAGACGAACTAAACAGTGCTGAAGCATTGATGGAATATCAATTTATCAATGCCATCAGTAAGATCACCAATGAGGACAAGCCAATAGTAGGATATGCTGTTGGAAATGGCCAACCAGCGGGCCCGGAAGTCCTCAGCCTTCAACATACGATAGATCCTGAAAGTCTTCCGTCGCCTTTTAATCAATTTTTTCCTCCTGAAAAAAGTAGTTATCAACTCACATTATTCAACCTGCAAAATCAGCCTGCTATTCCTGATACTTTTAAAGCATTAATGATTGTAAAACCGACATTGACATTTACAGAAGAGGAAAGATTAAAGCTGGATCAATATGTAATGCGGGGTGGAAAAATTTTCTGGATGATCGATGTTCTTGCTGCGGAGATGGATAGCTTAAAAGCAAATACAAGAACAGTAGCGTACGAACGGAATCTTAATCTTACTGATCTTCTTTTTCGTTATGGTGCAAGGGTTAATCCTGATCTGATCATGGATCTGAAATGTGATTTTCTTTCCTTCATTGCAGGAGGAACACAGGAGAATCCTCAATTCGAATATTTAAAATGGAATTATTTTCCATTGTTTGAATCAAGAGATAATCATCCAATTAATAAAAATCTTCGTCTTATTTCATCACGATTTGTTAACCCGATCGATACAGTAAAGACCGAAGGAATTAAGAAAACCTTCTTACTGCAATCTTCTGAGAATTCAAGAAGGATCGGCACACCGGCTATTATCAGTCTTGATGAAAACAAGAACACTCCTGAGGATGCAAAATTCAAAGAGAATGGTATTCCAGCAGCAGTATTATTGGAAGGTAAATTCAAGTCATTGTTTGACGGAAGAATTTCAAAAGAAAGAGCTGATTCCATGAATGCTAAAGGAACTCCGTTTATTGGCAAAAGCAATATTGATAATAAAATGATCATTGTTGCGGATGGCGATATTGCACTAAATGATTTTTCACTGCAACAACAACAGGTCTTGCCAATGGGGGTAAATAAGTATACGGTAGGTTCTCAATACGAGTACCAGTTCGCCAACAAAGATTTTATTTTAAACTGTCTTGAATACCTCATAAATGAAGGTGGTATCATGGAAACAAGGAATAAGGACTTTGTGTTGCGGATACTTGATACAAAAAAAGTAAATGATCAAAAATTGACCTGGCAGATCATCAATATTGTTGTTCCTCTTTTCTTAGTTATTTTATTGGCTGTTATTTACCAAATGGTAAGGAAAATGAAATACTCCCGCTGATAATTCCCATCACTTGTTTCGGTTATCTTTGCCCTTCTTTAAAAAATACAATGTCAAAGGAACTGGTAACTTATATAGTTTTTGGAGGTGTTTTGATCCTGGCCCTGGTATTTGATCTGGGATTGCTTAGCAAGAAGAATAAGACTGTCACTATCAGGCAGGCATTAATGCAAACCCTGTTTTGGGTATCTCTTGCTCTCGCATTTTTTGTTTTTGTATGGATAGAACGAGGACAGCAAACAGCACAGCAAACAGCACTCGAGTACATCAGTGGTTACCTGATGGAGTGGAGTCTTAGTATCGACAATATCTTTGTATTTATCCTGATCTTTTCATCATTTAAGGTCAAAGAAGAGTATTACGGAAGAGTGTTGTTAATAGGTATATTGATGGCGATATTTTTCAGAGTGATCTTTATTACATTGGGAGTAGCATTGGTTAATCAATTTCATTGGATACTTTACATATTTGGCGCCTTCCTGCTTTATACAGGCTATAAAATGTTTACTGCAAGTGATGATGAGGAGTTCGATCCACATGATACCAGGATTTACAAATTGATGACCCGTGTGCTGCCAATGATCCCTGGAGATCACGGGGGAAAATATGTAATAAGAGATGAACATGGAAAAAGACGTTATACCATTCTTTTTGTAGTCATAATGATGCTCGCAGCTATTGACCTGGTTTTTGCCCTTGATTCAATTCCAGCTATCATGGGTTTGGTTGATAATTCACCGGCGCATCGGGCCGATGCACAACTTGTTATTTATACCTCCAACATTTTTGCTGTGCTGGGTCTACGCTCATTGTTCTTCCTTTTGCGCAGTGCGGTTAATAAATTTGATTATTTGCAGCAAGGTATTGCGATCGTTCTTGCAGTGATTGGCTTGAAGATGCTGGGATCCCATTGGATTGATCAATGGATAGATAAAACCACCCAGGTATTTATTTCTCTTGGCATCATACTGATCTGCTTATCTGGCTCGATTTTTTATTCAATTACTCATCAGAAAAAAGGAACGCCACCGCCGGTAAAAAGTAAAAATCACAAATCTTAGTTTTATATATTTTATTTGGGCTACTTTATCAGTCATATTGCAAAAACACTTGGCGCTAATGCAAAAATTGTCACTGACAATTCAATTGATTACATTTTTTTTGATAGTCGCAAAATTTTCTCTCCGGGCACTTCTTTATTTATTGCGTTAAAAGGTCCGAGAAGGAACCCGAGAAGGAACGGGCATAATTTTATACCCGAGCTTTATAAGAAAGGGGTGAGGAATTTTATTATTTGCGAAGAAATTAAACGGGAAGATTTTCCTGAAGCAAATATTTTGTGTCTTAAAGATGGGTTAAGTGCATTGCAACAGCTGGCTGCATTTCACCGTAAGCAATTCGATATTCCGGTGATCGGGATAACAGGCAGCAATGGAAAAACAATTGTCAAAGAATGGCTTTATCAATTACTGCATGAGAATTTCAATATCGTTCGCAGCCCCAAAAGTTATAATTCACAAATCGGGGTACCATTTAGTGTTTGGGAGATCAATAAGCAACATACACTGGGGATCTTTGAGGCGGGCATTTCACAACCCGGAGAAATGGAAAAGTTGAATGAAATTATACAGCCTACTATCGGCATTCTTACAAATATAGGGGAAGCCCATAGTGAAGGTTTTGAAAGTATGGATCAGAAAGTGGAGGAAAAGATAAAGAATATGAATCTGTTATTCATAAAACAGGCAAGCATCCGTTCAAGATCTTTTCCTGGGGTAAAATGCAGAAAGCAGATCTTCAGATACTGGAAATCAATAAACAACAGGCTGAGACCGAAATAATCGCCGGGTATAAAAATGCTGAAACTGCCATTCGTATCCCATTTACTGATGATGCATCGGTACAAAATGCGATCACCTGCTGGTGTGTAATGCTTCATTTAGGTATCAAGGAAACAGTGATAGCAAAGAGAATGAAACAGCTGCAACCTGTCAATATGCGGTTGGAACTTAAAAAAGGGATCAATCATTGTACAATAATTAATGACAGCTATAGCGCCGACCTGAATTCATTACATATTGCATTGGATTTTTTAAAACAAA
>Ga0193738_1000844_pt1 | contig 13732 bp, 10 predicted proteins | sample L2a1metaG_FD_144927 | JGI IMG/M metagenome (GOLD analysis project Ga0193738, IMG submission 144927) | Soil microbial communities from a riparian zone of the East river system, Colorado, United States - L2a1 | ecosystem: Environmental > Terrestrial > Soil > Riparian zone | place: USA: East River...
CATCAACGGCCACTTTCACTTTCAGCTCACCCAGCTCCTGGTTATAATGACCCAGCGAGGCCAGTCTTTTAATTTTCTGCGTGGCATCCACGGCATTGCTTAAAAGCTCCCGCAAAAAGATCTCATGATCGGAGTAGAGAAATTTTTTAATGATCGGGAATATGTTCTCGGTATTGATGGATATGTTTCCTTTTTCCTGCACCATGGTTGTTTGTCCCGATAGCTATCGGGATATGTTTTTTAGTTATAAATGATGAGTTTCCGGCTGCTTTAAGCTTAAGCCTTCCACATTTCGGACTGCAATATTACAAGCCTTATTCCAATGAAGTAAAATTTGCCAGATTGACAGCGGGATTTTTTATGTACCTGGCTTTTGGACATCTATTTAGCTTCTGTTGCGTCGCACTCTTGTACGTTCTGTAATTCTATTCAGCTGTCAGCTATTTTTTACAACTTTCATAAGTTCGGTAAGTGAGACTGTAAAAGGCATACCAGCTTTCGAATAAAGATTTTTTTCATCTTTAATTATTGCCTTATATTTTACTAACTCTTTAAAAATCCAAATTTTGTTTGCGAGTCCTTCTTCATTTGTAGGCTCAATCTCAACTATTAAATAATATTCCTTTGGGTTCGGCGATAGAGGATAGCCAAGTTTTTCTAATTGAGTCTTTGAAAAAACTTTAGGTCCTTTGCTTTTTATTTTAAATAAATTTGAAGCTACTTCTTCCCCATCTTTTCTTAATAATAAGTATTTAGCATTTACAACTTCGCCATTCAATTCTAATGAACCCTTTACATCATCCATTCGGAATACATATTTACCATTCCCCTCATACCACTTAAATCGTTCTTTCGAATTCGAGTATCCAACCAAAACGAAAATTTCATCAGGAAAAAAATTTCTGTTTGTGTCGTATAGTTCTGGCAAAACTTCTCTTATTTCATTTTCCGAATTTGGAGGTGACTTGTGGATATCAAAAATTCTGTATGCCGTTTTCTCTCTTTGGGATGTTCTGTTTGTAAAATGAAATACAACATCATTAAAAAATTTCTCAACCTCTTCAGAGCCGGTATCATTATTTTCAGAAGGACGAATCTGAAATGCTCCAAGTCCAGGAATTAATTCTCGGAATCCCATCCGACTGTATTTTGTTTGTTCTTTTCCTGGATACAGTATATATGCACCCCCTGTTCTTCGTATTGCATCTTTATAGGAGTGCATTTTCAAAAGATCAGCTCGTTTGTATGTTCCTTTGCTTTGCTCTTCTTTCTCTTGATCCAGATTTTCTTCGTCACCAAGTGATTCAATAATTTTTTCAATTTTGTATTTTGCATCAAAATGTATGTGAGTTATTAGTTCCTGTTTCTCTGCTGTTTCTTCATCTATGCTTGCAGGCCATATTGACAAAGTATAGTCAGGTCGCATTCTTCGTGTCCAGCTTCCTGACCCAGGGTAGCTGTATTCTTCTGGACTGCCCGAAAATGTTCTATTGTAACTAAACTGTACGTGAAGTTTACGATTGTATTTTTCACAAACACCAATAATGGGAAAATGTTCTCCTTGTTTTAATTGTAACCCAAGTTTGTCACTTGTATCAACTATTAAATTTTTGTTCGGCTTTATTCCAAAAACCTTTTCGACAATTTTCAGAAGCTGAAAGAAAAGCCAATATTCATATAGAGCCGCAACATTTCTTTTTTCAATATCATATACGTCATCCCCTCCTTTCCATGACAGTTGCGCAGCAAGATGATACATGAGCCATATTCGCAGGATTTCTCGATAACCTTCTTTCCGTTGAAGCACAGGACTATTTAAAATAATTGAAGTCGGATTAGAAATTTCTTTGAATATAGCATGCCCGAGAAATTGTTCAAGCATGGCTTCAAGTTTTTCCGCTTCAAGTTTTATTTTATTCTCTGATTTTATTTTTGATTTGAAATCGCTTGCAAAAAATAAAAAAGATTGTAATGCATGTTTTACAAAACGGTTTTCGGGAGTGTCGAGAGTTTCTGTTTTATCGGTAATTCTGATTTTTAGTGGGATCGATTTTATTGTTTCCGAGTGTAAAGGATGGCCATCGGGCACAACAATTCGATTTGTTGCACTTGCGATTTGATACAATGCTTTATTGTTGAATCGCCTGACTTTCCTTATGTCTTTTTCAATTTCAGTTTCTTTCCATTTCGTAACTGGAGCTGAAATTACTTTATTCACTGCTTCATTAAATTCTTCTGTATCAATTATCGATTTAATAAATGCAAACCGCTGATGCCAAGTTTTATTATCATTATCATAGTCAACTTCTACTATTTGTGTTACAGGTGAACTGTGTTGAAAGACAAGCTCAATGCATTCATCGGTTATATCCGAAAGCATTTTCCTATAGTCACTTCTGTATTCAGTTTTCGCTGACTGAACTTCCAGTTTTACAAACCCCAATTTTTCTGATATCTTGTTCTGATACACATCAAGTGTAAGAGTACCGACATAAATATTTGGTGCGATTCTGCCGATTGATTTGTCAAAATCATTCGCCGAAACAATTCCGAACGAATCTTTCAAGAAATAGTCCTTATCAATTTTATAATCATAAAACTTTCCTTCAACAATCTGGTATGGAGCTTCACTTTCTTCGAGTTCAGTTCCTTCCATAAAGAAAAGCGATTGTGGCGATTTGCTTTTAATTTTAAGCGAAATAGTTTTTCCGTTTATAAGCGGAACAGTAATATCTACATTTTCTTTAATCATTTATTGTCAAGCTTCAGCATAACTTGTAAACCCATTGTGAAGAAGTGCCCTGTACATTCTTGCAATTTTTTCAAACGAAATTGGATATTTTATTTTTGAGGAAAAATCTTTTTCCTCAAGTGGGTTAAGAAAATGTTCCATCCTTTCTCCTTCTTTTGGTTTTTCTGTCATGCATAAGCTACCTAATGTTTCAAGTACAGGAGTCAGCCTTTTTCGAGAACCATGAACCTTTGGCAGAAGTTTTTGCATAATCGCCGCATCAATTATATCAGTGATTTCCCAGCCAGGTTTAAGTTCGTTTATTATAGCAGCGAATCTCAAAATCTCTGAAGCACTTCGATAACCGAATTCAGCCCCGATTTTCTTTAATTCGCTAAAAAATTCCAGAAGTACTTCGTTTATCTTCTCGGAATTTTCTGCTTTGAGTTTATCATCCATCGCAATTGAAGTAAAGCTTTCTGCCATCTCTTTACCCATCCCATCCAGGCCATCAAGTTTAAGATCGGTATTATGTTTTAAAAAGTTTTCCATTTCTTCTTTTTTGACTCTGAACTCAATTACACTTGCTCTATCAAGCACTTTTGGACTGAACATGTAAGTAGTTTCATCAATGTTTACCGTCCCAATAATGAAAAGATTTCTTGGAAATCGTAAATTGTTTGGAATTATATTATCGTTTGTGTCCATTCTTATTTTATCAGAGTGAAGTAAAATTCCTTTATCATCTTTTGATTCCATCACACTTAAAAAATCAGCAAAATATCTTTCTACGTGACTTAGGTTCATTTCGTCAAGAATTATGAAAAATGGTTTCAGGGCGTTTTCTGCTTTTGATGCATCGATAATTAAATCAAGTACTCCGTTATCAGGCTTGACATAAGTAATTTTGTCAATTGCATTCGGAAAGCCAAGCAAAGGTTCACGGTTTGTCCAATCGGCCCCAACCGGCACTATGCAAAACTGATTATCATCTTCACAAATCCACATGGCGAATGCTTGGGCGAGTTTAGTTTTGCCGGAACCAGAAAGACCAGTAAGAATTACAAATGGTTTTGTTAACAGCGAACAAACAAAACGGATTACGAGATTTCTGGATATGTGTAGCCCAGACAGTTGAATACTGTTGTACAATGAACTTACATCAAATGGGGCCTGGGTATTTGATACTTCCAAAGTGCTTTGTGTAATTTGATTATTGACTGGTAAAAGTGCAAGGAAAAAATCTTTTAAGTTATCGAGAGTGGATTGAATTATCTCATTTATATTTTCAGGTATATTGGCTTTTTCAAATTCTTTAATCAGTAAGCTTGTATTTGACCATTTATTCCGAATGTCGTTATCCTTTGCAATTAAAATTTTATCATTATTTCCAAAGAGTTTTTCAGGTCTTGCCGTTACTTCTTCATTTGTCGAATTAAAAAAGCATAAATCTTTGTCATTTTCGAAACATTTCTTAAGTAGAAGAAATGCATTTCCTTGTAATGCTGACAAAACCAATGGATCATTTTCATTGACTTGGTGTCCATAACAAAAACCAAACTTGATGCCTTCTTTGTTGATTAAGATATATAATTGAGGTGAGTGGCTTGAGTGCATGGAATCTTTATCAAAATTGTAATAAATGCATGACCAAGTATAGTTGTATATTGATCGACCCCAAAAACCATAACTTTTGAATTTTAACCTGCTAGTAAGATTTTTGAGAGTAGCGTTGTAAAAATTTTGTAACTGATTTTGTAAATAAAGATTTGGAGAATGCGAAAACTTTTTCTCGAAAGAATCTATAAAAGGTCTGAATATTTTTGTGTAGTTTTCTTTTGAGATCAATCCATCTTTTCTTCCAGTCGCCATTCTATCACATAAATCAATTATTTCAAGAACAACTTCCCTTGTAAGGATGGGATACTTTTTCTCCACTATATAACCTAAGTTTTTGAATATTTTAAAAGCTTTTTTGGTTGAGTTTCCGAAGTCAGTCAATAGCAGCTCTCGGCCTCCTAGATTTTTATTAGCCTCCGATAGAATTAAAATTGGCGGATATCGGTTACCGTTTAATACAAAATCATATTCGATTGACTCTCTACCTTTTCTCAAAGTTGGATTATTATCAACATTTTTAGCGGCTTCCAGAATACTTTCCTTAGTAATAGGTAAAATCTCATTCATTGTCTATGAATTAATATGTTTTAGAGTTTTGAGTTAAATAGACTTGGGGATCGCTATTAAAAATAGCAAATATCGGTAGCAAAGCGAGACATTTCCTTTTATCAACTTTGATTTCTATCTTGTCTATCCATTCCGAACCACTATGAGTAACATAATTACTACGCAGGCCCCAAAACAGAATAGTGAGCCAGACTCATTTGAAAAAGGATTTCTCTTTGAAGATTACATCGTAACACTTTTTAATAAACGAAAATTTCGTCTAATTGAATGGCGAAGTGATAAAATGGCTTCTAACGGAGTCCTTACCCTCAGTTGCTCATGGCCTGATTTAGTATTTGCATCTTTAGGAAGAAAGAAAAATTGGTTTGCAGTAGAATGCAAATGGAGAAAACAATTTTATGATGGAGGAATTGACTGGGCGGACCGAGATAAAATTGAAATCTATAAAAACTATCAAAGGGACACCAATCTGCGGGTGTATGTAGCAATTGGAGTAGGAGGTCTTGCGTCAAATCCTGAAAAACTCTTTGTTACCCCATTAGATCATATCAGTATGTATCCGAATGTTTTTCAATCGCATTTGATCCCATTCAAAAGAAATCCCGAACAAAGGATAGATGATGCAGAGCAGTTAGAATTATTTTGACTTTTAAAAGCTCAATAGAATTACTAAAGTAGAAGAGTGCGACCCGTTCGTCGCTTCGCTCCTCAGGGCAGGCTGCACAGAAGCTCAATGGTTGTACAAAGGTTGACTACATAATATTTCCTCACTTCATCATTAAAGGGAATAACTAACTTTGAGTAAGCAACGAACTCCATCTTTCTCCACTACAATTGAATTTATAAAACCTCTGCCGGAAAAATATTTTCAATGAAAACGGCTACATGGATAATAACTCTTGGGTGGATTTTACCGCTGATGCTGATGCAGGATTATACAATGCTGCGTAATGAAATGGTGAAAACACAGATCGGGAACCGCGGCGTTAAAGATTCTGCAACACTGGCTGCCTTGCGCAAAGTGCCACGTCATTCTTTTGTACCAACAGACCAGGTGGCAAATGCTTATGAAGACCGGCCACTGGCTATCGGCTATGGACAAACTATATCGCAACCTTATATTGTTGGGTACATGACGGAGATAATAAAACCCAAAGCGGGTCAGAAAGTACTGGAGATCGGTACCGGTTCAGGTTACCAGGCAGCAGTACTTGCAGAGATCGTAAGCAAAGTATATACGATCGAAATTGTTGAAGAACTAGGCAAGCAAGCCACAACCAGGCTAAAAAATCTTGGTTATAAAAACATAGAAACAAAAACGGCAGATGGCTACCATGGCTGGAAAGAACATGCACCCTTCGACGCGATCGTGGTGACGGCGGCCGCAGAATTTATTCCCCCTCCATTGAAAGAACAATTGAAAGACGGTGGTCGCATGATCATCCCGGTGGGTTCTCCTTATATGACACAGCAACTGATGCTGATTGAAAAAACAGGAAAGTCGTACCGTACAACCAGTAAAATGCCGGTACGTTTTGTTCCTTTCAAGAGAAGTCAATAAATACAGATAGAACACGGATGACACAGATTAGACGGATAAAACGGATTCTAAAAATGGTTCAGTATATAAAAAACTAATTAAACCTGCTATAACTAAATCAAATCAGTGTAAATCCATGGCATCCGTGTCATCCGTGTTCTTCATTTGCCCTTTGGGGGATCTACAGTGAGGACATAAATACAGGATAGAACACGGATGACACAGATTAGACGGATGAAACGGATTCTAGTTGTGGTCTGGGATATAAAAAACTAATTAACCTTGCTATAACTAAATCAAATCCGTATAAATCCATTGCATCCGTGTTCTTTATTTGCCCTTTGGGGGATCTACAGTGAGTACATAAATACAAGATAGAACACGGATCACACAGATAAGACGGATAAAACGGATGCTAAAAATGGTTCAGTATATAAGAAGCTAACTAAATCAAATCTGTCCAAATCCATAGCATCCGTGTCATCCGTGTTCTTTATATATTTAAAAATAGATGTGTGCACACGATAGTTTAAGGGATAGGAGCATAAGCGACAATTTGAAAGGCGCCCTTTCAATGTTTGCTGTCGCCCTGCTTTCTTCAGCACTGATCGCTTACCAGGTAGCCATCATTCAATTGCTATCATTGATGCAATGGTATCATTATGCCAGCATGGTTATTTCTGTTGCCCTGCTGGGTTTTGGTGCTGCCGGCAGCTTACTTTCATTGAAACGTGAATGGTTATTAAGGCATAGTAACAGGCTATTGCCTTTGCTGATGATCAGTTGCGGTATCACTATGATAACTGCTGTTGAGCTTAGCGGGAGTGGCTTCGCACGTTTTGATTCTTATCTTTTATTTACCGGTGACTGGCAATGGGTGCGCCTGCTGACCAGTTACCTGTTATTCTTTATTCCTTTTTTCCTGGGTGCACTGGCTTTGGGAATTGTATTTACGGGAAATGTTGCTGAGATAGGAAAGGTTTATTTTTCAAATCTTGCCGGCTCGGGTCTTGGTGCCTTACTGGCTGCTTTTCTTGCAGGGTATTTTTTTCCGGCTTCGCTTCCAATGATAGCGGCGTTGATGACCATGATGGCGGTTTTATTTTTATTACAAAATAAAGATCGCTGGCTGATCATCGCAGCGATTATTTCAATTACAGTTTTTATTTTTTACAGGCTGGATAAGCCAACTGTTACCAAATTATCAGAATATAAAAGCCTGAGCAAGACCCTGAACTTACCGGGAGCAAGAATATTGATACAGCAACCCGGGGCTTATGGATTGGTGCAGTCAGTATCGGCCGATGCATTACGATATGCCCCGGGCTTGAGTCTTGCATTTGATAAAGAGGTGCCTGTAAAAAAAGTGATCTTCAATAATGGTGATTGGTTCGGATCCATTGATTCATGGAACCCGGCTGACAGTTTTCATTTACTTGATTACACCACCATGATGCTGCCCTACGTTTTGAAAAAAAGAAATAATGTCCTTTCTCTGAATGCAGGAACCGGGCTGCATATTTCACATGCACTCAGGAATCACGCATTGCATATTGATGCAGTAGAACCGCATCGTACAATAGCAAAACTTTTATTGAATGAGCTGGCGGCAGATAATGATTCACTCTTTTACCAGCCGCAAATAAAAATGCATATAACGGAGCCGAGAAGTTTTTTATCATCAACAAATAAAAAATACGGGCTGATCCAGTTGCCGTTGATCGGTGCATTTGGCGGTGGTGTCGGGTTATATGCAATGCGTGAAGAATATGGTCTTACCAAAGAGGCTTTTTTAAAAATGTGGAATTTATTGGAAGATGATGGTGTCATCAGCATCACTACATGGATGGATTATCCTTTCCGAAACCCTTTGAAGCTAACAGCTACACTTGCCGAAACGCTTGAAGAAGCTGGCATCGTTCAGCATCGATCACATATTACGGCAGTGCGTAGTTGGGCAACCGTCACTTATCTTTTAAAAAAATCAGTTTTTACAGATGCCGATACTGCGGCAATAAGAAATTTTTGCACTGGTTATTTTTTTGATCCTTTGTTGCTGCCGGGTTTAAAGCAAGAGGAGCTCATGATCCATAACGGGATCAGTGATTCAAGTTTTTTTGTGTACACCGATGAGCTGTTAAGCGCCAATAGAAAAAAATTTTATGAAGAATATGGTTTTCACATAAAACCTGCTACTGATGATCAGCCCTATTTCTCACAATTTCTCCGGCGTAAGAGCCTGCCCCATCTTTCCAGTATTTTTGGTTCGCAGAATGTTTCATTTATTGAGTTGGGATGGTTGATATCAGTGATCACTTTTCTGCAAATAACATTCATGGCAGTATTGCTGATCGTAGTACCGCTATTCAAATTGCGCAGAGGTAGTCGTGGAACCAAAAAAAACTGGACATTGCTTTATTTCAGCGGGTTGGGTATCGGGTATATGTTTTTTGAAATTGTACTGATCCAGAAATTCATTTTATTTTTTGGGAATCCTGTTTATGCGTCAGCGATTGTTATTTGTGTTATGCTGCTCGCTTCCGGCGCTGGCAGTTATTATTCATCTCGACTTTTACCTGCACCTAAAATCATGCAACGAATTTTGCTAATGATCTTTTTGTTTTTGTTGGTTTATACTTTTGGTCTCAGGTTATTGCTGCACCAAATTGCTTCGGTTCCGGACTTTATTAAGTTAATTATCTCAATGTTGATCATTGCCTGTCCTGCTTTTTTGATGGGGATGCCTTTTCCATTAGGGCTTCGTGCCCAGGCAGTGATGGAAGAAAAAAATATTCCATGGGCATGGGGCATTAATGGCTGCATGTCTGTTATCAGTGCGGCGCTTGCTACACTACTGACAGTAGAGGCCGGTTTTTCCACTGTGATACTGCTGGCAGCTATTTGCTATGCTGTAAGTATGATGTCGGTTTGGTTGGTTAGAGAGAGAATGAATTAATCTTGCCACTTTGTCCCCCGCTGGCGGAGCCTGTCCCGATTTTATCGGGAGGAAGTACTTCAATCAAAATCATTTTTCAAGTGGGGGTGGACTTACGAGTAACAAATTTCAATCAACCCCTTTTCCATTTTTTCTTTAGGATGAACATCCGTACCTCGCCACAAAATGGTTGATCCGTTAACCTTGTTTATACTGGTATTTTTAGTTTTTGGCTTTAATGAGCTCACTGCAAATCGAATATATAAACTTCAATATTTGTAGCATCCGCCAATCTTCTTCTTCATGTCAGAATCTGTACATTTAGTAAACCAAAATCATTTATTATGTTCCTATCAATTGCACCAAGAAAAAGCATCCAGGTAACTAAAGCAAAACCCACCATTACTGTAGGCGACAATAGTTACCTGTCAGTAAGAGGCGACGGCAACAACCCGAAAGTGATTCTCACCCGGGGAAAAGAAAATGGCCATATCCTGCTGATTGAATCCGCATTGGGACTTCCCTTTACGATGGTGGATAACGTATCTACACACCGAACCGAACTCAATGGCAATATAACTATGAAGGGGCCTTCGACATTATTACTTGTCTGGAGTGGGACAAGGTGGGTGCAGATAAGCTATTCGAAGAATTTTTGAACATTCTATCAGAACTGGCTGGCAAAGTATATTTTTTTATTCTGTCTTAAGTGCTTCCGTGATCCTCTTCATTTGTATCAAATGCCGTTGAAAATGGTACAGAATAAAATGAATGATCTCCAGTTTTGTAATTGGGCCCAGTGGCAACCCGGTGATCAATTCATTTAAATTAACATCTTTCAACCTTGTCAACGGAGCAAGAGCAGCTTCCAATTCATTGATGAGTGATTTCTTATTGTAATGCATTTTTTCCGGAACGATGAACTCCGGCGATTGCATGGTTTTAGTAATATCAAGGAAATTCTGTTTTAACGGAAGTATTTTTTCTCCGGGATCTCTGTCGGCTGGCTTTAATGGCTTTTCAATTAATGGCCCTATGCCAGCAACGGATTTTAGTAAATGGCGCACTAACTGTGCTGGCGTCCAGCTTCCTTTGTAGGGAATCGTATTCCATTTCTCTTCATCCAGCGATCTTGCGAGACTAATAACCTGCATAGCTATTACCATCACTGCGGGAATAATTTCATTTTTTCCGGAATGTATCGATACCAGGTAAGGTTGCTTCAAAACTTCATCCAGTTTGCCAAACATTTCCTTCCATGCAGCTTCAGTTTTTGAGGTGTCAATATTTTTTTGGGTAAAGACAAGTTGAGTTCCACCAGGTGTTTCTCTTACTTCAATGAATACTTCACTGATGCCTTTAAAATGCGCAGGCACTTCCAACGTAAAACGAAGTGTATTGGGTCTGTTGATCTCCAGCCATTCACCCCAATGATCAATTTTCTTTTCACCGTCGTATTCTACTACTGAAAAGCGGCCACCTTTTTCCAGGTTTGATTCAAAATTGAGGTGGTTAGTTTCATTTTTAAATAACCACAATTCAGCAACCGGCTTTGTTATCCATGCGTCATAAACTGATGTGGCTGAAGCCTGGAAAGTATATTCTAAATGCAGCGGTTGAATATTTTTTTGTTCCGTCATATCCTGTCGTTTTTGAATCAATAATTACTGTAGACAACTAAAAATCATTCCAAAAGGATTGAAAACTCACGTTATCGGTGAGCGTTCCTGGCTGTCGCGGCAATGGCTGACTAAATAAATTTTACTTTTTTGAAGATCAAAAAGCAACCGGCGATGCCAGCCTCTAATAATAATAATTTTTGGTGCTCATTAATAGTCTCACATAATCAACGAATATAAGAGGAATAGAATTGCAAACTACGAATGAGGCAACCGGTGAATTAATTCTTTACTTTGAACTCCCAAATGGAATTTTTAAAAACATTATTCAACCAAACTTTATAAATAATCATGAACAACCTGAAAGATAAAGTGGCGTATATAACCGGCGGCAGCAAAGGTATCGGTTATGGTATTGCACAAACCTTAGTGGAAAATGGAATGAGAGTAGCCATCACCAGCCGGACAATGAATGCAGCAAAGCAAGCGGCTGCTTCTATAAGTAAAGATCCGTCAAAAGTGCTGGCCCTGAAATCGGATGTTAGTTCCCTCGCTGATGAAACAAAAGCAGTGAAAGCCGTGATCGATCATTTCGGCCAACTGGATGTGCTGGTGGCCAACGCAGGTGTTGGGCATTTTGCCCCGATTGACAGTATGAGTGAAGAAGTTTGGAAAGAAACTATTGATACCAACCTGACCGGTGTTTTCAACAGTGTAAAAGCAAGTGTCGAAGCATTAAAAAAATCGAAAGGATATATTATCACGATCGCCAGTCTTGCCGGCACCAACTTTTTTGAAAACGGTGCTGCTTATAATGCCAGCAAGTTCGGACTGGTAGGTTTTACCCAGGCCATTATGCTTGACTTGCGGAAATACGCCATCAAGGTAACGACGATCATGCCGGGATCAGTTGCTACTTATTTTAATGATCATCTTCCCAACGATGCTGATGCATGGAAGATACAACCCGAAGATATAGGCCAGATGATTGCAGATCTTTTGCATATGCATCCGCGGACATTACCAAGTAAGATAGAAGTACGGCCTTCAATACCGGCGGCGAAATGATGGAAGTAATTTATGACTGCTCATCTACAGTTCGATTGCCATAAAGTGGCTGAATTAATAGTATTAACTAAACTTAGCGCCAATATATGCAGCCAGGTTCTCATCACTCATTTTGTTGGAAGTGCTTTCCTGTGTAACGGTATTTTTAAACTGCGGTGTATCTGCCATGTAGCGCATTAACTGCTCTTGCGAAGTGCCTGTACCGGTTAAATGTACTTCCTCGGCATTTTGCATGTGCGATAATATTTCTTTAAAGAATTTGTGCTGCAATGTTCTTTCATCGTTGTGTTGGTTTTTTTCACTGGAATTATGTTCAGCCCCGGCATTTCCTGCAACAGCGAGTACAGTAAAATCTTCAATATCTGCATTTGCTCTTCCTACTACAGTTGCATGATGAGTATCCATCCATACGCCAAATTGTTTTTTATTCTTTTGTGTCATGCTTAAAGGTGTGTTTATTATTGGGATTATTATTATATGCTGGTATGAATTAGTTATATAATTCACACATTTCAGTGTCTTATCCAGGATAAATAGCAATTCTATTGCAATTTGAAGGATCAAAATCCAGATAAAGTTGTGGCGAAAACAAATAAAGAATGAATCATCCCCGATGAACTGGTGATAAACAAAATCTATCTTGTGCGAGGACAGAAAAATAATGCTGGACAGGGATTTGGCTGAGTCATGGAATGTGGGTAAGATAATTTTTTCAATAAAGCAGCGAGAGATCTTTCAGCAAGCTACAAGAACACCTCCATTTATGAGTATCTTAGGCTTCACTAAATTATCAGCCCATGCTCCGCACTATTCTAATATTGGTTTGTTTTCTTATTCTGACAGGTTCAGAAAGTAAACCAAAATGGAAACCTCTTTTTAATGGCAAAGATCTTAAAGGCTGGGAAGTAAAAATTGCCGGCTACCCGCAGGGCGAAAATTTCGGAAATACATTTCGTGTGGAAAGCGGAATACTCCAGACGAGATATAATGCGTATGATAGTTTCAGGGTTCGGTTCGGCGCTTTGTATTACAAAAAAGTTTTTACCAACTACCGGTTAAAGGTGGAATACCGTTTCACCGGGGAATTAACACCCGGCGCTCCATCATGGGGATTTCGTGATGGGGGCGTTCAATATCATTGCCAATCGCCAGAGTCGATGAAGATCGATCAGTCATTTCCTGTTTGTCTTGAATACAACCTGCATGGGGGTAATGGCAAGGATGAACGACCTACAGGTGAGATATGCTGTTCGGGGGTCTATGTATCCATTGATGGCAAACGAAATGTATCTTATTGCACACCACCAACGGTAAAAAAAACTTTTCATGGTGATCAATGGGTAACATTGGAAATTGAAGTGAGGGGAGATATGATCCGCCATTTTGTAAATGGAGAAGAGATATTGCATTTTGAAAATCCACGATACAATCCTGAGCATGCTATTGGTAAAACATTTATTGTAAACGGTGATGATAAAGTAAAAGAAGGTTATATCTCACTGCAGTCAAACAGCCACCCGATGGATTTTCGTAAAATTGAGATCATGGAATATTGAAATATCTATTGCTTTCCTTTGCCTTGAAGAGTTGACTAGATACTTGTTTGACCATGCATAAAAATTTTATCTGAATTCAAAAATCTATTATTTTAC
>Ga0193738_1000845_pt1 | contig 13726 bp, 14 predicted proteins | sample L2a1metaG_FD_144927 | JGI IMG/M metagenome (GOLD analysis project Ga0193738, IMG submission 144927) | Soil microbial communities from a riparian zone of the East river system, Colorado, United States - L2a1 | ecosystem: Environmental > Terrestrial > Soil > Riparian zone | place: USA: East River...
CCCCACATTACGAGGTGGTGCCAGCTGGTGTCCTTCACCTTTTCGCCTTTCGCATTTTTGTAAACTTCATCTGTTGCAAGTGTGAATCGTGCAACTTTTTTTCCACTTTCAAACTCTTTTGTTTCCGGATTTGCTCCGAGGTGCCCGATCAGGCGGACACTGTTTCTTAATCCATTCATTTTTTTTAAATTTTAATTGTTAGAGATAAATTACTTTTATTGCCGCAGCGTATCATCGAAATGATGGCGCTAAGATGAATCAGATCTACCCCTCATGTCAACCGTTACAACATGGATTTTCAATTAAGGGTGGAAAAGTCAGGATGAAATAATAAAATCGCGATCTGTAAAAATGGTCACCAACCAAAATTTCAAAAAGCTTGCTTTGTCGTTTCCCGAGGCAGTTGAACAACCGCACTTCGAGAAAACATCTTTCAGGGTGAAGAAAAAAATTTTCGCAACGCTCGATGAAAAGACGCGGATTGCAGCACTGAAATTCTCGCCTGTGGATCAGAGTGTATTTATCGATATAAGTAAAGGTGCTTTCTATCCGGCGCAGGGAGCCTGGGGAAAATCAGGGTATACATATGTCAATTTAAGAAAGGTAAATAGCGCAATGCTGAAAGATGCAATGAATACTTCATATGAGAATGTGGCACTGAAAAAAAAGGTTCAGAGGAAGAAGTAATAAAGTTTAAGATAATTTAGTGGCATCTGTATTTTTACCACAGATCCCGATAGCTATCGGGAACAAAGTCACGGAGAAAAACACGCAAAGAATGAAAACGGTTGTGATGAAATCTAAACTGTAATACAACTGGAAATCAAATATTGTGAAAGCACTCACCAAAACAATAATTATTATTGGTATCGTCTACTGCCTTATTTGTACATGCGTGTATTTCTTCCAGGAAAAATTGATTTTCTTTCCCAGGCACCTGGCTAAGGATTTTAAATATTATTTCGAGACAGATTTTAAAGAAGTAAATATTCCGGCTGAGTCCGGTAATGTTTTGAATGGGTTGCATTTTAATGTTGACAGCACCAAGGGAATAGTTATTTATTTCCATGGCAATGCAGGCAACCTTGAGTCGTGGGGATCAGTATGGGAAGATTTTATTCCGGATAAGTATGATGTGTTTGTGTATGATTATGCGGGATACGGAAAAAGCCAGGGAAAAATGTCGGAGGAAAACCTGTTAATGGATGCCCAATCCATTTATGATTATTGCAGGGAAAAATATTCCGAGGATAAAATCATACTTTACGGAAGGTCAATAGGGACGGGCGTTGCAGCGTATGTTGCCTCAAGGAACCATCCCGGACAATTAATTCTTGAATCTCCTTATTTCAGCATGGTTGATTTATGCTCAAGACTTTACCCGTTTCTGCCTACATTTATTTTGCGCTATCCTCTGAGAACTGATTTATATCTTCCAGAAGTTGAATGCCCGGTCACGATTTTTCATGGAACAGAAGATGAAGTAATTTACCCTGGCTCAAGCGAAAAGCTTAAGCCGCTTTTGAAGAAGGGAGATAACGTGTATTTTATTAATGGCGGGCATCACAATGATTTGAATAATTTTCAAGTGTACAGGGAATTACTTTCAAAGACTTTAGAATGATAAAGTTCAAAACAACCATTGTAAAGTTTGGCGCCCAGGGAGAAAAAACCGGCTGGACGTACATTATCATCCCTGCAGACGTAGCGGAAAAACTTTGTCCGGGAAACCGGAAAGGCTTCCGCACAAAAGGCAAGCTCGACAACTATTCATTCTCCGGAAAAAGTCTGATCCCTCTGGGAAAGGGAGAATTTATTTTTACAATCGATGCGAAGATCAGGAAGGCTATCGGTAAAAGGGCAGGAGCGATGGTAAATGTTCAGATCGCCTTCGACAAATCAGAATACCAAATGAGTGCGGAGTTCATGGATTGCCTGAAGGAAGAACCGGAGGCACTTGAATATTTTAATACCCTTACCGCATCACACCAGCGCTACTTTTCAAAGTGGATTGAATCAGCGAAGACGGAAGAAACAAAAGCAAAAAGAATTGCAAAAAGCATCAATGCGTTTTTGAGGAAGCAGGGGTTTCCGGAGATGCTTAGGTGGAATAAGAAGCAGTAGTCAGTACCCAGTAGCCAGTATCCAGTACACAATACCCAGTACCCATTAGTCAGCATCTATTTCCGCCAGTAGGGTGCGCAAAAGAAGTAGTCACTGCGACGAAGGAAGCAGTCTGTCAAATCGAATATCATATAGATCAACCAATTAGGATTTACCTTTAGCCATCCTTAATATTCAGGATTAAATATTGAATGTAGTTTTAATAATTGAGGGACTGCTTCCTGCGTCGCAGTGACTACACCGATGGGGCAATGAAGTTGTCAATGGCAGGAACGCCTGTCCGCCTTGGGCGGGAAGCAGTCACCCAAATTTTTCTTTCAGGACACGTTCAATCTTATCAGCAATAGACTCAGGCGTTTCATCAGGACCTGACTGAATTCCCTCCAGCGCATCGGCAACCGTATCAATTAATACTTCATATCTCTGAAACGTTTCCCTGAGAATTTTTTCATCTCTCGTTTCCCAGTAGCGGCCCTCGTCTTCGACATGCAGCGTTTCAAAATATTTTTGCTGGAGGTAGATTAGCAATTTCATTAAAGCCAAATGAGTATCAACACCTGCAAATTGCGTTTTGGTGAAAAGAAGAAAATCATTGCCGCTTGGTTTCTTATCTTTTTCAAGAACGAAATAAACTGGAGAGATCAGCCTGCCATCGGGAAGGAAGGTCAGGGATAGTGTTTCGCAATTTTCAGGAGTTACAGAAATTCCCCTTAGGTCATAGATGTTGGGATGCTTCTCAGGAATAATTTGTTTCTCGGTAAAAGCTTGTAGCGGCCAGACCTGGTATTCCCATTTCATGCTGATGCTGATATCCCTGACTTCGTGAATTAGTTGATCTACCTGCTGTGGATTGCGCAGCTTTCCTTTGTAATAAAAAGTGAGTCCCATGTGATAAGTTTAACGGTTAAAGAATAAATTACGGTTCGTTGCTGGGCGCAATTTAGGGAGTGGTAGTTTTATTACTGTCTGATATATTAGAATTTCTTTGGATCAACCTCAGGTCCGATAGCTATCGGACTCGCTTTGCTAAGCCCGATAGCTATCGGGCCTGACAGCATCAGATTACGATTTCTCCAGATAGTAATCACTGCGACGAAGGAAGCAGTCCCCTTCGATGAAACACGAATTTTGGAGTAGTCAGCCTTGCATATTGTGTAATGACTTCTGAGCTCTGCGCCTCTGCGTGAAAATGCTATCTTTGAATCAATCTCGTCCAACAATAGCGGACTTACTTTGCTAAAACCTGAGGCCACCAGAATGAAATTGAAATTAATTTTGTTTTTATTTTTAATTTCTGATCCAAGTAGTTTCTCTCAAACGCCCTCCATACAATGGCAACATTGTTATGGAGGATCCGCCGGGGAATCTTCTAACGAATTAATATGTACTCAAGATGGCGGTTACTTAATCGCAGGAAATTCTCTATCCGGAAACGGCGATGTGACAGGAAATCATGGTAACTCCGATGCATGGTTTTTAAAAATAGATAGTTTGGGAAATGTTATTTGGCAAAAGTGTATCGGTGGAAGCAATTGGGACATTGGGGTCTCAGTTAAAGAAGATTCTCTTGGCTATGTTGTAATGGGTAGTACTGGATCTAATGATTTTGATATTAACGGCAACCATAATCCTAACACAACAACTGATATTTGGGTTGCTAGGCTGGATATTAATCGAAATATCTTGTGGTCAAAATGTTACGGTGGAACACTGCATGAACTTGGAAGTGATATTCAGAGGACTTATGATGGTGGATATATAATTTCTGGTTCCACAAATTCCATTGATGGTGATGTATCAGGTTTTCACTACAGTCCAACGGAAACTGATATCTGGATAATAAAAATTGATAGTATTGGAAATATAGAATGGCAAAAATGCTTTGGAGGAACTGAGGCTGATAATGTTTATTCTATTAAACAGTTACCTGACAGCAACTATATATTATTAGGTTTTACAGTTTCAAATGATGGTGATGTAATTGGTGCCTTAGGTGGTGGGGACGTATGGTTGATGAAGATAAGTTATTCTAATGGAGCAATTATTTGGCAACGGTGTTTGGGAGGTCTGGCCGGTGAGATTGGGTATTCACTATCTTTATGTAATGATGGGGGTTTTCTTATTGCCTGTACAGCACATGGAAATAGCGGTGAAGTCAGTGGATGGCATCAATCTCAATTTGGTTGGTCAGATATCTGGATTGCAAAAATTGATAGCCTTCGAAATATTGAATGGGAAAGTTGCTTTGGAGGATCAAAACAAGAAGCGTTCCCAAGTATAGATTACATTACAGACAATGCTTGTATTGTAACTTGTAAAACCACTTCTTACGATGGTGATGTTGTGGCATTGCATGATACTACATTTGAAGACATCTGGATACTTAGGATTGACAGTGGACAAATTAGCTGGTCAAAAACAATTGGAGGAACAGGAAGTGATTTTAATGATAACTATCACTTAGTAAAGAAAACTCATGACAACGGTTATATTGCTTGTGGAGTAGCTTTATCTAACAATGGTGATGTCTCTGGAAATCACGGTGGAGGAGATTTTTGGATAGCTAAATTTTCTCCAGAACCTCTCTCAGTGGAAGAATACTCTTTTTCAGAAACGGATTTTACTATATCGTTTAATCCAAATACTAGGAATATGACAATTTCATTTTTTTCTCAGACGAACGATAAAGTTTCCTTCAATTTATATGATATTAGTGGAAGATTGATATTGCAATTTGAAATAAACCCTGTAGTTGGATATCACTCAATCAACCAAAATGTTGCTAATATAAAACAAGGATTGTACTTGATCAGAATGAATGACAATTATGGATTGTCAAAAAGAATAATGATATATTAAATATACTGGTGTAACTGAATAAACTCCCTTTTTTTGATCGTTAATGCCGATCACTTTGTAAGCAGCTACAGTATCCCCCTCAACTCCCCCAGCTTTTCAATCTCATGCGTAATCGTTTCCGTATGCTGAATTTTTTTCGGATTAAAGTACACAGCATCCCATCCCGCCTTTTGCGCACCGAGCACATCCACTTCCAGTCCGTCGCCGATCATTATACATTCTTCAGCTTTGGTTTGAGCTGAGTCAACAGCATAATAGAAAATATTCACATCAGGTTTTTTAAAGCCAACATGTTCGCTGATGATAATGTTCTTGAAAAATTTCCTGATGCCTGTTCCGTCAAGCTTTACAAACTGTGCTTCGTGAAAACCGTTGGTGATGATGTGAAGTACATATTTTTTGTGCAGATATTCGAGTACTTCCACAGCATCCGGAAAAAGGTGGTTACGCTTTGGAGCAGCGGTCACATATTCGTGCGATAACTTTGCAGCGATCTGTTCGACGGCTTCAATGCCCATGTCCCAGAAGGTAAGTTCAAAACGTTTGTTCCTTAAAGTATCCTTGTCGATTTTTCCCAGGCGGTATTGCATTGCGTTCCTGGTATTTGATGATGAAATGCTCGGGGGTGTTGATGCCAAGTTTTCCGAGATCGTACTTGACAAATAATTCGTTCAGCGTTTCGGAAGAATTCCTGTCGAAGTCCCAAAGCGTATTGTCCAGGTCGAAGAAAACGTGAGCGTACTTTTTCAAAATTGAATAGAAGGATTATTATTTCATTGAATGACCAATGGCGGCAAATTGATAACTGAATTACAAATCTACAAATTCGTAATTTCGTACTTTATTCGTACTTCGATGGGATAATCCGAGAAGCAATTGGATATACTTTTACTTTACAATTTCGTGGATGTTGCGAACATGAGTCAGCTCGAAAATTGTAGTGAGCAGCAGCGACCAGCAAGTGATCGAGATCAGCATGTACCACAATATTTTTTTATTGTTCGATTCGAACCTGGTCATGATGAACGTTCCGATGGGTATGCTGAAGATGATGGGTGTGAGTGCTGCCAGGCCCACCAGTCCATAGCTTTGCCAAATCCTGATGATCCTCCTGTTGCGCGCTGTGAATACTTTTTTCTTCGACTTGCCCACTACATAATCATACTTCACCCTAACAGGAGCATCAATGTCCACAACAAGTTCTGAAAAAATCTGTTTTTTATTTTTGAAGACGTGGAAATACCATGCGCGTATTTTCCTGTACAGCCTGAGTATCCATTTGCTCAGGTAGAGGAAGAACCACACGCCGAGCATTCCTCCGAGGATTGCAAAAATGTTCGTTTCGAAAAAAGTAAAGTCATAGTTTTCGTTCAGGTAAACGAACGACGGACCGAAGGCAAACTTTACGCTGCTGATCAGTATCAATAAAATTATTTGCCAGATTTCTTCCAAGGACGTGATGAAATTTAAAAATGGAAATGCAAAATTAGTGCGCTGTCTGCTGACTTATGCCTTAGTGAAAAATTAAATTTTAGTTCCGTAGGCAAGGTCACCTGCATCTCCGAGTCCGGGAACAATGTATGCCTGGGCGGTGAGCTCTTCATCGATGGCGCCGGCCCATATCGTGATGTTCGACGGTAGCTGGCTCTTCAAATAATTTACTCCCTGCATGCTTGCAAGTGCGCTCACGATGTGTGTGTGTCGTGGTATTCCGCGTTCCAACAAAGCCTTATATGTCATCACAATACTGGAACCGGTGGCCAGCATGGGATCGCAAAGGATAAGGACGCGGTCAGTGAGCATCGGGCTGGAGACATATTCAAGCTTGATGTCAAAAGTTCCATCTTTGTGGTGCTTGCGATATGCACTGATGAATGCATTGTCGGCCTGATCAAAAAAATTGAGGATGCCCTGGTGCAGCGGCATTCCCGCACGAAGGATTGTTCCGACGATCGGCTGCTCTTTCAATACGGGAACCTCGGCAATACCCAGCGGCGTTGTTACTTCGCGCACTTCATACTCCAGGGTCTTGCTCATTTCATAAGCGAAAATTTCTCCCATGCGTTCAAGATTTTTCCTGAACCGCATTCTGTCCTTCTGAATATCCACATCCCTGATTTCACTGAGGTATTGGTTGATGATGGAGTTGTTATGACTGAGATTGTGAACCATAGGGGGTACTAAATACGAATTTATACGAATGTACTAATTGCTTCTTGCTACTTGCCACTAGCTGCTGGCTGAATGCCGTTATCTTTTCAACTTCACCGAGCAGGTTTGACCTTGTTGTTGGTTGATTAGCATTCTTGATTCTTTACCCCAACCCTAAAGGGAGAAAATCTAAATGACTTCCTTGCCGCTTGCCACCGGCTGTTTAAGGCTGCTTCTGAATACTGAATACTGAATACTGAATACTGAATACTGAATACTGACTACTTCTTCAACCATCTAATCGGTAATGGTAAATTATTTTTCCGGATTTGTAAATATACAATTTCAATTGAACCGATACTTTTATAGAACCGTGCAAGTCCGGGGTCCATGGATCCTTCAAAGTCAAGAACTTTTTTTTCTCCAGCGCGCAATTTTATAAAGTGATCGATGATGAATGTCATGGCACCGTATTCTTTCGCGCGGTCGCTTGTAGCAGAAAAAAGAAAGATGTATTCATGATTCGATCTCAGGAAAACAGCTCCCGCTTCGAGATTGCCGTCAATCTTGATTCCGGTTTTATTCACCAGACCTTTGCTGTGCGCTGTCTCTATCAGCTTTTCAAACACCAGGTAATCTTTTTGCTTTAAGGTCTCTACGCCACGCCCGCGGTTATTCCTGAAAAGTGCGATAAGTTCTTCTGTACTGAAATCATTGGTAACGACAAGCTCATTTTGCATCGCCCGTTTCAGGTTGCGTTTCAGGTTTTCGGAATACTTTTTTTGAAGCGCATCATAGGAAGTGGTTAGGTCAAGGTGATGAGTTAAGCGCTGCGTAACAGAAAAATTGGTCCCGGTTGAAACTTTATTGGAATGATTGAGCTGTATCTCTACCAGTTTGTACGAGGAAGGTATCGCATCCAGGAATTTTTCAACATCGCCTGGAGTTAAGTCTTCAGCAGAAAAAATTCCCAATTGCTGTGTGAAGAATGGCTGATGTAAATAACTGATACCAAATTTTTTCCTGGATGTCAACGGGAAAACACTTTTGTAGCCTTCATCGATCAATGCATTCCAGACTGGTGAAACAATATCGAGGTACCATGACTTCGCATACACAATTCCATTCGACGATGCATCAATGGCAGCATCCCATTTATTTTTATCTATGTTATCATGTTCAACGTACCGGATCATCATCACTCTCAGAATTCTTAATCTTTAATTCTTAATTCTTAATTTCCTTCTGCCGCTTTCACCATTTGTCCGTACAAACTTTTCCACCCTTCCCACGGATGAATATCGCTCATCGATTCATTGTGCCAGAGGGAGATCATGGTTCCGTCCACAGCTTTCACTTCCTTGGTGAGCGATTTGATCATGTTCAGTGCTTCCTCAGGTTTCACTTTCAGATAATATTTAAACGTTGCGTCCATCATTGCGAAAGGATGGATGCGCAGCCTTGTTTGTACATCGCGCTCAAGGTCATAAAAGAGAAATGGCGTGCAAGTGCTTGCCCTGAACCCTACGTCACCGGCATGTCCCATGGAATAGTCGTCGGTGATATCGTATTCGATGAGGTTGCGGTACGTCTGCGGAAATTTAAGCATCAGGAAATGCTGGCGGCTTTTGGTAACGTCGCGCCTGATAATTTTTCGCAGCCTGCTTTTTTCAACAGAAATTTTTTCCGGCAATGCATTGGAAGCGTAGGAGGGATGTATTCCGCATTCATTGTAATCAGCAATGTGCTTGATCAGCGACTGCAGCTTTTTGCTTGTAACAGGAACGTTCTTGTCGTTTTCAGAATAATCACCCAACAGGAAAAAGTAAATACACTTCAATTCATATTCATCCTGGATCTTGAACAGGTCATCATAGGTATCATACGGATCGCGTCTTGTACCGATGAGCACAAGGATCCTGTTATAAAAATCTGCCAGCTTTAAATAGAAAAGACTTCTGAGCAATGCACCGGTGGTGCGTACAATTCCTTTCTCCCCGAATGCATAGGCGTTGTCAATGTCAACGGTGGAAATATATGTGTATGATTTTTTTGGGAATTCAATTTCTGGAAATCTTTTCTGAATGATTTCTTTAATGCGTTTCGCCCATATATTTATCAATGGCTTTTGAAGGAAACCTTTTTTCCATGCAAGCGACTCTTTAACATCGAAGCGGTCGTGCACATCACGCTGGTGAGGGAGATATTCTTCATACCTGGAAACGAGATAAAATGACGCTGCGAACGGATCAAAGGGAAAATCATATTTCGGATGCGTGGCAAAAAATGCTTTTGAATCTTCCCAATCGAAAACTGAAATGTCCTGCTCTTTGATACCCTTTTCGAAAAGCAACCGTGTGCTGAAAAAAAAGATCTCATTCCTCACCGGTGCCTCACTGTAACTGAATTTAGGCAAGGGACTTAATGCAAACTCATTCACATTGTTCGTGAGCTGGTATGTGATGCCGAGGATCTCTCTGAAAATAAAATCGAAAATATAAAGCAGTCGGGGAGAGGATACCGGCGTATATATGAGCAGCATGTGCGGCAAAAGTAGGAAAATGTACAAGGTACATTGTACTATGTATTATGTATAATGCCTCAAGGTTTTGGTAATGTATATGAGCATGCTGGTGAAGAATATGCCAGATATAATGACGTACATAGTACATGATACATTGTACCTTGTACCTTCTCACATTAGTCCTTCATCGGCAAAACTGTAAAAGCTGCTCTGCGCAACAATGATATGATCGAGCACAGCGATCTCCATCAACTTTCCTGCGGCCACAAGTTTCTTAGTAAGATCAATATCCTGCTGACTCGGTTTCACATTCCCGCTTGGGTGGTTGTGACAAAGAATAATTCCCACCGCCTTTGCTTCAAGCGCTGCTTTGAAAACCATTTTCGGATCTACGACGGTCCCCGACATTCCCCCGGAGCTTACAGCATTTTTCCCCGTAACAATGTTTGCCCGGTTCAGGAACAGGACCCAGAATTCTTCGTGGGCATTGTCGCCAAGCAGGGGCTGGAAAATATCTACGGCGTCCTTGCTTGTCACAATTTGTACGCGTTTTATTTTATCCCCGGGCTTTCTTCTCCTGCCAAGTTCCATTGCTGCAACAATGCTTATTGCCTTGGCTTCTCCGATGCCTTTGAATTTCGTCAGGTCGTGAACACTTTGTTTTCCAAGTTCATTCAGGTTGTTTTCCAATCCGGATAATATCCGTTTCGAAAGGTCTACTGCTGACTCTTCCGCATTTCCTGAACTGATCAGGATGGCAATGAGTTCAGCATCGCTCAGTACATGCTTGCCTTTCAGTAATAATTTTTCTCGCGGACGATCTTCTTCTGCCCAGGATTTGATGGTGATGTGTTCCATATACTTTTATGCAAGCGGATTAATTTGGAATGTTTGAGTAATGTCATGCAAAATAAAGGTTGAAGATTTTGTTTTGCATCTGATATAATGAAATTGTTGTGGCAGACGTAGCTTACCGTTTAAACCGTAGCTTACCGTTTAAACCGTGCGACACCACTTAAACCGTAGGTTACCGTTTAAACCGTAGCTTACCGTTTAAACCGTAGCTTACCGTTTAAATAGTACGACACTACTTAAACAGTAACTCACCGTTTAAACCGTAGTTTACCACTTAAACCGTAGGTTACCGTTTAAACCGTACATCACCACTTAAACGGTAACTCACCGTTTAAACCGTAGCTTACCGTTTAAATAGTACGACACCACTTAAACGGTAACTCACCGTTTAAACCGTAGCTTACCACTTAAACCGTAGGTTACCGTTTAAACCGTACATCACCATTTAAACCGTAGATTACCGTTTAAACGCTCAGGCTCCGAAGCTAAAAACTGACAAGATTCACTATAAAATTTTGACTTCAATCCAATAAAAAAACCCTCCCCTGGTTGAGGGAAGGGCTTACAAAGTATGTTTGAAAATTATTTGATGTGAGTCACATGCATCGACAACTCACTCTTGAGGTTGGATGCTTTATTCTTATGGATGACACTTTTCTTAGCCAGGCGATCCAGCATTGAGGAGATTGTTGGAAGTTGCTTAGTTGCTTCAGACTTATCAGCTAAAGCAAAGAACTTCTTCATCGCTGAACGAAGGGTCTTATGCTGATAGCGGTTCCTCTCATTACGGGTCTCGGTCTGACGGATTCTCTTGATTGCTGACTTATGATTTGCCATTTTTATTATAGATTCTTTTTTTTGGGTCGGCAAAGATAACAGGGGAAGACAGAATAACAAATTTCGAATGTCGAATTTCGAAAAAATATTGAATAAAGAATATTGAATAGGACGCTTAGCTATAGACAGTTATGTCTTAATCCTCTTAGAAAGTATATTTTTCGTGTTTAATACTTCTATATCCCGTATTTTCCGGTAAGTTCACAGGAGCATCAAAGGTGAGGATTCTCGGTCAGCTTTTCGGAATTGGTTGCTAAATCGCCAATTGTCAAAAAAAACTACTTTTGACGCCGTGGTAAAATTAAAAATTGGCGTGATTGGAGCCGGAACAATGGGCAGTGGAATCGCCCAGGTGACTGCAACATCAGGGCATGAAACGCTGCTTTTTGATGCCGATCCCCGGATGGTTTCCCGGGCGAAACAGGGACATTCCGACACCATGAATAAACTGGTTGAGAAAGGAAAACTCTCAAGGGAAACAGCAAACCAGATTCTCGCTTCCATTACTTATGCTACGCATCCAAATGAATTTTCGGAATGTGATTTTGTGATCGAGGCCATCGTTGAGAACCTCGACTTCAAACAAAAACTTTTTAACGACATCGAAAAAATTGTGGATGAAGATTGCATCCTTGCAACGAATACTTCATCGCTTTCTGTAACATCTATTGCATCAGTCTGCAACAATCCTTCGCGCCTGATCGGCATACACTTTTTCAACCCCGCACCGTTGATGCCGCTTGTTGAGATCGTAAAAGGAATTGCTACTGCGGATGATATTGAAGCGCGGACAAAAGAAATGATCGTGGGTCTCCAGAAAATACCGGTCCTTGCCAAAGACACACCGGGTTTTATTGTGAACAGAATTGCCCGTCCTTTTTACGGTGAATCAATCAGGATATATGAAGAAGGAATAGCAGATTTTGCAACCATCGATTGGGCGATGAAGGAAAAAGGATTTAAGATGGGCCCGTTCGAGTTGATGGATCTGATTGGGAACGATATCAACTATACTGTTACTGAAACAGTCTGGAGCCAGTTGTTTTTTGATCCGCGATATAAACCTTCTCTCACCCAGAAGCGTTTGTTTGAGGCAAAGCGTTTTGGAAAAAAATCCGGACAAGGTTATTACAGCTATGCGCCAGGCAGCATTTTACCTGAGCCGAAAAAAGATCAGGCATCTGCAGAAATAATATTCATGCGTGTGATTTCCATGCTGATCAATGAAGCTGCAGACGCACTTTATTTCGGAATAGCTTCGCGGGATGACATTGATCTGGCAATGACAAAAGGTGTAAACTATCCGAAAGGTTTACTTAAATGGTGTGATGAAATCGGTGCTGATAAAATACTTACGCAGTTGAATGCTTTGAAAGAAGAATATGCAGAAGACCGGTATCGTCCAAGTGTTCTGCTAACACGGATGGTTAAAGAAAAAAAGAAATTCCATGCTTAAGGAAAAAGACAATGCACTCGCCAAAAGAGTAGTAGATCATATGTATGACAATGATCAATTCAGCCAGTGGCTTGGCATTGAGCGGGTGAAAATTGAGCAGGGACATTGCATCCTGAAAATGAAAGTCAGGGAAGAAATGGTAAACGGTTTTGGAATTGCTCATGGTGGCGTAGCATTTTCTTTTGCCGACAGCGCTCTGGCATTTGCATCGAATGCTTATGGTAGATTGTCCGTTGCCCTCGATTGTTCTATCAACTTCGCTGTTGCCGTAAAAGTTGGCGACGAGTTAACAGCTACTGCCAACGAACTTTCTCTGACAAACAAAACCGGAACCTATCTTATTGAAATCACAAACCAGAGAAATGAAAAGGTTGCTTTCTTTAAAGGTACCGTCTATCGCACCAGTAAAGAATATTCCCTGTAGCTACGAATTACAACCAATTACGAATTACACATTATACTATCAACCGGCTGTTCCTTCGTCACTTCGTCACCTAGTTACTTAGTCACTTCCCGGGGCTGTTACTTAGTCACCTAGTCACTTAATCACCTAGTCACTTTTTATGAGACACTCTTATATAGTAAACGGCGTACGCACACCCATCGGGAATCTCGGTGGTACACTTGCTTCGGTAAGAGCCGACGATCTTGCAGCCATGGTTATTTCCGGACTGATGAAAAAAAATCCAACCATTGATCCGCGCGAAATCGGTGATGTGATCCTGGGTTGTGCCAATCAATCGGGGGAGGATAACAGGAACGTTGCACGCATGAGTCTTTTGCTGGCAGGACTACCTGTTACCGTGCCTGGCGAAACAGTCAACAGGCTTTGTGCATCCGGAATGTCGGCTTGCATTATTGCTGCAAGAGTTATCCAAACAGGAGATGCCGATCTGATGATTGGCGGTGGTGTTGAGAAC
>Ga0193738_1000846_pt1 | contig 13699 bp, 12 predicted proteins | sample L2a1metaG_FD_144927 | JGI IMG/M metagenome (GOLD analysis project Ga0193738, IMG submission 144927) | Soil microbial communities from a riparian zone of the East river system, Colorado, United States - L2a1 | ecosystem: Environmental > Terrestrial > Soil > Riparian zone | place: USA: East River...
TCCCTGCCGGCCATCATGTCCTTGACCGCGTACACGTAGACCTGCAGGTCGATCGTCGAGGGCTGCCAGGGGACCAGCTTCCCGTACTGGATGATGTAGGGCAAGATCAACAACGCGACCGTCATCGGCGGCAGAAACTCCACTGCCGCTCGAGTCAGCCGCCGGCCGACCGGTAGTGATGCAGCTTGAGCCGAACGGGTCGGCAGGGTCACGCGCCCGCCTGGATCTGGCGATACACCGACTCCAGCTCACCGTCGGGTGGGCCATCTGGGTTGATCAGCAGGCGCAGGCCGGGCTCGTCGGCGTACCGCGGCACTACGTGCATGTGCGTATGGAAGACTTCCTGCCCGGCCGCGTCGCCCGCCGACAACAGCAGGTTGATCCCGTCGGCAGCCAGCCGCTGCTTCAGCAGCTTGGCGACAGCGTCCACAGCCGGAGCGATCTCGGACAAAGATCCGGTCCCAGTAGTGACGTCGGAGACATGGCGTCTCGGCACCACCAATGAGTGCCCGCGATGCCACGCGGCGATGTCAAGAAAGGCCACGGCCCGATCATCCTCATAGATCCGACGGGCGGGCAGCTCCCCAGAAACGATCTTGCAGAAGATGCAATTGGGATCGCTGTGTTGAGGCTCCGGCATCTCGAAGGGGGTCATGTAATCCTGTTCTCCAGTTCCTTGCCAGCGGCAAAACGACCCAGCTGGGCCGCGATCAGTCGGTCGGCGCGGGGGAAGAAAGCGGTGCTTGGCCCGCCTACGTGCGGCGAGATCAACACTCCGGGGGTACGCCACAACGGGTGCTCGGGTGGCAGCGGCTCGGGATCGGTGACGTCGAGCGCCGCGCGGATCCTGCCGGTCGAGGTCTCGGCCAGCAGCGCATCGGTGTCAACGAGCTTGCCCCGGGCGACATTGACCAGCAGGGCGCCATCCGGCAGCGCAGCGAGCTCGCTAGTGCCGATCATCCCCTCGGTCTGCGGGGTGTGCGGGGCCACCAGGAACACCACGTCGGCCTGAGGAAGTAGCTCAAGGAGATCCCCGGTCCCGTGCACGAGGACTGGTTCGGTACGCGGCCGGCGGGCCACTCGAGTCACCGAGGCGACCTCGAAGCCAGCCAGCCTGCGCTCGATCGCAGCGCCGATGTGCCCGTACCCAATGATCAACATGCGCTGGTCGGCGAGCGAGATGCCTATGAGGAGTTCCTCCCAAACCCCGCTCGGCTGGTTGCGCGCGTAGTGATCGAGACGACGGCCGCTTGCCAACGCCAGCGCGACAGCCAATTCCGCAGTGCTGGTGTCGTGCACCCCGGCCGCATTGCACAAGACCACGCCGTCGGGAACGTATGGCAGGAAGTTCTCCACCCCTGCAGTCAGGGTCTGTATCACCTTCAGCCGGCTCATTTCGCCGATCCGGTCGAGAACCTCATCGCCCTTCAGGTACGGGAGCACGTAGAACTCGACCTCGGCGACAGTGTCCGGCCAGTTGCCCCCGTCGGCTCGGTAACAGTCGACATGTAGACCATCGGGGATGCCGCCGAGCCGCTGCTCAGCCTCCTCGACGCTGGCGTATGGCAGCCAAACGACCCGTCTCGGCGCGTGCATTGACTCAGTGTCCCGCCGTTGGGGCAAGCGCGGCACGACGTACCGGAAATCCTGCGGCCTCGATCGCCGACTTGACCTCGGCGATCCGCAGCGTACCGAAGTGGAAAACCGTCGCAGCCAGCACCGCGTCAGCGCCAGCGGCGATCGCTGGCGGGAAATCCGCGGCCCGGCCTGCGCCACCCGATGCGATCAGCGGCACCTCGACCACCGCGCGCACTGCCCGGATCATCTCCAGGTCGAAGCCGGAGGTCGTGCCATCCGCGTCCATGGAATTGAGCAAAATCTCACCGACCCCCTGATCAACTCCACGGCTGGCCCATTCGACCGCATCCAGGCCTGCCGCCGTGCGCCCGCCATGGGTCGTCACCTCGAAGCCGGATGGCGCCCAATCCGAACGACGGGCGTCGACAGAGAGGACCAGTACCTGGTTGCCAAACCGCCGGGTGATCTCACTGATGACGTCCGGCCGTCGGATCGCTCCCGTGTTGATCGCCACCTTGTCAGCCCCGGCGCGCAGCAAGACGTCCACATCGCCCACTGAGCTGACACCGCCGCCCACCGTCAGCGGAATGAACACCGTCTCAGCAGTCCGGCGTACTACCTCCAGCGTTGTCTCCCGGCCTTCGGCCGACGCCGAGATGTCGAGAAAGGTGAGTTCGTCAGCGCCTTCCAGGTCATAGAACGCACCCAGCTCTACCGGATCGCCGGCGTCCCGTAACGCGACGAAATTGACGCCCTTGACAACCCGGCCAGCGTGCACGTCCAAGCACGGAATGACCCGAACGGCGACTGTCACGACGAACACTCTAGATCGAGCAAAGACATCACATATCCGAACCAGCTAGACCTCTCACGGCATTACGCTGTCGAGCATGCCCGAGCTCGATCAAAGCTTTCTTGCGCTGCCCTTGCAGGCATTGAGCGATGCCGCCCTCTCCAATGCCAAAGAGCTCGGGTGCAGCTACGCAGAAGTCCGAGTGGAGCGGTTGCGCCAGGCCTACCGCAGCTTCCGTGATCACGCGTTGGAAACGACCGCCGATGGTCAAGTGCTGGGCTTGTCGGTTCGAGTCGTCCACAACGGAGTCTGGGGATTCGCAGCCGACATCACGCTTTCACCAGACTCAGCGGCCCGCCTTGCGGACCGTGCGGTAGCCACGGCAAAGGTCTCCCGCCCACTGACCCCCGCCTCGGTCGAGTTGGCCGATGAGGACCTCTATGCCGACGCCACCTGGGTATCGGCCTACGAAGTGGATCCGTTCGATGTGGACGAAGCAGAAAAGACTGGTCGGGTGTTGGGTCTCAATGAGGTGCTCCTGGCCGCGCCCGGCGTCACGCACGCCACTGCGACCCTCGGTTATGTTCACGAGAACAAGTACTTCGCCAACTTGGCAGGTACGAGCACGACCCAGCAGCGGGTTCGAATCCAGGCCCAGCTAACAGCAGTTTCAGTTGGTGATCATGGTTTCGCGACGATGCGCACAACTGCTCCACCGACTGGCCGAGGGTGGGAGCACTTGACTGGCTCCGGCTGGGATTTCGACGCCGAGGTTGCTGAGATACCCGAGTTGCTGGCGGCCCACGTTGCCGCTCCCTCAGTCGAGGCTGGGTTCTATGACCTCGTGATCCATCCCAGCAACTTGTTCCTGACCATCCATGAGTCGATCGGACACGCGACTGAGCTGGACCGCGCACTGGGCTACGAGGCCGCGTACGCGGGCACCTCGTTCGCAACCTTCGACCAGCTGGGAAGCCTCCAGTACGGCAGTGAGGTGATGAACGTGACGGGTGATCGGCTGGTTGACCATGGCCTGGCCACCATCGGCTACGACGACGAGGGGGTCGCGCAGCAGCGATTCGATGTGATCGCCGGCGGCACCCTGGTCGGCTACCAGCTGAACCGGCAGATGGCCGCGGAGAAGGGCTTCGGGCGCTCGAACGGCTGCGCGTACGCGGACTCCCCAGGCCACATTGCGATGCAACGGATGCCCAACGTCTCACTGCAGCCGGCGCCCGACGGTCCCAGCACCAACGAGTTGATCTCCGGTGTCGACAAGGGCATCTACATCGTTGGAGACAAGTCCTGGTCGATCGACATGCAGCGCTACAACTTCCAGTTCACCGGGCAGCAGTTCTACAAGATCGATAAAGGCAGACTGGCCGGGCAGCTGAAAGATGTCGCTTATCAGGCAACGACAACCGACTTCTGGCGATCCATGGAGGCTGTTGGAGGCCCCGACACCTATTACCTCGGTGGCGCCTTCAACTGCGGCAAAGGCCAGCCGGGGCAGATCGCTCCTGTCTCACACGGCAGCCCAACAGCGCTCTTCCGCAAGGTGAACGTCCTGAACACCCAAGCCGAAGGCGGTCAGCAGTGAACGCCACCGTCCCCCCGCAGGACCTTGTCGAGCGGGCGCTCAGCGTCGCGACTCTGCCGTGTGTGCTCTGGGTGACCGAGCACGCCGAAGCCAACCTGCGTTGGGCTAACAATGCCTTGATCACGAATGGCGAGATGCGCAGCCGGAGGCTCACGGTGACAGCCACAGCTGAGGTTGCGGATGGCACTGCGGCCGGGACCGTCACCCAGGAGATCGCCGGAGTCGAGGAAGTCAACGCCGTCGTCTCGGCTGCCGAGCATCTGGCAAAGACGGCACGGCCGGCCGAAGATGCGGCGCCGATGGTCGAGGACTATGCCCACAACGATGCCTGGGAGGCGCCGCCGGAGACCACGAGCATCGATGTCCTCGGTGAGCTCGCGAAGGGCCTCGGAGTCGCTCTTGACGGCGCTCACGCGGCACAGCAGCTGCTGTTTGGCTTCGCAGAGCACGCTGTGGGGACCACGTATCTGGGGAGCACCACCGGTCTTCGGCGGCGGGGTGTGCAGCGAACCGGGCGGCTGGAACTCAACGGCAAGACGGCTGACCTCGAATCCTCAGCGTGGCTGGGCCGAAGCACTCCAGACTTCTCCGATATTGACGTTGCTGAGGCCGTTGATGAGTTGACGACTCGATTGGGATGGGCGGCAAAGAAGCTGAACCTGCCGCCGGGGCGGTACGAGACGCTGCTGCCGCCCAGCGCTATTGCCGACTTGATGATTTACGCGTACTGGACGGGCAACGCACGGGACGCCGAAGAGGGCCGCAACGTTTTCGCGGCCGGGGATGGCACGACCAAGATCGGTCGGCGGCTCGCTGAGCTCCCGATCAACCTCACCTCAGACCCGCAGTATCCGGGTTTGGAGACCATCCCGTTTGTCGACTTCGCCTCCTCCCTCGACGGCACGTCCTGGGCGTTTGACGGTGGTTTGCCGATCAACGCGACGACCTGGATTGAGAACGGCGTACTGCGCGAGCTGATCCGCAACCGAGCCCATGCGACGCGGACCGGCAGCCAGCCGACACCACCGGCAGACAACCTGATCATGGACGGAGGTGGCACGGCCAGCCTGCAACAGATGATCTCCACGACCGAACGTGGCCTGCTGCTGACCTGCCTGTGGTACATCCGTGAAGTCGACCCGGAGCGGCTGCTGCTGACTGGGCTCACTCGCGACGGGGTTTATCTCGTCGAGGACGGGGAGGTCGTCGGCGCTGTCAACAACTTCCGCTTCAACGACTCGCCGGTCGAGCTGTTGGGCCGGATCAGCGAGATCGGTGCGGCCGAGCTGACCCTGTGCCGGGAGTGGAATGACTTCTTCAACCGTACGATCATGCCGCCCGTTCGAGTACCCGACTTCAACATGTCGACGGTCAGCCAGGCTTCCTGAGCCCTACCCCTGCTGCCAGGCGCAACACCGTTGCGCAGACGTGCGCTCCCGGCACCGCTGAGAGTACCGTCGGGGGATCTGCGGGTCCTGACCGATACCAGTCGCCCTGAGGGGAGTCGCCTGTTGCCTCATGTGCTGCGGTGGCTGATCGGCCTGGCGACCTCTTTGATCGGGAATCACATCTATCTGGTCACATTGGCTTGGGTTGCGGTACAGACGACTACGCCGGTGAACGTCGGCCTGATCCTCGTAGCGGGGGCCATTCCTCAGGCCGCGCTGCTCCTGGTCGGGGGAGTTTTCGTCGATCGGATCGGGCCAAAGCCCACCATCATCGCCTCGGACCTGATGCGGACCCTCATCATGATCGTCTTCGCGATCGTCGTGACTGGCGGCGATGTCAGCCCGCTGCTGCTCGGCGCGCTGGCTGTCATGTTCGGGTTGGTCGACGGCTTCTTCCTACCCGCCATCAATACCGCCCCCCGGTACCTGGTGCCCCGCGAGGCGATTACTCGGCTTGTCGCGGCGAAGACGATCGTCGCCCGCGGCGCCGAGTTTGTCGGCGCACCCGTGGGCAGCTTGCTGCTGGTCGTGGCGAGCGCCGCTGCGGCGTTTTTGGTCAACGCCTGGCTGTTCGCCGTGTCGGTCGTCTTCTTGGCCATTACCAAAATGGCGCTCCCTCAGGACGCTCCAGGCCAGCTGGCACCGCCTAACTCTGAGCCGGGCGCCAGCAAGTCCGGGGTGTCGGTGTGGGCCGACCTACTGGCTGGTATCCGGCTGATCCGCGGGTACCGGACGCTGACGACCCTGCTGATCATGGTGTTCGTCGTGGAATTAGGGTTCAGCGGGCCGATGATTGCCGGGGTGCCACTGTTGGCCAACGAGACCGGTTGGGGTGTGCGAACCATCGGATGGGTTCTCGGTGGCTTTGGGCTTGGGGCAGCCGCCGCGGCCGGCTTCCTGATGTGGCGCAAGGACCTTCACCGCACCGGGCTTGCCGCACTATCTGGCCTGACGGCAATGGGTCTCAGCGTCTTGGGCCTCGGTCTGTTACCGGCACTTGGACTGCCAGCGTCGACGGCGTTTCTGGTCGCTGGAGTCCTGGGCCTCACCTCGGGGATCGGCGCTGGGTTCTACGGCACACTGGTCAGCTCGGCCGTGCTGCAGATCGCCCCGACCGGTCAAATCGGGCGGGTCATGGGTGCGCTGTCCTTCTCGAGTATGGCCGCGGTCCCAATTACGTACGCCCTCACCGGGCTGTTGACCGATACGACCAACGCCCGAGTCCCATTCCTGCTGGGTGGGGCGCTGATCCTGATTGCCGCGGCTTCAGCCTTCGCGACCCCTGAGGTGCGGCGCTTGGCCATGGATCCCGCGGATCAGGGGAGGTCGGCACCGGTGAGGTCGTCGCCTTCGTCGGAGTCCATCTCCGGGGCGTAGGTGACCACACCGCGCCGCATCGATCGCACCAGCAGGCGGGCCGTCTCATGAAGCTCACCAGGACCGGCAGCATCCGCAATCTGTCCTGCGAAATCAGCAACCTGGCGAATCCAGCGAACAAAGTCCCCGGCCGTCAAGTCACTGCCCTCCAGCACCGCCTGCAGTCCCCGACCAGCGGCCCAGCCGTACGCCACCTCGCTGAAGCCGATGTCAGGTTCAGGTCCTCGGTCCAACCGCGCATCGCGCTCCACCAGTGACACTTCGCGCCAGATCCGGCGTACCTCCGTCATGGCCAGATTCGTCCGAGCATCCGGCATACGCGGCCGACGACCTGGCTCATCGGACTTCCGCGCCTCGAAGACAAGGGATGCCAACACAGCGGCCAGCTGTGGATGGGTCAGGCCAATGAAGACACCGGCGCGAATGCACTCGGCCGCTACCAGGTCCAGCTCGGCGTAGATCCGTGCCAGCATCCTGCCTTGCTCGCTGACGTCGCGACCGCCGTCTCCGGTGAGATAGCCGAGCGATTCCAGTACCAGGCAGATCTTGTCGAAGTGATTGGCGATGGTGTTGCTCCGTGAGTTCATCCGAGCCTCTTGCCGGGCGTTTTCACGTTCCAGCCGTCGCGCCCGCTCGGCCCATCGCAGATGCGTTTCACGGTCAGGGCAGCTGTGACAGGGATGCCGCTGCAGGGCGGCGCGAAGATGATCAAGTTGAGCGCCACTCTCCGGATCGCCAAGGCCCCGGTGACGGCGGCCTTGATCAAGATCGATTTCGCTGACCCGGGACCGCAACGCCGCCGCAAGATTACGACGCGACGTTGCATCTTTGGGATTGAAGTGCTTGCCGATCTTCATGCGGCCCCACACTTGCGGCGGTGTTGGGAAGTCAGTAAGGGACAGCCTTCGCACGTGGCGTTCTTCGGTAAGCACCAGTGGGCGTGGCGCCTCGTGATCATCACGTACCCCAGGATCGATGATCACCACCCAGCCCTGGCTCTTCCCGCTGGGCACTCGAACGATGTCACCAGGCTTCAAGATCGACAGTGTCTGCCATGCCTCGGCACGGCGGTCTGAGCGGCGCTCCCGGGCGGCCGACGCCTCGAGATCGGCAAGCTCTGCCCGCAAGCCCGCGTACCCTCGAAGGTCGCCCAGCTCGCAGGCCGCGGCGCCCCAGTAAGCCTCGATTGCCTCCTCGTTCCGTGCCAGAGTGCGGGCCGCCCCGACCACCGAACGGTCTGACTGGAATTGCGCAAACGATTGCTCGAGCAGCGTACGGGCACGCTCTCGGCCGACGCTTGCCACCAGATTCGCTGCCATGTTGTAGGTAGGCGCGAAGGAGGACCGCAGCGGATAGGTACGGCGCGATGCCAAACCAGCAACCGCCCGCGGATCGAGGCCGGGTTGCCAGAGCACGACGGCGTGACCCTCGACATCGATCCCGCGCCGCCCCGCGCGACCGGTCAGTTGGGTGTATTCACCCGGAGTGACGTCAGCGTGGGTTTCGCCGTCAAACTTCACCAGCTTCTCCAGCACTACAGACCGGGCCGGCATGTTGATGCCCAACGCCAATGTCTCGGTAGCGAAGACAACCTTGATCAGGCCGCGGACGAAGGCCTCCTCGACGCACTCTTTGAACGCGGGCAACATGCCGGCATGATGTGCGGCCACGCCCATACCAAGGGCCTCAGCGAAGCGGTCGTAATCGAGCGCGTGCAAGTCGCTGTCAGAGAGTCCGGCGACGTGCCGGTCGATGATCGCCGCGATCTCCTGCTGCTCGAGGCGGCTGGTGAGACGGATCCTGGACGCGAGCAACTGCCGGACAGCGGCATCACAGCCGACTCGGGAAAAGATGAACACAATCGCCGGCAAGAGCGCTTCCTCATCGAGCAACTCAACCAGCTCTGGGCGGCTCGGCAGATGGAACGAGCGAGGCTGAGGACCGGCGCCACCATAACGGGACCGGTGAGCGGCACCCCCGTACGCGCCGCTGCCGTAGCTCACGGTGCGCCGCCCGCGTCCGCTTCTGCCACGCGGCCGGCGGGCATCGTCTCGTACCGACCTCGACTCTTCCCGCGCAATCCTGATCAGCGCAGGGTTGACCTCGATCTTGCCTTCGCCAGGCATCTCACGCGCAGTGGGAGCGAGCTCGGCGAACAGATCGTAGAAGGTACGGCCCACCAGCACGTGCTGGAACAACGGCACGGGCCGCCGTTCCGACACGACTACCGCCATCTCGCCACGCACCTCTGACAACCACTCGCCGAACTCCTCGGCGTTGCTCACCGTCGCCGAGAGCGCCACCAACTGGATGGAGTCGGCCAGACCGATGATCACTTCTTCCCAGACCGCACCGCGAAACCGGTCAGCCAAGTAGTGCACTTCGTCCAGCACGACGTAGCCAAGGTTGGCCAGCGTCGACGACCTCGCATAAATCATGTTCCGCAGCACCTCGGTGGTCATCACCACGATCGGCGCCTCTGAGTTGATCGAGGTGTCACCGGTAAGCAAGCCGACGCTGACGGCGCCGTGGCGCCGGACCAAGTCCGCGTACTTCTGATTCGAGAGGGCCTTGATCGGAGTGGTGTAGAAGCACTTGCGACCGTTGTTGAGCGCCAGGAAGACCGCGAATTCGCCTACGATCGTCTTGCCCGAGCCCGTTGGCGCAGCGACGAGCACTCCGGAGCCCGCCTCAATGTGGGCACACGCTTGCCGTTGGTAGTCGTCGAAACCGAACGCATAGCCGTCCGCGAATGCGGCCAGCAATGGTGAGGCCTGCTTCTGCCGGAATGTCGCATATGCGTCGGCGGGGCTTGGGTTTTCGGGGTCGATCGACGGCTCGGCCATGATGCGGCCCAAGTTACCCCGCAGCACGGCTTAGATCCGGCACGGAGCGGTCATGCGGACTAAGCCCTTCGGCGAGCTCAGGACAGCGCCCTTCGACGAGCTCAGGGCACAAACGAACTAGCTGGGTGCGGGGTGAACACGGGCAGCGCGCGTGGGGCGCAGCACACCGTCAGCGGGGCGGCAGCGATCATCTCGCCATCACCGAAGCCGATCAGACCAGGCCCTTCGACTGTCACCTCGCGAATCTGCAGCTGCTCGACGCACCGATCGCGAACGAACCTTCCCGAGTAGATCTCCGGGAAGAGTCTGAGCAACTTCAGCCGTCCGACTGGATGGATGATCGTGACATCGAGCAGACCGTCGTAGGGGTTGGCCCCGGGGCAGATGTGCATGCCGCCGCCGTAGGAGCTGGTGTTGCCAATGGCGACCAGCATCGCTGGCAGCTCGCGCACCTCCCCATCGAGGGTCAACCGGTACCACAAGGGCGAGAACACCCGCAGCTCGGCCATAGTTGCCACTGCATACCGACTCGAGCCTCTGGGCCAGTGCATCTGGTTCGCCCGGCGATTCACGAGGGCGTCAAAGCCGGTCGCGAGCACTGCTCCAACATAGGTATCGCCCACCCGAGCAAGATCGATAAAGCGGCTGTGGCCGGTGGCGATGACGGCTGCCGCGGCTACGGCGTTCTGCGGGTCGAGGCCAATGCCGCGGCACAAGTCATTGCCTGTTCCGGCAGGGATCAGCCCCAGCGTCGTCCGGCTGTCACCAGACAGATGCGCCGCTGCCAGGGTGTTGACGCCCAGGTGCGTCATTCCGTCGCCACCCATCACCGCGAGCACGTCGGCGCCGTCTTGGACCGCGCGGCGAGTCATCGACTGCGCCTCGGCGAAATCACGGCTCAGCAGGACGTCAAGGTCCGCGCCGCCATCACGCAGCGTGCCGGTGACGCGCGGAAGCAACTCCAGCGCACGGCCTTTCCCGGCGGCTGGATTAACCACCAACCTGATCTGCCGGCTCACCCTGGGGGGTCGAACTCGATGTCGTCATTGCCTTTGGAGAGTTCGCGCCCCTTGGAGAGCTCACGTAGGGCCTGGTCTTTCTCGACGCTGCCACGAATGAGCAGGTCGTCGCCGGCGAGGGCGGCGCGCCGGGCCTTGCGACGGTCCAGAATGTGCGCGATGACCTCTGCCGCGAGGAACAACACTGTCATTGGTGCGGCAAGGGCCAGCATGGAAAACGGATCGGTGGAGGGAGTCGCTATCGCGCCGAAGACGAAGGTCCCAAAGATCACCAGGGTCCGGTACTTCGACAGAGTCGTGGCCTTGACGACTCCCACAATGTTCAAGATCAAGACGACGAGCGGGATCAAGAACGCGATCCCGAAGACCAGCATGAGGCGTAGCAGGAAGGACAGATAGGCGTTGATGTCCTGGAGGTTGGTCACTCCACTCTGGGTGAAGCTGAGCAGCACGGTGATGGCCTTCGGCAAGACGACATAGCCAACAATCACGCCGCCGATGAACATCGGAGTCGCGACACCGATGAAGATCAGCGTCCACTTCTTCTCCTTGGCCAGCAAGCCAGGCACGATGAACGCCCACAGCTGGTACAGCCAGATGGGTGCGGTGAGGAGCGCTCCGGCGAGGGCTGAGACTTTCAAGGCCAAGGTGAGGGGCGAGGTGAGATTGATGTTGACCAGCGACGTGTCCGCGTCCGGATTCTTGGCCTTCAAGTCCTCGATGGCCTCGAAATACGGTCGTTCCAGGATGTCCATCAGTGGATCGCGGAAGAACCATGCAATGACCATCCCGACAATGATCGCCAGCGATGCGACGACCAGCCGATAGCGGAGTTCGCGCAGATGCTCGAACAGGGTCATGGCGCCGTCTGGCGGTGCTGGCGGCGGCTTGAGCCACTTCAAGCTGAAGCGGATGGGCCGGCCTTTGATCGTCAAAGACACGGCAGCTCAGGGCATACGGTCAGGCGTCGTTGCGCAGGTCGGTGCCTGATGGATCTTGGTTGGCCCGCGGCGGCTGCTGGTAGCTGGCCCCACTAGGCGGTTGCACTGAGGTGTTGGCCTGTGGCGGCGGCTGGTAATCGGAGGCCGGCGCCGGACCAGGCGCAGGGCTTGGGTTGGCCGGCGGCTGCAGACTCTCATCGGCCTTGAGACCTTTGGTCTCCTCTTTGAACTCTCTCAGCGCACGGCCGGTGCTCTTGCCCAAGCCGGCAAGGCGAGCGCCGCCGAACAGCAATAGCACGACGGCCAGGATGATCAGCAGCTCTGGAACACCAAGACCAAGTACGAGCGGAGTCATGATTCCTCTTTCCTGCACCTCAAGTGCTTCGGAGTCATCCTACGTCGCGGATGCCTCGTCGATCTCCGCAGAGATCAGGTGATCGTTCGGCCAGGCTGGCGTGAAGTCACGCTCTGGAACCTGGATCTGCTCCACCAGATCGGCGAATTCGGCCGCCCTCAGCGCCAGCATGTCCACCTCGCTCCAGACGTCGGCTGCCTTGTGTGCCAGCCACACTGCATAGCTGATGCACATGATGAGTCCTGCCAGCGCGATACCGGCGAAGACGATCACCCAGACCATCCCTGAACCCTACCCTGGATGGCGTTTTAGCTGGCCTCGCTGATGGCGCCGGCGGTCGTCCCAAGCAGCACCTCGTACTGGTCAAGGGCCTCTCGTGCTGCCTCGGCAGCCGAGTCGCCGGCACCGTCTGGCGATAGCACTCGTGCGGCACCCTGCAGCCTCAGCAGCAGGCTTTGCAACCAGGCCGGGTCTGTTACGTGCAGCGAAACGATGAGGACACCATTCGGACGCGTCGTGACTGCCTCTGTCGGGTAATACTCCGCAATCCAGACCGCCGAGGGCTGCAACTCCAGAGTGACGAGCGGAGCGTCCTTGAGAGCCTCGAACCATCCGGTCGACAGATCTTTGAGCTGAACCTCGTGGGGTGCCACATCGATCGAGGTGACTTCGACCGCTGCGACTCGATCGAGACGGAAGGTCCGCAGCGCACGGGCGCTGTAACACCAGGCTTCAAGATAGCCGTAGCCGTCCAAGACGAAGACCCGCAAGGGGTCGACCATCCGTCGTGTGGTCTCCGCACGGGAAGCTACGTCGTAGGTCAAGTCCAGCCTCTTGCCGCGCTGCAGCCCGTCATTCACCCGCGCCTGAATGTCGTCTCGGGCCGCGGTGACAGCGACCGTGGCCTGATCAGTGGTAGGCACGTTCCCCGCGACGGCCTCCAACTTCTTCAACGCCCGGTCGACTGCGTCGCGCTTACCCGGCCCCGCGATCCCGCGCAGCGTACGCAGCGCCAGCACAAGCGCGAGCGCCTCATCCGCGGAGAGCCGTAACGGCCGGGTGAGGTAGTCGGCGTTGCTCAGGTGGATGACACCCTCGCCGTCCACCGCATCCATGTCGATGTCGATCAGGTCGCCGGGGGTGAGTCCCGGCATGCCGCACATCCACAGGACGCTGAGATCCTCGCGCAGTGTCTTCACTGTGATACCGAACGCCGCCGCGACGTCGGTCATGGCCACGCCGTCGTGTTCGCGTAGGTAGGGAACGAGGCTGAGCAGCCGTCGTACCTGAGCCCGGGAAGTCATGCTGCTGCCACCGATTCAGCGACGGCGGTCAGGCCCCGAAGGGCCAGCTCTCTCAGCTCGGCAGGCTCCAGAACAACCACATCCGCGGCGTACTGGGTGATCTCCTCCGCGGCTGAATGTAGATCGCCGAAGCCCACGGCGTACACCGCGAATCCGACTGGAAGCTGCACATCGGAAGAGGTTGGTTCACCGCGCCGAGCCAGGGCGGGCGCCTTGCCGGTCCGGATCGCGAGCACCGCGGTCTCAGTGGGCTCCCGCGGGGCGAGGGATCGAGCCAGTCTCCGCAGATCGAGGTCGGCCGGCACCTCGTAGGACCCGGCTCGGGACACCCTTCGCGGCAGATCAGTCATTCGCGACAGCTTGAACATCCGGGTGGCCGCCCGATCAACATCACGACCGATCACGTACCAGCGGCCCCGGAACGAGGTCAAACCCCAC
>Ga0193738_1000847_pt1 | contig 13687 bp, 23 predicted proteins | sample L2a1metaG_FD_144927 | JGI IMG/M metagenome (GOLD analysis project Ga0193738, IMG submission 144927) | Soil microbial communities from a riparian zone of the East river system, Colorado, United States - L2a1 | ecosystem: Environmental > Terrestrial > Soil > Riparian zone | place: USA: East River...
CTAACCCATTTAGCAGAATAATTATATTGCTTTCTCTCCATACCTAAATATATAAGATTAAGCTTTAAATCTTCAGTTTTATATTTATAGTACCAATCTAGCACTCCTATCATTATCTCATGGGCTAGTGTAGTTTTTCCACCACCTGTATCTCCAACTAAAAGATAGTTTGTGTTTTTAGCTATATCTACATATTCATCTAATTTTCGGATAGGGAAGGGAATACTGCCATTTTTACCAAGTAGTCCTTTTTCTACCTCAATCATTAAATTTGTGTATAAGCTCATATAAAAGTTTCGTTTGTTGGTTTATAATTTACTTCTTCCTCTTTAGCTTTATTTCCGTTCTTTACTAGTTCACAATAAGGCTCAAAAGTTCTTTGCGTTAAATAAGTAAGGCTATTTTGCATATAAGACAAAATGTTCTTTCCTTCTTTTACACTTTTTTCTTTCTTTTGTTCTATTTCTAGCTTTAATGCTTCTATAAGCTCCTGTACAGAATATTCTCCTTCTGCTATAACTTTATTAAACTTGATTCTACAATCTTCTTTCTTTGCCCTCAGTGCTCTACTACCTACAAATTTTCTACCTTTGTATTCGAAGGTATCTACACCAGGAAATACTTTCCACCATTCATTAAAATGGTCTTCTATGGGGCGTTTTTTCACTAATTTTGTATCCTCCTCTGTGGAGAGGAAAGCCAGAATTTGCTTTCCCTCCAAAGTTAATTGCCCTGTATCAGAAATAAGACCTTTTCTTTTAACAGATTGTATAATAGCAGCATATTTAGCACTTCCTCCATCTTCTATTTCAGCCCCCTCTTCAATTTGTTGTAGAATGAACACTATATCCAAATTGTACCCCTTCTTTACTAATTCAAGATGTTTGTTTAATGTCAGCTGCATGTTTTATTTCTGTTAATAATACCACCTTTGCAGGTTTTTGTTTAATATGTTCCTCCCATTGTTGCCAATCTTCTATGTCTTTCGATGCGTGAAGAAAAGCTAATTCTTTATAATAGTCTTCCTCTTCCATAAATTAAGCCTCTTTAGTTGCTTTCATTGATTCATAATAAGATTTTTCAATTTCTTGAATATTCTCTACCATTCCAAATACTTCTTTCATTTTCTCTGAAAACTCCTTTTTTTTATTCAAAACTGACTTTTTAAACTCTTCTTCAGCTTTCTTTACTTCTTTGTCAAATTCAAGCTTCTTATCTAATAAGCTTTTAGCTTTAGTTTTGAAGTCTTTAATGAATTCTTCTCTACGTTCTTTAAGAAGCTCTTCTACAATTGTACCTAATTCATCATTAGGAACTGCTACTTTCTTAAGTCCTTTATCTCCTCCTAATAAAGCTACTAATTTCTTGAAATCTGCTTCAAATTTCTTAGATACTTTATCATTTTGTTGTTCTTGTGTTTCTTGTGTTTCTTCCATAAATTTAAAATTTAAAATTGTTGATTGTTTGTAAACTTAATAACCCTTCATTCTTCACTGCTGGTACATATTCAAGTTCTTTGTTAAGACTTGAATAATACTCTTTTAATTTCTTTGCAATTAATGTGTTAAATCTGTCCAAATTGGGATTACTTTCACCTGTATTATACACTTTACATGAAGTAATCTCCCAATTACTAATATTAAATATTATATTCCTTTGTTTTAAAGGTGTAAGATAGTTATAATATCTAAATTCTTGTGTTTGTTTCAACACTCCTTTAGTGTAATGTATAAATACACTTGGGAAGTTAATTGTACAATGTGCTATATTTGTTGAACTTTCTACCCATTTACATAATGATTGTGTTATTATTTCTGCTGCTTTTTCTAGTTCCATATTTATTTTACTTTAAGTCCATAAGTTTCAATAAACCTATCCAATGCTATTTGAGCATTTGTTTTAGAGCATTTTAATGTCTTCTTTATAAGAGGAATAGAATATGTTTTGAATTTATTGGCCTGTTCTTTTGTTAATGTCCATTCTTCTCTCCATTTATGATTGAAACAGGCATCTAACATTGTTAGTTCTAATAAATTTAGCTGATATTCCATCAAATGCTCTTCAATGTTCTCTCTTTTTATCTTCTTCATGATCTAATATAGTTTTCATGTCCTTATAGGAAATGTTACATACGAAATTATCACCATTAGAATAAACAGAACAATACTCGTCTTCAGAGCCCTTCTCTTTATAAGGAGAAATGTCATTTATAGAACAGAATGTAAACTTCCTCAGCTCACAATCTTCTATAGGGACATCATCTTCTATGTCTAAATCTCTTAGTTTCTGTTGATCCTTTGTATAAAAGAATACTTCTAATTCTATCACCATAACGTCAGTTGGTTTTCAGGCTGCTTTTTAACTGATTTACGTCCTTCTAATTTTATCTTATCTATTACTCTATAACAACGCTCTATATAATAAGAAAAATTTATGTTATTTAAAGGATGGTCTTTAGATAATTTATTACATACATAACATACCCAATTTCCAGCCTCTACTTGACTAACTTCTGCTGCATTAGTTTCACACTCTGGATTTTTTAACTTCATTATCTTTTCTCCATTAAGTGATACATAATATCTGATTAATTTATTATATATAGTTTTATTATTTTTGGAGTATCCTTCATAATGGAAATTTCTAGAAGATTTCTGTCTAATACAAAAATCATATATATTTTCATGTTTTGGTATAAAATCTTCAGGTTTAATATTATCTACATAATAAGATTTTAAAGCAATAGGAACTATATTTTTAGATTTATTTTTATGAATTAGTACATTTTCTTCAAAATCACCTTTACATTTAACTTCTCCATCTGTTTTTATAGCTATATAATCGTTAACTGTAGAATATACAAATTTCTTAAATTCTACTGTTTCTACTTCATAATTAGTAATTTCTTGCCAATTTTTGATAATCTTTCTTTTTTTATCTCTTTTATCTCTTTTAAAGTAAGTTGTTACTCCATCGCTATTTGCAGAAATTACTCGAATTCCTTCTAATTCTAGCATTTCTATTAGCATTAAAATGCTAAATTGTCCTGTTAGAGTAACTGAATAAAGAGCTTGTTTATCAAACAACCATGATTCCATTGAACCAAATTTTCCAAAACATACGTTTAGAATAAGTTTATAAGCTTCTACGATTCCTTTGATTCTTTTATCTTTTTTAGCTAAAGGTTTTAATTCCAGTCGTTTAAGGTATAATTCTTTATATACATTCAATAACTCTTTTCCTAAATGAGCAGGATAAAATCCATTATTTACTACAATTGCTGGATAATAACTAGAAACATCATCATCTTCTAATATATATTCTTCATTGGATTCCCATATTTCATCAGAATTAGTAGCATGCAAACCTCCTAAAGCTTGCACATATTCTGTATTATAAAATTTAAATTTATTTTCAAATTTATCAGTCATCCCTACTATTGTATTAGTAGTTAATTTGTGTAGATTTTTTAACTGTTCAGTCTGAAATTTAATGTATTTAGGAAGGCAGTTTTTAAGTTTTATTTCTTTTCTAAAAGTTCCTTTTCTAGGCAGATTTTTAACTTGTTTATTAGTAGCTTCTGCATATTTCTGCTTTAAAAGCTCTTCTCCAATCTTAATTTCAGAGAAATTTAAACACTTCAATCCAAATTCTTCTTGAATATCAATTCTAAGTTCTAATTGATTGTTATTTTCATATCCTTTGATCTTGGTATTTCCTATAGTGATATTTAGAAGTCTTTCAGTTTCTTCAATATCATTATACATATAATCAATTATACTAACAATTTCTTCTTCAGTAAGATCTTCTTTACTATGATGGATTGGCATTTCTTCTACTTGTCCATCTATTTGAAAAGCTGCTGCTTTTAAGCTTGTTCTTCTGGCTTCATTATCTAGCCCATTTATACTAAAAACATCAATTACATTTACAGAAAAGCTATTTTCATAATAAGGAGTTCGAATATTATAATTTTGATCATCTATTAAATCTTGTACATAACTATAGATAATATGACAAGTTTCTATATTTGACTTTTCATGCCATTTTTCATAATTATCTATAATAAATTGAATAACTTGAGCATCAAATTTTACAAAATTAAAACCCACTACAAAATCAATATTCTCCTTATTATAAAATTTGATAAAAGCATATATGTCATTTCTGAAAGGACTTATTTCAAATGTTCTTCTCTCGCCAGTATCTGGATTTTTAAACCCTAAAAGTATAACTCCTTTCAAAGTTTCTATGTCAGATACTTGTATTTTTTGATCTATCTCTTTCCAAAGCTTCATATTTCTTATTGATAATAATTTTCTCCATCTACAATTTTACTAAAGCATTCTTTAGAACCTCCAAACTTTAACTTTGGAGTATATCTATTATTAGCATTTTGATTTTTTAATTTAATTTCTAATTTACTAATATAATCAGCAGTTCCTTCATATGTTTTAATAACTTTATAATCATAAGGAAATTGTTTACCAGCAAACCTATCTGATAGTTTCTTATAAGTTTTTCCTATTTTATAAAATCTTTCATCAGTATTATAGCACTCTACAATATAAACTTTAAAACTTTCGAAATATCTTGATTTATCTCCAGCTTTTTTCCAATTTGTAAATTTCCATCCTGTAGTGTCTATACTACAGGTTCTACATCCTATACCTTTTAAATGATCATCTGCTTTTTGTAAAAACATACCGTGTATAGGGCATATTATTTCTACTTTATCATGTAATCTTTTATACTCAATATTGGGATAATTATATTTATTTTTATGGATTAAATTAGATTTTCTTATAAATTCTTCTACAGTAGTTCTGTTCTTGAAGCTAGTTATTAAATCTGAACATTTAGAGCAATTTATTCCATTTAAATGAGAATAGATATTTTGATAAAATATACCATGAACAGCGCATTTTATTGCTACTTTAGTTCTCGTATTTTTAAAATTTAAATTGCTGTAGTCATATCTATCACCATGGACTAATTTAGCTTCCTCTATAAACTTCAGAGCTGTCACTCTTATTGGCCTATTTGCTAAACCACATTTAGGACATCCTGCTCCATTTAAATGAGTATTAGCTTTTTGACTGAATTCTCCATGTATTTTGCATATAATAATTACATTATATCTACTTTCTTTATAAAGACATTTATCGTATTTATAAGTATTTCTATGCTTTATAGAAGCTTTATTAATAAATTCTTCATTAGTTAATAACTTTGGCATGTATTTTTCAAGTGTTAAAATACAAATATAGTTAGAATTTTTAGATATTCCTAGTTATTTTACATATTTTTATTTAAAAGGGTTGTATCACCATGAGAACCCTATACTACTCCGCTAACTCACGATTTAGCTCAATAAGTGTGCCCTTTTCAGGAGCCTTTGAGGTGTTTCGATCCAGTGATCTGCTGGCTAATTTTCTAAATATTTATTCTGTAAATTTACACAATTTCCATGTTTTAACCAACCATAATATGAAGCAATTGATTTTTTATTCTTATTTCTTTTTATCATTTTAATAAATCTTCTCTTTATTGATTTTCTCAGTAGAATATGAGAATGAAAAGATTTATATCCAAGAAAATCAATACCTCTTGATTTTACAGGAAAAACTTGATAATTTGACAATTCTAATTTTAAATGCTGTTTTAAGAAAACTTGAGCTTCTTTCCTAATTGAGTGTAGAAATTCTTTATTTTTATGTAGTATTACTATATCGTCACAATAAACAAATAAATACTTTATTTCATTGTTTAAAAGCCATCTGTTAAACTTGTTTAAATAGAAATTGGCGAAGAACTGACTTGTGTATGAACCAAGAGGAAGTCCTTTTATAGAATCTATTATATTGTCTAGAAGTTTTAAAAGTCTAACATCCTTAAATTTCTCTCTTAGTAATTGTTTTAATAAATCATTATTTATAGAAGGATAGAACTTCTTTATGTCCATTTTTAGGCAATATCTAGTATCACCTACATTTAAAAGTGCTTTATTTAAATCTTTTAACCCTTTATGGATACCTCTTTTCTTTATACAACTATAAGTTGTAAGAATAAAAGTATTTATAAATATTGGTTCTAAGATTCTTATTATTGCTTGATGAACAATTCTATCTCTATATGGAAGTTTTGATATATCTCTAGCTTTTGGTTCATGAATAGTAAAATGATAATATTCTCCAGTATTGTATACTTCATTTTTTAATTGCCAATGTAACTGAAAAATATTATCATGTAAGCTTTGATTGAATTTTATTACATCCTTTCTATTCTTTTTCCCTTTTCTTGCTTTTCTTTCAGCTAAATATAGATTTTCAATAGATATAATTTTCTCATATAAGTATCCAAATCTTTTCATTTTACTTAAATTAACCCCTTTTCGACAGAGCTACTAAGGGGCTTTAAGACATAGTTTATTTTTTACCAATTGGTAAGGTTTATGTATTTTAATAAAATTAAGTATAAGCTAACATTCTCATTGAAATTGTTGTAGTAATAATTCGAATCATTAAAGACCAAACTACTAAAAGAAATGTTATACATAAACCTTTTGTTTTACATTAGATCCTCATAAATATCTTTGAAATTTTTGCCAACATGATCTGAAGTTTTAGAATTTTTGTAAAAGCCAACAGTCCCATAGAAAACGTCGCAGCAATAACGCGAAACATAAAAGACCAAACCACCAAAAGAAGTTATATTAAAATAAGGATAGTACTTATACTGACTTTGATCCTTCCAATCCATTTTCCAATCACCATTAAAGAATTTTTCAAGATTTTTTATTCTGTGAAAAGCAAATTGTTTTAAAGAACTTTCTCCGAATTCTTTGAAATCTTTAATTGTAAGTTCTTTTATTCCTAATCTTTTACACACTTCTTTGTATGTAGTTACAGAAAATAAATCATTCGATTCTATTTTAAAATATTTCTCTATGAGTTTCTTCTGTTCACTATCTGCTTCATTATAAGCTTTTAAAACCAATTCATTCTCTACTTCAATTTCTTTAGTATCTTGGAATAAAATTAGCTCTAGTATTGTTTTCTGCCAACTTTGGCAAACTTTAGAGTAAATGTCTCTTAAATCACTCTTTTTTATTTTATGTGTTTTCATGTTTTTTAATTTGTTTTAAAATTATTTCATATTAATTTCAGAAGAATGATGATCTACAAATTCAGCGGATTTAGCTTCCATTATTTTAAGAATTTCTTCTAATGAAAAGGGTTTATATTCCCCTGTCATCCATTTAGCTACATCAATTCCCACATCCATTGATTTACCATGATCAGGAATTGAATTATGCGAATGTCCGTAGAGATGAATAACTTCTTTATGACTACCTAGCCAAATTCTATGTGCATAATGTGACATGAATATTGTCCTTTTAGGGTTTCCTTTTCCATCTATATCTAATGTTAAAACATCTTGTATAGAAGTAAATTTATTTTTGTAAAGATCAATTTTTCCGTCATGGTTACCTCTTATAACATGTATAGTTTGACAATTTATTTGATTTCTATAATTTGGAGTATTTTTATGCCCTCCAAAGCAAAAATCTCCTAAGAAATATAATTCATCATCCCATTTTACATATTTATTAATTGTTTTTATGATTTTTTGATTCATTTCTTGTACAGAATCAAAATCCCTGTATCCAGACTTCCAGGAACTAACTTTAGGGCCAGCTATATTCTGGTGGCCAAGATGAAATCCGAACTAAACCATTTCATATTTCTTTCTATCTATTTTATCAAAGTTTTTCTTCATATTTCTAATTACTCCAATAGGAATATATTTTCCTTTCCAAATCCATCTCCAGACATTCCTGATATAAGCTTTCCATAAAGGAATTTCAAAGAACCTTACCTCTATTTCCCATTCACTTGGCACCATTTTAATAGCATCATTAACATAAGATTCACGACAATGCGTATTATCAATAAGAATATCTTTCTTTTCCTTTATAGATTCATCGAATAACATTTTAGAAATTTCTGTCACCTTTTTCTCATTTTTATCAGTATATTGATAGTCTTTTCCAAAGAATACCAATCTAATAGCATCTCTAGAAATTATGTCAGATTTAGGAAATTTCTTCGTGTATGTGGATTTTCCTGCAAGAGGAATTCCCACTAAAATAGTTACTTTAGGCATAATATTTTTATTTAATGTCCATCTGGTACTATATGTTTTTCTGCAAATATAAGATAATCAGGATTGATAAATTTAGCCACTTTTTGTCTTTCTCCAGATATAGCAGAGCATACTATTCCTTCATGCGGAATTTTAGTTCCTTCAATAAATTGATTATTTACTAAGCTATTTATAATTTCTATAGAATATAGTCCTCTGTATAATACAGGAACTGTTTTAAATACTTTAGTAACAAATTCGAAATTATCTCTATTAAGATATTGCCCATTCATTTCTACATCAAAGAAAGCAACCTCTATTTCTTTTAGATTATAAGAATATTTCTCTCCTTGAATTCCTGGACCATAAACTTCTCCATAGAAAATAATACCTTTCCCCAAATTACTTTTTCCCAACATCTTAGCTACTTCCCATAGCTTGGATTTTAAGTTTTCCCTGTCAGCTACAGTTTTCCATATATCTGTAGAATAGAAGCCATTTACATCACTTCCTTTAATGACGTTATGAGATCCATAGACATATTCATAATCTATCCATTCATTACCAAACCATTTTTTAATCCTGTCCAATAAGGTGATTTTAGCCTTCTTAACAATTCCATATCTGGCATTACTACCATGTATTTTCCTTGTGGTTACAACTTCATCGAATTCATTGAAGATATTTGGTACGTTTTTGATATTAGGAAATTTATAATATTTATTAAAATTAGGATTGTCCTTTTGCTTAATTCTCCTACCCCCAGGTAGTATAACTAGTTTCTCTGGTTCTTCATATTTGAAGATTTCAAGAAACTTCATCATATCTTGACCATTATCAAGACAATCCCATCCTATTCCAGGTGTATAGAAATCTTCTAATTCTGTTTTAAGATTATCTAAAGGAATAATAATACAATCACTATAAACTCCTTTAAGTTTAATAGTTTTCACTCTATTTCCTTTTCTTAAATAGTTCAAAATACCATGTTTTGCACCAAAAGCTTCAGGAATTACAGCATCTGTAACAATACAAAGAATAATATCCCCAACTTTAATACTATCTTTAGGAACTATTGATTTCCAACCATTTACTGTAGCTAATTCTATTTTCTCTGCATTTTCAATTTTTTCTATATTTGTTATTTTATTTATAAAACAAACACTATCATTATTTTCCATAAAATTTATTGTATATTAATTTTATTAATTCTTTAAAATCTTCTATTGACAAATCACTTTTAGCTCTATTACAATATTTACAACAAGATACACAATTGCTTAAAATATATCCTTTTGAAGGAATTACTTGATCTATTCCATTTAAAAAGATTGATTCATCAGTATTTTCTCCTGATGTATATCTTGTTTTATGATATGCATATTTTATAATATAAGGAAATCTTCCACAATATATACATTTATCTAATAATAAGCTTTTATATTGATTTATATTTAATGAAAAAGGAATATTCTTTTTTAGACATTGCCATTTTGTTAGTCTAAATAATCTTTTAAAAATTGTTTCTCCTGTTCTTGTAACTCCTCCTATAATACATCCACAAGATTTAATTTTTCCTAATCTTAAAGAACCTGCTTGAACTATATTTGTATTTCCACAATCACATAAACATTCCCATCTAACCGCTCCTTGTTTACTATTTTCAGCTCTTTTGATTACTAAAAGTCTTCCGTATTTATTTCCAACTTCATTTTTAAAGAATATATTCTAGGCATTATTCTATAATTTTAACGTCTTTTAGCGTGTTTAATGTAATTGGCATTCTATCTATAACAATTTGCAAAGGTATGGATAAATGCTCATTTTTACAAGGCTCAGAGTTACAAATTCCCACACATATTGTAAATTTCCCGTTAGGTTTTGCATCATTTCCTCTTTGTGCTATTTTCACTTCACACTTCTTTCCTAAGTAGGTCATAATCAACAAATATATAAATTGCAAGGATTATTTTTATGTGTACTAATTCCAGGAAATACTTTATTGAATGCATCTAAGTTAAAAGGGTTTGTAATAATATGTACTCCTGATTTAGAGGGAATTTTGGTTAAAATCTTGTAATTTCCAGCAGTTTTATGTTCAGACATTGAAAGATGAGCTAAATTAATATATTGTTCTATTTTATCTACTTTGTCCAAATCCTCTTTGTCTATGTCAATCAACCAGCGTTTATCAATTTCACTATGGTATTCACCACAAATTGAATTGTAAGCCTTATGTAGACTAGTAAAATCATCATTAGCCATACAATTTGCTATCTTTTGCAAGAGGTGAAAACCTGCTTTCCTATAATTTCTAGGATTTAGATTTATCATTATTCTTGCATTGAACAACTCTGCCAATTTACACATTTCTTCCCATTGAAAATCTAGTTTTTCAAGAGAATTGATGTAATATCCTTTTATCAAGCGAGAATTATTATTCGATCCTCCTAATCTTGTTCCTTTATGATCGACTTTTCTCTGCAAAATTTGTATAAAATAGAATATGTCTTTATGTGGAAATTCAAGGAGAGGGATTATTAAATTTTTATTATTTATCATATATTATGATTTAAATTTTCTTTTCTCTTTGAAACAATTTTATCAAATTTTTCCTTCTTTCTAGTTAGAAATATATTCTCTTATTCTTATAAGATAATGAGTCCCTCCATATCTTAAAGTACATATAATATTATTGGTTTTGTGTTTTGGAGGAATTTTATTATAAGATAACTTACATTCTTTCACTAATATTTTTTGAATTTCTTTCAATAAATCTATTGTTCCTATAATACTAAAAGCATTTAATTTACCTGAATAAATGCAACCATCTCCATCAAAAACTCCTCTAATAAAATGATTTTGTAAATGGATAGGAACTTGTTTTTCAGTTGGAAACTTTAAAGAAAAGGTTTTGTTAATAAAACATCCTTTATCTTGTATGTCATTAAACATTTTTACACTACTTAAAGATAAATCAGAAGAATTTTGCCAGTTTTCAGCTTTAAATTTATTTAATCTTAACGGTCTATTAGAATTACACTTTTCATTTAGTTTTTCAAGAATATACTTATCTCTTTCCTGAAGTCTGAGTCTTATAGTACTATTATCTGGGTTAATGTTTCCATCAGCATAGATAAGACCTAAAAAATAGGCCTTATCTTCTGAATCTATTTTTTCAAAGTAATGCTCATTGAGAGTATATTTCCTATTTTTATGAACTGTAGTTTTCTTAATATCATATTTTTTTAATATATTATAGATACTACTGATACAAATATTGTGTTTTTTAGCTAATTCATTAGTTTTAGTAGTAATAAACTGTTCACATATCAATTTTTCTATTTCTTTTGATATTCCCATATTATTTTTGTTATATATGTGCAAATATAACACTATTATATGACAAAATCAAGGATTTTAATATTTTAATTGTATAATTCCTCCTAATATCGAATAAAATGCCACAATTTCCATCCACCAGAACTTATTTTCTGTTAATAGAATAGGAGCTCCTAAAATAATACATATTTCTAATGGCCACCAAATACCTAACAAACCAAGTTGTAACAACGATAAGAATATAGAAGCTGTAGCCCCAAAATAATGTATTATTCTTGTTGATTTAGCTCTTCTAAAATCAGATGCCACACCTGTAAAACAGAGCATTGCTCCCGAAAAGAAGAATAATGACGTACCGTGTGTTGAATGTAAAATTCCTACACCAAAGCACAAAATTACAGTGAACATCCATTTTTCCTTAACAACATACCAACTTTCAGATAACGACTTTTGTATACCAAATTTCCTCCATACATATGTTATATAAAAAGTGAATAGACAGAGTTGTATAATGGCTATGTACATATCAATAACCGAATTGTTTTAGTAAAATATCATCAGCCATTACATATATTATACCATTCAATACAAATAATTCAAAGAAATATTTGAAAATAGCCTTAAAATTGACATATTCTCTTATTGTAACATCTATTGTACGCATATTATTTTTATTTTAAATATCTAATTGGAGTTGAAACTATTACACCTACTGGTTGATTTGAACCAGAAGCACTATAAATAAAAGTTACTTGAGGGTTTCCTCTTATTACATAATTTGTTGACATATTATTTTGTTTTTTAAATGAAAAAGCCCTTTTCAGGGCTTGTCTTTGAATTGTTGAGCGTACTCTTGCATAAGCTCATAAAACTTTATAGGGGCAACATGATATGCTAAACTCCGAAGCCTCAACCTCACGCCATTGCTGTTGACTTTCTACCCACCATTCTTCTTCCACCTCTACGCTATGGCCTTCTGGAAGATTAAAAATCATATCAAGACAATCTTCTAAATAAGTTGGTCGGGGGCCAGAAGACTTCTCACGCTCAAAAATTATGTGATCGATTAACGTTTGATCTTTCTGATTCTTAAACAGAATTACCTCTTGTTTGGCTTTGGTGAGGGCTGATTCGTATGTGTCAAGAATGTATTGGTCAACTTTTTCACCATAAATAAAAGGTCTTTCAATTGACTCAATAACACCGATCTTACCTTCTTTTGTAATGTAGATTTTAGGGTTGTTCATTTGTTATCTGGTTTTAGGTTGGTGTACCATTTTATTGCTTCAACTAAACATTCGTTCGCACCAAAAAGATCAAAGGATAATACCTTCTCAGCAATAGCCACGCAGTGGTTTGCATGTTTATCGTTACATGCATTGTCTTGGATTTCAAGCGCAGAGAACTTACTATAAGCCACCATAAACCAATCCCACGATTTGCTAAATTGTAGGTATCCAGTAAATTTTCTTCCATTACCACTCATGTCTTTAAGTGAATAAGGGAACTCATACACCTCTTTACCAGAAAGGTTGGTTTTACCTGTTGATTTTGCGCCTGTAAATTCAGCAATAAGTTGGTCATCTGTCTTCATACTGTCTGGCTTTAGTGAGTTAATAGTTTAGAAAGTTTTATCTTCAATTTTTTATTCTCTACAAGAATCTTTGGAACTTCATGAATTAAAAATCTAACGCCCTTATCGGCAGTTTCAACTTCAAATTCTGTAATATCTGGATTTGCAAATAAAAGCATAGAAGTTGGCGCCTCCATATTTCCTAGTTTGATAATGCATTTAGCAAAGGCATCAATAACCGTTTTTTGCTCTTTAGCTGACATCTCGTAGATTGTCTTTGATCTTTTATTTTTCTTCTTCATGGTCGTAGTGAGTCTATGAGTTCTAAAATTGTCATTAACTCTCTTTTTCTTCCATTACCGAACTCTGTTAATTCCATTTCTTCTAATTCTTTAATAGCCTTCTCTACCTCATCACGTAGACGGGATTTGTAGTCATCTACTTTTGAGGTGGCGTAGAGTTCGGCTGATTCGTCTGTTAATTCAAAAAGCTCAGGAAATGACCGTCTTAAATAAGCCGTCCGATAATCACAGTTCCATTTTTCAAAACATAATTTATGTTTAATTTCCAATAATGTCATAATCCTTTATTTAGAGTGTTCTGGTCTACTGCTTGGTTAGTTTC
>Ga0193738_1000848_pt1 | contig 13666 bp, 11 predicted proteins | sample L2a1metaG_FD_144927 | JGI IMG/M metagenome (GOLD analysis project Ga0193738, IMG submission 144927) | Soil microbial communities from a riparian zone of the East river system, Colorado, United States - L2a1 | ecosystem: Environmental > Terrestrial > Soil > Riparian zone | place: USA: East River...
TTCCCTTCGCCGACAGCGCCGCGTCGTTGGCAACCTCGATCCGGTGCGTACCCGCGGCGATCCGGCCGAGCGTCACCCGGTATTTCGATTCCGTGTCGCCGCGCGCGAGGATCAGGTGCTGCGAATACCGGCCGTCCACGGTGATCCGCACCGTCGCGGCCTCTCGGCCCTCGACGCCCCAGTCGCAGCGCTCGCAGGCCGCGGTGATCGTCGCCATCCCCTCTCCGGCAACCGACGTCGCGAAGTCAGTCCCGGCAAGCGGCGCAGGCGTCTGCGCCAGAAACGCCGCCAGCATCAGTATGAGCATGCCGCCCAGTGTACTCCGCGTGTTCCGCGTAGTCCGCGGCCGTGTTCCGCGTAATCCGCGGCCGGGCTTCAGCGGCTGTGCGACGGGATGAACGCGATGGGCCGCTCCGCCGTGAACGCCGGCGTGAAGAGATCGGACCGGGCGAAGCCGTCCATGTCGCGGCCGACCGGCAGGCCGAGGAAATACAGGACGGTCGGCGTCACGTCCACGATCGAGCCGCGCTGCTTTCGCCCGGCCAGGACGTTGCTGCCGAACGCGAGCATGAAGCCGTCGGGAGCATTGTGGTGTGTTCCGCTGACGTCCGGGTCGCGCAGCAGCCGGCCGATGACCTGCTTGATGGGATCGACCGGCCGCATGCCGAACCCGGAGATCACGAGCAGCAGGTCGCCTGGCGCGAGCCGTTCGATCGCGGCGCCGATCTCGGCGTCGATGTAGGCGTAGTAACGATCGACGATACCGCCGTAGCGCTGGCGCTCTTCGTCAGGCACACCCGGAAAGTCCCGCGGCTGCGCGTAGCGCAGGTAGAGGTGGCTGACGATGTCGATGCCCTGGTATCGCACCGCGGTGAGCTGCACGGGCCGAGCGTTCTGCAGATCGCGAGTCACGCGGCTGTAGGCCTCGTCATGCCGCGAAGCCATCGCCGCGGCGTCGGCGGGGACGCCGTCGACGGCTCCGAACGCATCCCGAATCACCGGCAGCAGGTCGGGCGGGTACGCGGCGCGCCCGTCGAACTCGTGCACCGATCCGAGCATCTGGTGGAAACCGTCGCTCACAAGAAAGCCGTTCAGCGGCGCCGCTGGATACGTCAGTGGCCAGCGCACAATGCCCGCGCTGATGCCGTATTCGCCCAGGATCGACCAGATCGGCTGCGCGCGCCACGCGGCTGACGAGTTCGGCTGATCGCGAACGGCGCCAAGTCGCACCAGCACGTGCGAGAAACAGTGATCGGGCAGCAGGTCGATCGGCCGGGTGTCGCCGGGCGCGAAATACGACGCCGCCGACCGGATACCGTTCTTTGCCGGATACATGCCAGTGGCGAGCGCGGCCCAGACGGGAGCCGGCTGCGTTGGACGGATCGTCGCGAGATCCATGTACGCGCCGGCGTCGAGCAACCGCCCGAAATTTGGCAGGCGCGCGGACGCCACGCGCGGCCAGACGTACTCGAGCGACGCGCCATCGAGGACAAGGAGCGTGATCTTCGGAGACTCCCGCGCCGACGGCGGCTCGAGCATGACCCGGCGGCCGCCGAGTGGCAGGTCGCTGCCCAGCCCGCGCGCGGCGATCGGCAGCGCGAGCGATCCCGTGACGGCCAGCAACAGCAACGCGCCGCCGACGCGGCTGCCGCGCCGGCCGAACGAATAGTGCGCGATCGCGATGCCGAACAGGACCACGGCCGAGACCGTCGTGGCGCCGGCGCCGAACGCGAAACGGCGCGCCGCCGCCTCGTCGAAGACGTTTGGAAAACCGCGCAGGTTCAGCCACATCAGGGTTGCCGCCACCGCCGCCGCGATCGCCGAGAGCCACGCCAGCAGGCGGACGCTGATCCACCCGGGCGACAGGACGTTCAGGCTCACGAACTCGCGCCCGAGCATCGCCACGTAGAACAGGATGGCGAGGTGGACGCCGTACAACGCCGCGAGCGTGAGGTACCACCGCCATACCGATTCGGAGACGAGCGGGATCTGCGGGTTGAGCTGGAGCAGGAGGATGGTGAGATAAGCGGCGCCGAGCGCGCCGGCCAGCAGCGCGTTGGTCAGCATCCGCAGGAAGCGCATGATGCCAAGTGTATACTTCGCTCATGCCCGTGGACATCGACGCCGCGGTGATCGCCAACCGTCGGTTGTCGGCGGACTACAACGTCCTCTCACTCGCCGCTCCGGAGATCGCCGCCACCGCCCGCCCTGGACAGTTCGTCATGATCAAGACCTCGGGCGGGCAGGATCCTCTCCTGCGGCGCCCGTTCTCGATTTTCGAAATCCTGCGCGACAGCAATGGGGCGCCTGCGGGCGTTTCGATCTTCAACAAGCGCGTCGGCGCCGGCACGTCGCTGCTCTCGCGCGTCGAAACCGGCACGCGGCTGCCGCTGCTCGGGCCGCTCGGGCGGCCGTTCGAGCCGGTCGATTCGCCCGCCGAAGCGTGGATGATCGCCGGCGGCGTCGGGCTCGCGCCCTTCGTCACGCTTGCCGCCGCGCTCCGTGACCGCGGCACGAAGACGACGCTCTACTACGGCGCGCGCCGCGCCGAAGAGCTCTACTGCGTCGATCTGTTCGAGGCGCTGGGCGTCACGATCGTGCTCAGCACCGAAGACGGCAGCCTGGGCACCAAGGGACGCATCACCGTGCCGCTCGGCACCGCGCTGGAGCAGCGGCCGCTTGGAAACCCGGTGAAGCTCTTCGTGTGCGGCCCGACGCCGATGATGCGCGCGTGCGCGCAGCTCGCGCAGGTGCACGGCCGCGCCTGCGACGTGTCGCTCGAACAGGTCATGGGCTGCGGCCTCGGCGGCTGCTACAGCTGCGTCGTTCTCGCCCGCGGTGCTGACCCCTCGACGGGGCTCGGGGCAAGTGGCGGCAAACCCCACCACACGCGGACCTGCATCGAGGGCCCGGTGTTCGACGCGCAGCGTGTCGTCTGGGAAGCGGTCGCGGGGCACTGATGGACCTGTCACTCCAGATCGGATCGCTGCGCCTTCCGAATCCGCTCATCGCCGCCAGCGGCTGCTTCGGCTACGGCGTCGAATATGCGGACATCGTTGACCTGTCCACGCTCGGCGGGGTCGCCGTCAAAGGCCTGTTCCTTTCCGAGCGCGAGGGTCACCCGCCGCCGCGGATCGTCGAAACGCCGTCCGGGATGTTGAACGCCATCGGCCTGCAGGGCATCGGCGTGCACCGTTTCATCGCGGAACGGCTGCCCGAACTGCGCGAGCGCCGGGCGATCGTCATCGTCAATATCTGCGGCACCACGCTCGACGAGTACGTCGAAGTCGCGCGAATCCTCTCCGACGCCGAAGGCGTGCACGCCCTCGAGCTCAACATCTCCTGCCCCAACATCAAGGAAGGGGGCATCACCTTCGGCTGCAGCCTGCCGGGCACGCACGCGGTCGTCAGCGCCGTCCGCAAAGTGACGGCACTGCCGGTGATTCCGAAGCTCACCCCCAACGTGACCGATGTGGCGTCGTTTGCCCGCGCCGCCGAGGAAGCCGGCGCCGATGCCATCTCCCTGGTCAACACGTTCCTCGCGATGGCGATCGACGTCCACACGCGCAGGCCGAAGCTCACGAACATCGTCGGCGGCCTCAGCGGGCCGGCGATTCGCCCGATCGCGGTACGCATGGTCTACGAGTGCCGCCGTGTGGTGAAGATCCCGATCGTCGGGATGGGCGGGATCGCCACGGCCGACGACGTCCTCGAGTTCATGATCGCGGGCGCCAACGCGGTGCAGGTCGGCACCATGAACTTCGTGGATCCGTTCATCTGGGCCAAGCTGATGGACGGCATCCGCGCCTACATGACGACGCATGCGATCGCGCGCCTGCAGGACATCGTCGGGACCGTGGATACGAGCGCGCGCGAGAAGGCCTGGATTTCTTCGTGAACCCGCAGGACAAGATACTGGTCGCGCTCGACGTCGAGTCGCGCGACGCCGCTCTGTCGCTCGCCGATTCGCTCCGCGGCTCGGTCGGCGGATTCAAGATCGGGAGCCGGCTGTTCACCGCCGAGGGACCGTCGATGGTCCGTGAGATGACCGAGCGTGGCGATCGGGTCTTCCTCGATCTCAAGTACCACGACATTCCCAACACCGTCGCGACCGCGGTCGAGGCGGCGGCCCAGCTCGGCGTCTGGATGCTGAACGTCCACGCGTCCGGTGGGACCGCGATGATGCGGGCCGCCCGCGAAGCGGCACACAATGCCGCCGCCAGGCGCGGCATCGCCCCGCCGATCGTGATCGCCGTGACGGTGCTGACCAGCATGAACCAGGCGGGGTTGAAGGAAACCGGGATCGTCATCGACGTGATGGACCAGGTGCTCCGGCTCGCGGAACTGACGAAGGAAGCCGGGCTGGACGGCGTCGTCGCGTCGCCGCGTGAAACGGCGGCCATCCGGAAACGCTGCGGCGCCGACTTCGCGATCGTGACGCCGGGCATCCGCGCCGCGGACGCGCCGAGGGACGATCAGTCGAGGACGATGGCGCCTGCGGAAGCCATCGCCGCCGGAGCCTCGTATCTGGTGGTTGGCCGGCCGATCATCGCGGCGGCGGATCCGCGAGAAGCGGCGCTGGGTTTATTCGAAGGCACAAAGGCACAAAGGCACCAGGCCTAAACCTTTTGGGTTCGTGTCCTGGTGCCTTGGTGGGTTGGGCGGCTCTCGAGCCGCCCCTACTTGGCGGTGATCACGAAATGCCCGCGGCGATTCTGCTGCCAGCAGGCTTCGTTCTCGTCGGAGCAAGTCGGCGATTCCTTCCCCTTGCTGACAACCTGCACGCGATCGGCGGCCAAGCCAAGGTTCACCAGGTAGGCGCGGACGGCGGTGGCGCGGCGCTCACCCAGCGCGAGGTTGTACTCGGCCGAGCCGCGCGAGTCGGCGTGACCTTCGATCATGATCTTGGTCGAGGCCCAGCGCTTCATCCAGTCGGCGTTCTTCTGCAGCAGCGGCCGCGCGTCGTCACGCACCTGCGCGGAATCAAGATCGAAGAGGACATCCGAAAGCGGCTTCTCGCTGTTTAGCTGCTCGATCGTCTTCTTGGCGAAGATTTCATCCTCGGACAGCGCCGGCGGCGGAGTCTCGCGCGGGGCAGTCGGCGGAGGCGGTGGAGCCGTGGGCGTGGTGGGCGCGGCTGCGGCCGGCACCGATGGCGGAGGAGGCGGTGGCTGGGGCTGTTTCTTGGCACACGCGCTCACGCCGAGAGTAGTGGCCAGCGCGACCGCCGCGAACACGCGAAGTCCTCGTCTCATCTCAGTCATTCTCCTGCTCGCACGCTGTAGAATTTCAAAAGTTTAACACGATGGATCGTTTACTCGAGGCGACGGCGCGCGCCGAACGCGATCACTTCTGGTTCCGCGGCTTCCGCCGATTCGTCGAACCGCTCATCGCCGAGGCCGCGCAAGGCCGCAGGCTCGACATTCTCGACTGCGGTTGCGGCACAGGCCACAACCTCGACCTGCTGCGGAGGTACGGCCGTGCCTACGGTATCGACCTGACGTGGGCCGGACTTCAGTACGCGCGCGAAAAAGGTGAATCGCTGGTCGCGCGCGCCACGGTGACGGCACTCCCCTTTCCCTCGGAGCGGTTCGACCTGGTTACGTCGTTCGACGTGCTCTACGGGCTGCAGGACCCGGACGAGAAGCAGGCGATCGCCGAGATGAACCGGGTGCTGAGGCCCGGTGGGACCGCCGTCATCAACGTGGCCGCGCTCGAGTCGCTGAAGGGAAATCACTCGGTCATGGCCGGCGAAGTTCGCCGCTATCGGCGCGGCGACCTGGTGCGGCGGCTCGAAGCGGCGGGCTTCCGCGTCACCCACAGCACGTACACGAACTTCACGATCCTGCCGCTGGTCGCGGCAATCCGTCTCAAGCAGCGCGTCAGCGGCCACGTCGCGTCGAACGAGGAGATCGCGATTCCGGCCGCGCCCATCAACGCCGCGCTCTCGGGGCTGCTCATCGCCGAAGCGACGGCGGCGCGCTTCGTCAACATGCCGCTCGGCAGCTCAGTGCTCGCCGTCGCCCGCAAGGCGTAGGGGCAACTGGTTACGCCGTCCGATCCGGATACGGACCACGGTCAAACGCTCCGGCACGAAGACCACTAAGTTCACAAAGACCACAAAGTCTTAGTGGGCTTCGTGGTCTTTGTGGCCTTTGTGCCGGAGCGTTAGAACGTGGCAGGGCGCGGTGAGGTGAATTACGCGACGTCCAGTTCGAGGACGGCCGGACGTGAACCGCGCTGGGCGAACCAGGTGACGTGCGAGGCGACACAGTCGAATTCAATCCGATGACGGCCCGCTGGAAGCGCCGGCAGAATGATCCGGACGCGGACCGTCTCCCCGGGTGCGATCGCCCTCGACGCGGCCAGTGGCTCCGCGTGAAAATCAAAGCTCACCAGCGCGCCGGCCGCATCGTACAGATGCGTCCCAAGCAGAACACCGCCCCGTGGCGCGCTGGAGGCGAGCCAGGCGGCGGTTCCCGTGTTGGTCACGGCCGCGTCTACGGGCGTCGGCCGCCCCGCGACCGGACCGGATTCGAGCGCGACTCTGATATCGCACGCCAGCCCTGCAGGGGCTCGGCTGTCCAACCGCGCCGAGCCACGCTTGTGGAGAGCGAAGAACCGCACATGTCGCAGGAATTTGCGCGTTGACGCCAGCCAGGCGTCCTCGACAGGGCCGCCGGCGAGCAGCTGCTCGTAATCCGCGAGGGAGACCTGGAAAGGCGGTTCATGAAAAACCGCCAGCGACAGGTCGTCGAAACCGCATGCCTGCGCCGTCCGCCAGATGTCGTGCACGTCCACGTCGAGCTCGACCACGCCGTAGGTCTGGGCCTCGAACTGCGAGCGCGGCGCTCCGGCGTGGCGTGGGCCGGGCTCGGCAAACGCCGCGATGCCGCCCTCGGCAAGCAACCGGCCGAACTCGGCGATCGTCGCGCGCGGGTCCGGCGCGTGATGAAAGGCATCGAAGCAGACGACCCGGTCGAGGCTTCCATCGGGGAGATTGATCGTCCGTCCATCGAACAGCAGGAACTCGGGCGCCGGCTGGTCCCCGATGGGAGGCTGCCGCGCGTAGAGATCGCGCGCGATTCGCAGAGCCGTCTCCGAGACGTCGAGGACGACCACGCGACATCCCATCTGGGTCAGGCACCGCGACAGCCAACCGGAGCCGGCCCCGAAGTCCAGCACGCGCATCCCGGGGGTCAGCTTCAGCGCCTGCAGGACGACCGCGAGGTTCGCGAGCAGGACCGGGGTCTCCTCCGCCTGGCTGAACGGCTTTGCAAGGTGGTGATCCCAGTCGCGCAGGGAGGCAAAGTAGTGCTCCGCGGCGCGATTGAATGCGTCGAGATCGCCGTCGGTCACCGTGCGCAGAGCGGCGGACTCCACAGCCGGCATGGGCACAGCGTGTTTCCTGGGGGCGCCGGTCGCGGACCGTTCGGCGAACAACACCGCGTAGTCGAGGCCATCGGTGTGCTCGAGCGCCACGTGCGACGTCCGGAAGTGCGGCGGCTCGAAAGCGCCCAGCAGCGCCGTGACCGGCAGAAGGTTCGTCGGAATGAACGGAACGGAGACGTCCTTGCCGCGGAACCGGTTCGCCAGCGCATTCGCTGCCGGCCATCGCTCGCGGGCCCAGCGGGCGGTCCGCACGCCTGCCGTCGCATCGCTGCGATACGGCCACTGGAACACGCCGACCCCTCCGGGCGCGATCAGTCGTGACAGGGCCTCGACGAGCGCCAGCGCCTCGCGGCGGCGGAGGCGCTGCAGCACGTGATAGCAGACGACGAGGTCGTATCGCCGGTAGCTCGCGAACAGTTCGCCGGGAGTGGTGAACTCGATGTGATCGAGCGCCTGCCGATGCGCTTCTTCCCGCGCCCTGGCCAGCATTGCCGGCGATCGATCGACGGCCGTCACCGATCCCGGCCGGCGAGCGAGCGGCAGCGCGAGCCGGCCGATGCCGCAACCGTACTCGAGGATCGTCATCGGCGCGAACTCCGGAACCAGGCCGGCGTCGATCACGCGCAGCATCCAGTCGACGACGGCTTCACCGCTGGCGAAGAACTCGCGCTCCGCTTCGGCGGTCAGCTGGCTTTTCAGGAAACGCGGCGCGGTGAGCACCGCGAAATGCGGCTCGCGGGCCGCGAAGGCGTCGAAGCGTCGATCGGCTTCGCTACTCGACATGCACCCTGAAGATCCGCAGCGCCAGGTGGCGCTGATCGGCGCCCTGCCCGCGCTCGGCCGGCACGAAGAACCGGCTGCTCTCGATGCGCAGGCGTCCGTTCGACTGCGCGAGCGCGTCGGCCGGCACCGAGATCGACTGATCGAAGTCGGCCGACGGATCGAACGACGCGATTTCCCGTTCGCCCGCGAGGACGCGCACCCGGGGAGGCGCGTCGAAATACGTCAGCGGGGACTCGCCTTCGATGTGGAGCGTGACGGCGCGTCCGACGGGTCTTACCCACAGGTCCGCCCGCTCGCTCATCCAGCGCCAGGCAAGGCCCGTCGCCGGATTGAACTCCGGCTCCTGCCAGCCGGCGTCGAATCCCGACATCGGCACTCCCTCGGGCTGCGCGTCGAACTGCTCGAGCAGCAGCTGCTCGGTGCCATTCGTCCGTAGTTCGAGCGGCTGATAGTTTGCCGCTCCCGACAAGGCACCGGCGGGGAGATCGATCCCGGTCAGGAAAAACCCGGCCGGCAACACGACGGGCGGCAGCGGATTGCCGTTCAGTGACACGGTCAACGTTCGCGACGCCGGCCCCAGGTTGCGGCCGCCAATCATCAACGTCACGGGACCAGGCTGGCGCTTCAGCCAAGCCACCGCGGGAGCGATGTGCGGCCCGAGCCGATCCTTCGCGGTCACGCCGCCGACCTCGGCCGTGATCGACCAGCCGCGATCGAGCATCCAGGCCGGCGGTTGCATCGTGTACCAGTCCACGCTGCCCGGACGTGCCCCGCCGACGAACGGCGGCTCGGGGAATCCCCAACGGTAGGCGCGCGCGAGATCCCGGACCCGGCCGTCGAACAACGCCAGGTCGGTTCGCTTGGGATCCGCCGCGAACCAGACGATGGCATCGGGCCTGGCGCGCCAGAGCGTCACAAGCGAGAGCCACTCGCGGCCGTGTGGCGCTTTGGCGGCCGCCGCCGGCAGAATCTGCTCGGACCATTCGATCGCGCGGCGGAAGCTGGCGTGGAAGCCGATGGCATCCACTCGCCCGCCGCCACCGTGGGCCGTCGCGGCCATGTCGTCGAACGCCCGGAAAGCGGGCGCCCCTTCACGTCCGTAGTGGCGCGCCGCGGGCACCGTGGCGATCAACGAGATCAGCGAGAGGCCGACCGCCGCGCCCGGCATCGCGCGGCCCGGCAACCCCTCCAGCGCGGCCATCGCCGCGTAGGCGATCAGCGGCATCAACGGCAGCGCGTATCGTGTCGTAACCGTTTCGTGAAACAGGAGGTGAAAGATCGCATACGGCACGAAGGCGATCGCCAGCGCCATCGCGACCGGCAGCGAGCGCCAGGTGAGCCGCAGCACGCCGGCGGCCGCCAGGACGCAGACCGCGATGCCTGGCCACCAGTCCCACGGCCACACGAACGTGTTCAGCGTGGCGGTGAGGATGTCGCGAATCGAATGGTGAGCCCACAGGTTACGGATCCCGCCCCCGAGATCGGCGTCCGCCTGGAAGCTGAGCGCCGCGAGGTACGTGGACGGGCCGCCGCTCGCGAGGAACATCGGGATGGCCCACAGGAATCCGCCGGCCGCGATCGCGCCCAGCGACCGCGCGGCGTCACCGGCGTTCCGTCGCCGAGCCAGCGCGTAGAGCAGGAACGGAAACGTGAGGACCGCCGTCTGCGTGCGAATCCCGACGGCGAGCCCGGCGATGAGCGATCCCGCCAGCAGCGAACGGCGGGAAGGGTCCCCGGCCACCAGTGCCAGCACCCACATCGACGCGGCGAAACCGATCATGTCGCTGAGAGGACGGAGCGCCGTGAACCAGTAGAGCGGCGACAACGCCAGCAGGACGGTCGCCCACAACGACAACGCGTCGCGCCGTTCCAGCCTGCGGAAGAACAGGAACAACGCCGGCAGGGCGGCAGCGCCCCCGATGGCGCTCCAGATGGCGAGGCCGCGCGACGACGCGGCGTCCACGCCGGCCGCGCGCAGCACGAGCGTCGAAGCCTTCGACAGCGCGATGTAGACGGGATAGCCCGGCGGATGCGGCTGATGGCGCGAGACGTCGAACTGCCGCACGCCGAGCGCGAAGTTGATCGAGTCGAGGTCCTCGAGCGTACGCGGCAGAAAAACCAGATGCGCGAGGAGGAAGAGCAGGATCAGCGCGACGCCGGCCGAGCGCTGCGAGGTCACTCTACCGGGCGGAGTTTCAGCGCGTCGTTGAGGCTGCCGAGGCGGTAGCCGCGGACGTCCACGGTCACGTGCGCGTATCCGAGGGCGCGCAGCTCGCGATCGATCCTGGTTGCGGTCTCCGGCTCGAAGGCACGCGCGATTTCATCGCGGCCGAGCTCGAGACGCGCGATCGTGTCGTGGTGCCGCACGCGATAGACGCGGAAGCCGAGATCGCGCAGGACCCGTTCGGCCGCCTCGATGGTCCGGAGCTTCTCCTCGGTGACTTCCGAGTGGTATGGAATCCGGGACGACAGGCAGGCCGAGGCGGGCTCGTCCCAGCTCGCCATGCCGGCGTCGCGGGCCAGCTCACGGATCTCGTCCTTCGTCAGCCCGACTTCGTCGAGCGGGCTGATGACGCCGAACTCGCGCGCGGCCTGGCGCCCGGGGCGGTAGTCGCCGCGATCGTCGGCGTTACTGCCGTCCACGACGGCCGCGAATCCCCGATCGCGGGCGAGCGCGGTCAGGTGCGAATACAGCTCGTGCTTGCAGTAGTAACAGCGATTGGCGGGATTGGCGCGATAGTCCGGGTTGTCGATCTCGGAGGTCCGGACCATCTCGTGGCGCAGTTGAAACGCGCGCGCCGTGCCGATCGCCAGATCGCGATGACGGTCGGGATAACTGGGGCTGTCGGCGGTGATGCAGATGGAACGGTCGCCCAGGATGCGGCCGGCCGTGATGCCGAGGAACGCGCTGTCAACGCCGCCGCTGTAGGCGACGACGACCGAGCCGAGGTCCGCGAGCCGCGCTTCGAGATCACGCGCGCGCTGTCGCGCCTGGGCGCCGGCCTTCGTCACTCGTCCCAGTCTTCTTTCTCGTCGCCGTCCTCGTCCTCGTCGGCGTCGTCTTCGTCGAAATCCTCGTCCTCTTTGTCCTCGTCGGCGTCGTCCTCGTCGTCGTCGTCGTCGTCGTCCGCCATGTCGAGCTCAATGGGAGACGTGCCGGTGACCTCGAGATTGGTGCCGCAGTCCGGACAGCTGATCAGGTCGCCCTTGTCGACGTCGAATTCGTCGACTTCGATCTCTGCGTCGACTTCGATCTCTGCGTCACACTCTGGACAGGTGGCCATACACGCTCCTGGCGATTCGCGGTCGATAGAAGTACGAATTATAGCGAGAACCTGATAAATTGCGCAATCAAGCCCGTGAGCAATAAGACCGTTATCGTCGCTGACGACACCGCGTTTGTGCGCGACCGTTTTGCCACGGCGCTCGTGGGCGCCGGCCACAAGGCCATCACCGTGAAGAGCGCGGCAGAACTGCTCGCCCACGTACGCGAGGCCCTGGCGCAGCTCGACCTCCTGGTGCTGGACCTGCGGCTGCCGCACGCGGGCGGCGTGGAGCTGGTGAGGGCGATCCGCAAGATCGACGGCGGCCGGCTTCCGATCCTGGTGTTCAGCGGGACCATTGGCAGCGCGGCCGAAGTAAAGGACCTGGCGGCGCAGGGCGTGGCCGGCTACGTGAACGAATACAGCGCGGTCCAGAACATCCTGCCCTCGCTGGCGCCGCACCTGTTCCCCGACAACTTCAACCGGCGCAGCAGCCCGCGCGTGGTGCTGGGTATCCCGGTCGCGTGCCGCTTCGGCAACACGATCGCGGCGGCGCTGACGCTGAACCTGAGTAAGGGCGGCGTGGCGATCAGGACAATGAGCCCGCTGGATCAGCATGCGAAGGTCCGGGTCCGGTTCCGCCTGCCGGGATCGAAGACCGACATCGAAGCGGACTGCCGCGTCGCCTGGAGCGATCGGCGCGTGGGGATGGGCCTGCAGTTCGAGAAAACCGAACCGGCGGACCAGCAGGCGGTCGACGAGTTCGTCGACCAGCATTTCTTCACAAATCGAAAGGCGTAGGTCCCAGCTTCCGGCTTCCGGCTTCCGGCTTCCGGCCGTCTTTGCTGGTTGCTGGTAGCGGGTAGCTGGCAGCTGGAAGCTATTCACGGAGCAAACGCAAAGCGTTTGCGATGACAATGAGCGACGCGCCCGTGTCCGCCACGACGGCCATCCACAAGGTCGCGACCCCCAGAACCGCAGCAACCAGGAACGCCCCCTTCAGCACGATCGAGAACGTGATGTTCGCGCGGATGTTACGCACCGTGGCGCGGCTGAGTCGAAGCGCGTAGGGGATTTTCAGCAGTTCGTCGGCCATCAGGGCGACATCCGCGGTTTCGAGCGCGGCCGCGGTGCCGGCAACCCCCATTGCGACGCCGACGTCGGCAGCGGCGAGCGCCGGAGCGTCGTTGACGCCGTCCCCCACCATCGCGACCGTGCCGAACCGGCGGCGCAAATCCGCGAGCGCCTCGACCTTGTCGGCGGGCAGCAGCCCGGCGCGGACCTCGTCGATGCCGGCGGCGGCGGCGACAGCCCTCGCGGCCGGCTCGTGATCGCCGGTGAGCAGCGCGACGTGGCGCACGCCCTGCTCGCGCAGCAGCTGGACGGCATCGCGTGCGGCTTCACGCGGCTGATCGGCGACCGAGATGACGCCGACAGGACGCCCCGCGTCGCCGACGATGACCGTCGTGCGGCCTTCCGCGGAAGCGCGCGCCAGCGCGTCGTGGACCGCTTGCGAGCAGATGCCGCGATCCTCGAAGAGGCGGTGGCTCCCGACCATCACCGCCGCGCCGTCCACCTCGGCGTGCGCGCCGAGGCCCGGCAGCGCCTGGAAGCCGCTGACGCGCCCGAGCGCGATGCCGTCCTCGCGGGCCCGGGCCACGATGGCGGCGCCGATAGGATGCTCGGAATGGCTCTCCAGCGAGGCGGCCAGCTGCAGGATTCGAGCGGGGGGCACGCCGTCGAGCGCCGCGACGTCGGTCACGCGCAGCTCGCCGCGGGTCAGCGTACCGGTCTTGTCGAATGCCACGCAGCGGACCTCAGCCAGCCGTTCGAGGCGGGCGCCGCCTTTGATGAGGACGCCCTTACGAGCGGCAGCAGCGAGTGCCGACACCACGGAGACCGGCGTCGAGATCACGAGCGCGCACGGACAAGAGATCACCAGCAGGACCAGCGATCGATAGATCCACGTCGACCAGCTGCCCGCGAACAGCAGCGGCGGCAGCACGGCCACGAGGACGGCGAGGACGAGCACGATCGGGGTGTAGACCCGTGCGAAGCGTTCGACGAACGTCTGGCTCGGCGCGCGTTGCGCCTGGGCACGCTCGACCATGTCGATGATGCGCGCGAGCGTGGAGTCGCCGCGCAGCCGCGTGACGCGAATGTCGAGCGCGCCGCGGCCGTTGATCGTCCCGGCGAAGACCTCGTCGCCGATCCGCTTCTCGGCGGGC
>Ga0193738_1000849_pt1 | contig 13665 bp, 8 predicted proteins | sample L2a1metaG_FD_144927 | JGI IMG/M metagenome (GOLD analysis project Ga0193738, IMG submission 144927) | Soil microbial communities from a riparian zone of the East river system, Colorado, United States - L2a1 | ecosystem: Environmental > Terrestrial > Soil > Riparian zone | place: USA: East River...
AAAGCTGCCGCCGAAGTCACAGATTCGATCGATCCGGTTCTCGCAGGCGATGTTCGCGGCCGAGAACCACAGCGCCGGGCACACGTTCGTGGACATCGGGACGCAGCCCGGTCTCGGGCCGATGCGCGGCAGCATGGACTTCTCGTTCCGCGACGGCTCGATGAACGCGCGCAACGCGTTCCAACCGGTCAAAGGCCCGGAGCAGACGCAGCAGTACAACGTCAACCTGAGCGGCACGCTGCTCAAGGACCGCACGTCGTTCTCGCTCGCGACCGGTGTCACCTCGCTCTACGACTCGGCAAACGTCTACGTCGGGGCGCCGGCAGGCACGCTGGCCGGGCCGCTGAGGCGTCCCTCCGATCGACTGAACTTCAACCTGCGCGTGGACCACGCGCTCAACAAGGCGCACACCCTTCGCGGATCGTTCCAGCAGAACGGCAGCGACTCCCGGAAGCTCGGCGTCGGCAATTACGACCTTCCCGAACGCGCGTTCGGGCGCACGGCAGCCGAGAGCATCTTCCGGCTCTCGGAAAGCGGCCCTCTCTCACGGGGGTGGTTCGCCGAGTCGCGGCTGCAGGTCCGCCGCGGTGACATCGACACCGCGTCCGACATCGAGTCGCCAACGATAAAGGTGCTCGATGCGTTCAACTCGGGGGGCGCGCAGATCGCCGGCGGCCGCGAAAGCACCGACATCGAGTACGCGACCGACATCGACTACGCCAGATCTGGTCACGCCCTGCGGATGGGAGGGCTGGTCGAGGGCGGGTGGTATCGCAGCGACAACCGCACGAACTATCTCGGGACCTACACGTTCTCGAGCCTCGACGACTACGAGGCGCGCCGGCCCGCCAACTTCACGCAACGCGTCGGCGACCCGCTCGTCACCTACTCGAACTTCCAGGCCGGGCTCTACTTCCAGGATGACTGGCGGGTCAGAAAGAACTTCACGCTGAGCCTCGGCGTCCGCCAGGAGTTCCAGACGCACATGCCCGACAACTGGAACCTCGCGCCGCGCGCGGGTTTCACGTGGTCGCCGTTCGCGCACGGCAAGACGACGGTGCGGGCCGGCGGCGGCATCTTCTACGACTGGCTCGAGGCCGAGGTCTACGAGCAGACGCTTCGGGTCGACGGCGTCCGCCAGCAAGATCTCATGATCGTCAACCCCAACTTTCCCGATCCCTTCACGGGAACCGCCGGGCCGTCGGTGCCGCCAAGCAAGTACCTCCTGGACGCCGGCCTCGTCATGCCGAAGCGCGTCGTCGGGCTCCTCGCCGTAACGCAGCAAGTCGCGCCCATGGTGAACGTCAACGCGAGCTACAACCACGCCTACGGCTGGGATCGGTTCCGCGGACGCAATGTGAACGCGCCGAACGTTGATCTCGGGGGCGTGCGGCCGGATCCGTCACTTGGCAACGTGACCGCCGTGGAATCGACGGCGAAGCTCGAGATCGACTCCGTCAGCGTCGGCGTGAACTTCAACCATCCGAAGACGCGCACGTTCATGTTCGCGAACTACAACTACAACAACCAGCGCAACGACGCCGATGCGGCGTTCAGCCTTCCGGCGGACAGCTACGACCTGGCGGCGGAGTGGGGCCGCGCCTCGTTCATCCCTCGCCACGTGGCCAGCGCCGTTCTGAATACGAATCTCACCAAGAGCCTCCGTCTCGGCGTCTCGACGCAGGCGCGGGCAGGCGCGCCTTACACGGTCACGACGGGCCGGGACGACAACGGGGACAGCGTCTTCAACGATCGCCCGGATGGCGTTCGCCGCAACAGCGTCACCGGCGAGATGAACTGGGACCTGGCGGCGCGCCTGACCTACGCCTTTGGCTTTGGCCAGAGGCCCCAGGCGGCCGGCGGACCCGGCGGGCAGATGATGGTCGTGCGCATGGGCGGCGGAGCGGGCGATCTCCTCGGCGGCCTCCCGGGCGGCGGCGCCGAGGACAAGCGCGTGAGGATCGAGATCTTCATCGCCGCGTCGAACGTCTTCAACAACGTCAATCCGATGGGTTACTCCGGCGTCATGACCTCGCCGTTCTTCGGCGACGCTACGGCTGCTGGCCCGGCGCGGAAGATTGACCTGGGGATGAAGATCGGTTTTTGAGCGCACGATCGGCGATCAGAAAGTACGGCAGCGCGAGGGCTGACAGGGCCGCGGCGGTCCCGAAGGCGCTTGCGAAACCGTAGCGGCTGATGATCCAGCCCATGCTGGTGGATCCCGTGCCGATCCCGGTATCGAAGCACGCGAGGATCGCGCCGAACGCGGCGCCGCGGCGATCTGATCCCACTGTGCGCATGACGTACCCGACGAACGCCGGATACGCGGTGCCGAAGCCCAGACCGAAGATCACCGCCGACGTCACCAGCCAGAAACGTGTTCCGCCGAGCACCAGGCACGCCAGCCCGAGCGAGATCAGCGCGAGACACGGAACGAAGACCCGGCGATAGCCAAACCTGTCCCCGAGCCGGCCGGACAGGGGACGGGTCAAAAGCATGGTCACCGCCAGCGCGGTCAGGTAAATGCCTTTCGGCACCACTCTGTTGGCGTCGGCATACAGCGCCGTGAAGCTGGTGATGCCGCCGTAGCCGAAGGAATACAGGAACAGCGTGAACGAAATGATCAGCACGCGCCATTCGATCAACCGTCCGCGCGGCTTGGCCGCGTCACGCGCCGCGACTGGCTGATCCGGCAGGCGCCAGGCAATCAGCGCCATCACGACGTTCAGGACTGCCGCTTCGAGACACAGGGCCCGCCATCCGAAGTGGAAGACCCAGAAGCCGATCGACGGCGCGACCGCGATCGCGGCGATCGTCGACAGGCCCCAGTAGGCGATGCCCTCGGCGCGCCGGCTTTCGGGCAGGATGTTGGTCATGTAGGCCGCGGACCCCGTGAGCAGGCCCGACCAGAACAGCCCGTGCACGACCACCAGCGCCAGCATCAACTTGTAGCTCGGCAGGAACGCGTAGACGACGGAGAAGATCGTGATCGCGACGCTCGCGATGATCAGCACGCGGCGCGGTCCGAGCCGATCCGCGTAGGCGCCGGTCACCGGCGCCGAGAAGGCTGAGGCGTACGTCAGGAAGCCGAGAAAAAGACCGGCCGCCGACGTGCCACCTCCCAGCGCCAGGATGTGGAACGGCGCAGTCGGCAGCAACTGGAACGCGGAGAGAAAGACGGTGAACGAGAAGCCGCACATCACGAAGAAGCGCGGCGTAAACAGTCGATCCTGTAGCAATCACTCCGATCTTAGCGCGAGCACCGGATCGACGCGTGACGCCCGCCAGGCGGGCACTGCGCTCGCCACCGCGGCAACGGTCGTGAGCAGGACGGCGACGGCGGCGAAGGTTGCCGGATCCGCCGGCGTAACGCCGTGCAGCAGCCCGCGCAGGAGGCGCGTGATCGCCAGCGCCAGCCCGAGGCCGGCCCCGATACCCGCGATCGCGAGGCCCAGGCCGCTGCCAAGCACCATCCTGACGACGTCGGCACGGCTCGCGCCGATCGCGACGCGGATCCCGATCTCCCTGGTACGGCGGCTGACGACATAGGAGAGCACGCCGTAGATGCCGATCGCGGAGAGCGTCAGCGCGAGGGCGGCGAAGATCGACAGGAGCACGCTGGTGAACGTCGGCGTCGCCAGCGCCGCGCCGACGACATCGTCCATGCTGCGCACGTCGGCCACAGGCAGATTCGGGTCGATCCGCCGGATGGTGTTCCTGATCGAGGGCGTCAACGCTGACGGATCGCCATCGGTTTTGATCACCAGGCTCATCGATCGAACCTGGTTGGCGGTGCCGAGCGATCGGTGCCACTGCGTGTGCGGAACGTAGAACTTCTCCTTCACCACTCCCGTGATGCCGTTGTGTTTGACGTCCTTGACGACGCCCACGACCGTCACCCAGGGACGCTCGGGCCGGTTGCCGATGCGGAACCGCCCGCCGACAGCGTCGCGGCCCGACCAGTAACGCCGCGCCATTTCCTCGTTGATGAGTCCCACGAGCTGCGTCTCCGAGGTGTCGCCTTCCTCGATGGACCGTCCCTGCGTCACCGTTTCACCCATGGCTTCGAGGTAGCCGGCGGACGCGATTTGCCAGTCCCCCTTCGCGCCGGTCCCCGCGGGCGGAACGTAGCCATCCACCATCAAGCCGAAGTCACCGATCGTGGATCCGAGCGGCAACGAGCGGGCCGCGCCGGCCTGCTTGACGCCCGGAACGCCGCGAAGCTCGGTGAGCAGGCGCGAGTAGAACCCGACCACCTGCTCGGACGTCGCGTATGCCGTCTGCGGCAACGCAATCCTCATCGTCAGGACACCGGACGGATTGAGCCCGAGGTCAACGCGCTGCAGCGACCACAACGTGCGGAGTGTCAGACCAGCGCCGATGAGCATCACGACGGCGAGCGCCATTTCCGCAACGACGAGGGCATCGCGGAAACGGCGACGCGCGCCGCCAGTCGTTGTGTTGGCGCTGCCCTCCTTCATCGCCTCGGTGACGTCCGGCCTCAACAGACGGAAGGCCGGCGCGATGCTGAAGATCACCGTCGTCACGATGGCGACGACGGCCGTGAAGAGCAGCACGCGCGCGTCCACAGTGGTCCCGGCGACGCGGGGAATACTGGATGGGTTCCAGGCGGTGAGCGCGCGGACGCCGATCACGGCGAGCGCGAGGCCTGCGATCGCGCTGACGGTCGCGAGCACCAGGCTCTCGGTGAGCAACTGGCGGATGATGCGGCCCGCGCCGGCGCCAAGCGCGCTGCGGACCGCCATCTCACGCTGGCGTGCCTCGGCGCGAGCGAGCAGCAGGTTTGCGACGTTCGCGCAGGCAATGAGCAGCAGGAACCCGACGGCGCCGAAGAGCAGCCAGATGGCGCGGCGGACGGTGCCGACCACTTCCTCGCGGAGCGACAGGACCACCGTGTCGAACTGCATTTGCTTCGGATACAGCCCGCGATCGGTCCATCGCTGGGCGAGGCCGTGCAGATCCTCGCGGGCTTGCGCGACGGTGACGCCCGGCTTCAGCCGCGCCGCCGCATAGAAGCTGTGGCTGCCGTGATTCGTGCTCGCAGGGTCCCATGGCTCAGGGATCCAGAGCGCGCTGGCGGACGGGTTCTGGAAATCGGTCGGCAGCACGAAGTCGGCCGGCATCACGCCGATGACTTCGTAGGGATTGCCGTTGATCTGGATCGATCGGCCGATGATGGTGGGGTCGCCGGCATATCGGCGCTGCCACAAACCGTAGCCGAGCACGACGAGGCGCGGCCCATTGGCGACGTCCTCGCCCGATGCGAACGTCCGTCCTTTCAACGGTGAGGCGCCGAGCACCGAAAAGAGGTTCGCCGTCACCGAACCGGCGGCCACGCGTTCGGGGTCGCCGTCTCCCGTGAGGTTGACCTGGCCTTCGCCCCACGCCCCGACGTCGGCCAGCGTACGCGACTCGGCGCGGTAGCCGTTGACCTCGCCGTCCGACACCCAGGTCTTGTCGAACGCGTTCCAGCGGCTCCAGATCATCACCGCGTTCTCGGGCTCGCTCCACGGCAGCGGCCGCAGCAGCACGGCATTGACGACGCTGAAGATGGCGGCGTTGGCGCCGATACCGAGCGCGAGCGTCAGCACCGCGACGGCGGCGAAGCCGGGATTGCGGCCGAGCGCCCGGGCGCCATACCGAAGATCGTGGAAGAAGGTTTCCATCGCGAGCTTAGACGGACCCCTGTCGCGAAGGGTTTGTAGCTTCCGCCTTCAGGCGGAAGATATGATGATTAGATGGATCGGGACCTTTCCAACTACAGGCCGTCGAGACTGTGGCGCAAGATGCCGCTCGAGCGCCGCATCGAAGCCGCCGACCTCTTCTGGAACGACGAGCATTCGGCTGATCAGCAGATGGAGGCGATCTCGTCGATCGCCACCCACATGAAATTCCGGGCGCGGAGCGTGCTGACCCTGGCGCCAGAGAAACGGGCGAAGTACCTCGCGCAGCTGCCCAACGTCAGCGACGCCATCGCCGCGCGGGCGCTCGATGGCGTCGCTGACGTGCGACAGCGCCCGATGATGGGCGCGTTCCTCGATCTCGCCGGCATCGCGCACGAGAACGGGCTGATCACCGAGGAGAACATCCCGAAACCGGACGCCGACAAGGTGAAGGCTGCGGCGAAGGCGCTGGCAGAGAAGTACCCGGCGGACGACGTGTCGCTCTACCTGGCGACGCTGGTGTCGCAGGATCCCGAGACCTGGGACTCGCTAATCGAGAGCGAGGGCTGAGATCTCGGCGGCGGCGCGGAGGCCTGATTCGACCGCGCCGTTCATATAGCCCTGCGAGTTGACACTGGTGTGCTCGCCGGCGAACACGAGCCGCCCCGCTGGACGCGCCAGCCATTCCCGCCACAACGGATCGAACCCCGTGTCGAAGTAGGCGTAGCCACCGCGGGCCCACGGATCGTGATCCCAGGCCACGATGTGTGACGCCACGACGGTCGCCGGCTTGCCGAGCCAGCCCAGGTGCGGGAGGACGCCGTCCGTCCCTTCCGCGTGCAGGATGTCCTGCAACTGCTTCGAGGCGTTGCCGCCGGCCAGGAAACTCAGGATCCCTTTCGGTCCGCGCTGGTGTTCGTTGCCGTCCCACACGGACCCGATCGGCAGGTCGGTGCCGAACGCTTTCGGGCGCCCGCGCTTCACCCAGAACCGCCGATCGAACTGCAGCAGGAGCCGCGTGGCGCCACCGTAGCGCAGATGCGCGATGGCGTCGTGCTGCGGTTCCGGCAGTGACGGTTCGAACAGCACCCCGCGCGCGGTGGAGGCAGGCAATGCGCAGACGAAAAAGTCCGCCGTCAGCTCCGTATGCGGCTCTCCCAGCGCCTGGATTGTCACGGTGACCCGCTCGTCGTGCTGCACGACCCGCCGGACGATCGTCGCGAGCAGCACCGCGCCCTTCAACCGCTTCGCGATCGCCGTCGCCAGGCGATCGTTGCCGCCGGGGATGCGGTAGATGTTCTCGTCTCCGGGCGCGCCCGAGGCGGCGTACTGCTCGAGCATCGGCAGCATCGACAGATCTTCCGGATCTGCGAGAAAAAACCCGCGCATCCCGCGGAGACCGGCTCGCAGCGTTGCCGGAGCGTTCACGCGCTCGAGCCAGCGTGCGACGGAGAGACGGCCATACTTCGCGGCGATCGCGCTGTCCCATCGCTCGCCGGCCAGCTTGAAGTCACGGACCGCCGGGGCGAGAAGCTTGCCCACCGCGAGCAGCACCGCCGGACTGTCGTGAATCTTCCGGCGGCCGCGCGGACCGGGGCCGTAGAAACCGAAACTCTCGCGCAGGATTCGCTCGGGCTTCAAGCCAAGCTCGCGCGCCAGCTGCAGCACGTGCTCCTGCTGATCCTCGATCAGATCCGCGCCGGCCTCGGCGTGCTGGCCGGCGGCAAATCCGTCACGCAGCGTCCAGACGCGGCCGCCGACGCGATTGCGGGCTTCGACCACCGTCACGGCCGCGCCGCGCGCCTCGAGCGCGCGAGCCGCGCTCAGTCCGGCGAGTCCCGCGCCCGCGACGATGACGCTCTTGCCGGCCAGTTCCCGGGAACCCATCCCCCAAGGATACACTCTGGTTCATGCCGTGGTTTCTGCTCTCGCTGCTGGTGTTCCAGTCGTCGTCTTCTCCCGAACTCTCGGCGCGAATTCGCCAGCTCATCGAGAGCAGTGGGGCCGAGGTCGCGGTCGCGATCCGATCGGTGGACGGGCGCGTGAACCTCAGCATCGACCCCGACAAGTCATTCCACGCGGCGAGCACGATGAAGGTGCCGATCATGATCGAGCTGTTCCGCCAGGCGGAAGCGGGCCGGGTGAAGCTCGACGATCAACTCGCCGTGCGCAACGAGTTCCACAGCATCGTGGACGGCAGTGTCTATCAGATGGACGTCAACGAGGACTCGGACGGCGAAGTCTACAAAGCCGTCGGCAAGACGATGTCGCTCAGGCTCCTGTGCGAAGCAATGATCACGGTCAGCAGCAACTTCGCCGCGAACCTGCTGATCGAGAAGCTGGGCCCCGCGAACGTGCAGGCCACCGTGGACCGCCTCGGCGGGACCGGCGTCAAGGTCCTGCGCGGCGTCGAGGATCAGAAGGCCTTCGACAAGGGGCTCAACAACACGACGACGGCCGCGGGGCTCGCGGGGCTGTTTGCGAAGCTGGCCGCGGGCGAAGCCGTGAGCGCGAAGGCGGATGCCGAGATGATCGCGATCCTCAAGCGCCAGAAGTTCACCGACGCGATCCCCGCCGGGGTCCCACCGGGCACGCCCGTCGCCCACAAGACGGGGACGATCACGCGCATCCACCACGACGCCGGCATCGTCTTTGGCCCGAAGCCGTACGTGATCGTCGTGCTGGTCCGCGGCATCCAGGATCAGAAGGTCAGCGGCCCGCTGATGGCGTCGATCTCCCGCGTAGCCTGGACCGCGCTGTCGAAATAGAATGGCGGACGTGACCGGGCCATCGGTTCCGCTGGCGTTTGCCGCCGCGCTCGACGCGCTCCTCCAGCAGATCCAGAAGGATCGCTCGATCCTTGCCGCGATCCTCTGCGGCAGCCTCGCGCACGACACCGTCTGGGAACGATCCGACATCGACCTGGTGCTGGTGACGGTGGACGACCGGAAGATCACCGCCTCCGATATTCCGCTCTACGCCGACGGCGTCAACGTCCACGCGATGCTGCTGCCGCGGACCGATTTCCGGAAGACGGTGGAAGGCTCGTTCCACAACACCTTCATGCACTCCTTCCTGGCGAAGGGGCGGCTCCTCTACACCCACGACGAGACCATCACCGCCCTGTGCGCGCGCTTACAGGGCATCGGCGGCCGCGATGCGTCCGTCGCGATGTTGAATGCCGCGACCAGTGTCCTGCCCTCGCTCTACAAGGCCAGGAAGTTCTTCGTCACGCGTGCCGACTACGCCTACACCTCGCTCTGGCTTCTCTACACTGCGGGCGCCATCGCCAGGATGGAAGTCGTCGGCTCCGGGCTGCTCGCGGACCGCGAGGTCATCCCGCAGGCCGCGACGCTCAATCCGGCGCTGTTCAAGACGATCTATACAGACCTCCTCGAAGGCGGCACGAAGAAGACCGTCGTCGAACGGGCGCTGACGGCGGCGGAGGCCTACATGGAGAGGCGGGCGCCCACGGCGTTCGCGCCGGTGCTCGCCTACTTCAAGGAGACCGGCGACGTGCGGTCCACGAGGGACGTCGAGGACCATTTCAAGAGGAACTTCGGCGTGTCGCACGTGACCACCGCCTGCGAGTATCTTGCGGACCTCGGACTGCTCGGCAAGGCCTCGACGCCTGTGCTGCTCACGAAGAAGAGCAACACGAGCCTCGAGGAGATCGCCTTTTACGCCACGGATGGACACGGATAAACACGGATGAGCAAAGCCGTGGGAGTAACCTGATCTTCGTGGCCGATCCGACCTGCGACGTACTCCTTACCAATGCCGTCGTGCTGACGATGGATGCGCAGTTCACCATCCATCGTCCGGGCGCGATCGCCGTGGCGGGTGACTCGATCGCGGCCGTCGGCGCCGATGCGTTGCGCTACCGGGCCGCGGAGCGCATCGATTGCGCCGGCCGCGTGGTGATGCCGGGCCTGGTGAATGCGCACACGCACGTGCCGATGACGCTGCTGCGCGGACTGGCCGACGACCTGCGGCTCGACGTCTGGCTGATGGGCTACATGATGCCCGTCGAGCGCGCGTTCGTCAGCCCCGACTTTGTCCGGCTCGGCACGCGTCTGGGCTGTGCCGAAATGATTCGATCCGGCGTGACCTGTTTCGCCGACATGTATTACTTCGAGGATGCTGTCGCGGAAGCCACGGCAGCCGCCGGCATGCGGGCGCTGTGTGCGCAGACAGTGCTTCGCTTCCCCACCGCCGACGCGGCCAGCTACGAAGAAGCGCTGGCGCGGGCGCGCGACTTCATCCAGCGGTGGCACGGCCATCCGCTCATCGTCCCAGCTCCAGCGCCGCATGCGCCGTACACCTGCACCCCGGAGATCCTGCGCGCGTGCGCCGAGCTCGCCGTCGAGTTTGACGTGCCGCTCCATATTCATCTCTCGGAGACGTCGCTCGAAGTGGAGGACTCGCGGCGCCTCAACGGCATGCCCGTGGTGCCCTGGGTCAAGAAGCAGGGACTGTTCGACGCCAAGGTGCTGGCGGCGCATTGCGTGCACGTGGACGATGGCGAAATGCGGGCGTTGAAGAACTGCAATGCCGGCGTCGCGCACAACCCGTCGAGCAACCTGAAGCTCGGGGCCGGTGTGGCCCCGGTCGCGCGCATGCTGGACCTTGGGGTCAACGTCGGCATCGGCACCGATGGCGCGGCGTCCAACAACGACCTCGACATGTTCGAAGAGACGCGGCTGGCGGCGCTGCTCGCCAAGGGCACGAGCGGCGATCCCACGGCGATCCCGGCGCGCACCGCGCTCGCCATGGCGACGCGACTGGGCGCCGCCGCCCTGCACATGGATCACTTGACTGGATCGCTGGAGACGGGCAAGCGCGCAGACCTGATCGTGCTCGACCTCGATCGGCTCCACAACCTTCCCGCCTTCGGTCACGCCGCGGGAGGAATCTACAGCCAGATCGTGTATGCCTCGAAATCCACCGACGTGGTGGAGGTGATGTGCAACGGCCGATGGCTGATGCGCAATCGCGCTCTACTGACGATCGACGAGGACGAGCTGCACGACGCCGCGCGCCGCGAGGCGTCTCGCGTCGACGTGTTCCTGTCGAGCCGCGAAGTCAGCGTCCTGCAGAAACTCGTCGCGGTGGGCGGCGCGGTCGAACAGGAAAGCTTCGAAGTCCAGGTCAAGGCGCGGGTGTCGTCAGCCGAACAGGTGCTGGCGGTCATCGGCAGCGAGCAGGTCACCATCGTGCGATCGAGCCATTATCACCAGTACGACACCTACTGGTCCTTCCTGGATCCGGACCAGGGATGGCTGCGCTATCGCGAAGACGAGTTCCTCGACGACTCCGGAGCGGTGACCGGCGCGCGGTCGCGGCTCACGCTGACGGGCCGCACTCGTGAAGATCGCTTCGGCGCGGTCCTGCTCTCCCGTTCCCGCTATTACGCCCCCGCCACTCACTCGGCGCGTTTCTACCGCGAGTACTTCCGCCCCGCGTCGGAGCGGATCGTCGAGAAGGACCGGCGCCGCTGGTTGGTCGCGTACCGCGGCGTCGAGTTCTACGTGCACCTCGATCGCCTGATCACTCCGCCGCACCCGGGATATTTCATCGAAGTCAAGTCACGGACGTGGTCCAGGCGGGATGCGCGCGACAAGGCGGCCGTGATCGCAGACCTGCTGGCGCGGTTCGGGACCAGCCCTGACGACACCCTCAGCGACGGCTACGCGGAGCTCGCGGCCGGTATTTAGCGCGTCCGTCTCCACTCAACGAACTGCAGCGCAGCCGGGTTTGCAGCCGACCGCGGCCCGCACCAGGTCGGCATAGCCGGCGGGCGCCAGGTCCGGGCGGATCAGGCGCGCCGCCGCACTGTACCCATTCGCATCCCCCTCCAGCAAAGGCACGAACGTCGCGTCGGCGGTGAGCGGCATTAGCGTGACCACTACGCCGCCATACCCGAGGGGAAAAGTCGCCGCGGCGTCGATCACGACGGACTGGCCGGCGGGAATCGTCCGGACAAAGGTCTGATGGAGCCGCGGATTGCCATCTTTTCTATCGAATGCGAGCACGTCGATCGTCATGCCGTGCACGTCGGCACTGCCGCTATTACGGACTTCGGCTCGAATCGCAACCTTCTCGCCGGGCTGTGGATTCGCGGGCGTCAGGGTGATGGAGCGCGCGTCGAGCGACAGCGCGCCGCGGGGCCAAGCCTCCTCGGTTGATCGCATTGCGAACGGCAGGTCTCGCAGCAGCGACACGGTCGATCGCCTGGGAGGCGCCATGAGGTCAATCCCCTCGAGCGTCGGCGTCACCGCCGTCCAGGCCGGCCGTTCGCTCGCGGTGTCCACGGTCGCGATCTTCACCCAGACCTCCGCGTGTCCGCGGTCGGGTGACGGCCCGATCATCGCGCGGGCGCAAATCGACTCGGGCTGCCGCTCGCCGAGGCCCGGTCGATCCTCGCACCAGTGGCCGGTCCAGACGAGGGCCGCGTCAGGGTCGTTGACGATCGTGCGCAGCCAGGTATCGAGCGCGACGGCCGGCAAAGTGGGGTCGAACGTGGAGGCATAGGCGCGCGGACCGCTGTTGAGGAGCGTTGTCACACGTTGCCCGGCCGCTGACGTGCCCGTCACGCCATAGGTGAGTGTAAGCAGCTCGCGTCGGTCGCTGCGGGGGGAACCAGGATGACCTTCGAACTCCAACGACGCGCGCAGACGGACGACGTGAAAGCCTGGCCGTCCAGCGGCAGGGAACGTCTTTTCGAGCAGGACGTGCGTGGGCTCCTTCCCCGTCGCGATCTCAGCGGCCGGCCGCCAGGGACCATTGTCGACGCTCACATCGATCACGCCGGACACCTGCACCTTCCACGGCAACAGGAGGGGCGGCAGTGCCTCCAGCGCGAGCGAGGGAGCCGCGTCATAAATAGCGGGGCGAACGCGCGGCACGATCACGAAGGACGCGCGCGTCGCCGCCCAGGCCAGCTCGAGGTCGTTGGGATTGGTAGTCATCCCGGCGGTCACGGCGGCCTGGAGTCGTTCCCCTTCATCGTGCGTGAGGTGGCGGGGTATTCCCGTGATGGCCCGTTGCTCGAGCGCGGTGAGCAACGCCTGTCGATCGAGCGCAGGGCCTTGCTGGACCGGCGCAAGAGTGGCGGCCGCCAGCATGAGGGTGAGGACCCAACGCATGGGACTCCGAGGCGCAAATCCCGGGCCGCCATCCTTGTCGCACCAGCTCTCCGAAACCGCTGTGGCCGCGGTTCAGCGCTTACGTTTTCGTCGTGGTCCGCTCGATACCGTCGACAGCCTGACCCCTCGGATCCGGCGGCTCCTTATTCCGCGCCCTCGTCGCAACGGCGTGTGCCTCGTCTGGCACACAGCGGGGACGTTGACGGTAGTGCGACGTGTCGTTGAACGGCATCAACCGCACGCGGACAGGATCAACGTCGACGAAAGTCTTACGGCGGTTGAACGCCGTGACATAATCCCGCCGCGGACGACGCGGAATACACGGAATGGCCAAGCCCAGAACGACGATTGCGGTGCAGGGTGCGCGCGTCCACAACCTGCGTGACGTGTCCGTCGAGATCCCGCGCGACAAGATGATTGTCGTGACCGGGCTCTCTGGATCCGGGAAGTCGAGTCTCGCGTTCGACACCATCTACGCCGAAGGACAGCGCCGCTACCTGGAGTCGCTCTCGAGCTACGCGAAGCGGTTCGTCGCGCAGGTGTCGAAGCCGGACGTGGACTTCGTGTTCGGGCTCTCGCCGGTCATCTCGATCGAGCAGAAGACGACCGGCAGCAACCCGCGATCGACGGTCGGGACGATGACCGACATCGCCAGTTATCTGAACCTGCTCTACGCGACCATCGGGGAATCGCGCTGTCCGCGCACTGGCGAGCCGACGCCGAGCCGGTCAGCCAGCCAGATCCTGGAAGCGATCCTCTCGCTGCCCGAGGGCACGCACATCGAGATGCGCGCACCGGTCTTCAAGGTCTACGGCGAGGATCTCGAGTTCGTC
>Ga0193738_1000850_pt1 | contig 13647 bp, 10 predicted proteins | sample L2a1metaG_FD_144927 | JGI IMG/M metagenome (GOLD analysis project Ga0193738, IMG submission 144927) | Soil microbial communities from a riparian zone of the East river system, Colorado, United States - L2a1 | ecosystem: Environmental > Terrestrial > Soil > Riparian zone | place: USA: East River...
GCACTATTTATAAGATCGTTTATAAAAGCAATTAGCGATTAAATGAAAAAGATCATTTTATTCCTTTCAATATGTTTAATAACCCTTATGGCGTTTGATTCGCTACCGATTGATAAGGCAACTATGGAAAGAGGTAAAAAAGTTTATGCGCAATATTGTATGACCTGTCACCAAATTGATGGAGGTGGTGTGCCGGCATTGAATCCTCCATTGGAAAAAACTCCTCATGTGTTGGGGAGTAAGACAAAGCTTATAAGGATTATTTTAAAAGGAATGAATACTCATGAAGAAATTCAAGGAGAAACCTATAATAACACAATGGCTCCGCATAATCATTTAACAGATCAGCAAATAGCAGATGTGCTTACTTATGTCCGTAATAGTTTTGGCAATAAAGCGATTGCTATCACACCCGGTGATGTAAAATATGTTAGAGCGAGAACAAAATAAATTGATTAGAAAAATTATTTAAGCTACCCAGCGACGCAAATCCTTAGGAGAATTTCCTGGCATCTATTTGTTTACAAATTCATACTCCTGTTGATTTTTAAACACCACTAAATATAGAAAAACCTCCGTCAACATTTACCACTGTTCCTGTTACAAATTGTGAAGCGTCACTCAATAACCATATAAGAGCACCTGTCAACTCTTCGGGTTGACCAAAGCGGTTGAAGGGTGTATTTTTTATTACAAGGTTTCCTCGTTCCGTCATCGTTCCATTGCCATTTGTCAGTAAGGTTCTGTTTTGTTCGGTAAGAAAAAATCCCGGTGCTATAGCGTTCATTCGTATTGAATCGCCATATCGTTTTCCTAATTCTACAGCAAACCATTTGGTATAACAATCAATAGCGCTTTTTGCCATACTGTAGCCAAGCACTTTTGTAATTACCCGTTGTGAAGCCATGGAAGAAATATTGACGATGCTCCCCTTTCCCTGTTTTGCAATTGCTTCTCCAAAGATTTGGGTGGGCAAAATTGTTCCAAACAAATTCAGGTTCATTACTTGCTTCAGTGCTGTAACGTCTAGCTGAAAAATATCTTTATCCGGTGCAATTACAGCTCCCGGCATGTTACCACCGGCTGCATTTACAAGACCATCAATTTTCCCAAATTCATTCAGCAGCAATTTTTTTACTTCCCCTAGTTGCTTCTCATCCGTTACATCAGCTATTAGGACAATCGCCTTACCACCCTTCTGAATAATTTCCTTCACTCTTTGCGTCGCCACTTTTTCATTTCTTCCCAAAACACCCACGACAGCTCCTTCCTCTGACAATGCGTTAATAAAAGAATGGCCGAGTACACCCGTTGCACCTGTGACCACGATCACTTTATCTCTTACTGAAAAAATATTTTCCATTTATAAGTTAATAACGTAATGGTGTGTCTCTTGAGTCAGCGTATGCTTTACTGTAATCTAATTTTTTAACACTGCCTGCGATAAAAGAAATACCCTGAAATATATGTTGCACATACACGGGATCGGCATAATCTTTTTTATCATGACCTAATACTGTACACCATGTATGTCCTCCATCAAAATCGTGGGTCCATACAGCAGGGTATAATTCAGAAAAAGCACCTGCATTTTTTAGTATAAGATTTTTTTGCGCTGTATCTGATGTATTCAGTGTAGTAATATCATGAGCCATTATAGTTTTTGGACCAGGGTACAACTCTTTTGCAAAATAACATTCATCTTCTTTTTCCCACACCTTAGGTAAACCCTGCACAGAAGGATGTGAAGGATCGATCACTTTCACTGAAAATTTTTGAAATTTTGGATGCCAAGAAAAAGTTCCGCCTAACATCATCTTAAACCATTTCCAGTTTCGTTCGGTTCCGGTAACAGAATGAATACCCACAAATCCTCCTCCCGCTTCGATATAACGCCTGAATACCAACCGTTGTTCATCCGTATCAAACACATCGTTGTTAGTACTTGGAAATATAAGCAGAGTGTATTGCTTGAGATTTTTTTCTGTCATTCCAGAAGCGTCAGCTGAAGTGTCCACTTTGAATCCATATTGCTTACCTAATTTCTGAATACAACTTACTGCGCTGGGTATATTATCATGCACATATCCTTTTCCATTTTTGGTATAAATAAGTACACTTACTTTTTTCCAATCCACTTTTTTGGTCTGCGCATTTAGATCTCCACTAATTGAAAAATGAAGCGGTATGAAAAATAAAATTATAAACCTTTTAAGTTCTTTCATATTAAAAATATTAAGTGATCATTTGGCACCGCTTTTAGTTACATTCTGAATAGCGTGTGGTACATTGGAACTTAAATAAATGAATAATTATTGAGTTATCATTTCCACCTTTTTTATATTTTTTATAGGAACAAGCAGTTCTTTCTTTTTCTTCATAAAAACAAGCACGCTGTCCCTTTGCTCTTTGATCACTCCCTGCACTATCACTTCATCAGATAAGCCGATTACTTTTAAATTTGTCTTATGCTCAATGAAATAAGTATACGCAGACTTGTTATAAGTTGAAACGACTGCGTTGTTGATTGGGGTGGCTCCTTTTATTGTAGTAATAATAATTACCCCAAATGCACCTTGCGCCCCGTATTCAGCTGTAGAGGCAGCATCTTTTAAAACACTGATTTCATCTACATCCTGAGGATTCATATTGCCAATATCTCCTGAGAATATGGAACCATCTACAACAAACAGCGGAGGTTTTTGATTTTTTAAACTGCTTGCTCCTCTTACCACAATAGTTCCACCGCTCCTGTCATTTGAAATTTTTACGTCAAGACCCGGCACGTCACGGAGCATTTCATAAATGGTTTTATAAGCTCCGGAAGTCACTTTATTAGATCCCACCTGGGCATGTGTAATTGCGGAGATTAAAAAAAATAAAGAACAGAAAAACCAATTGTTGATGAATTTATTTTTTGTCATATAACTTAATTTTTAATGGGTCGCCTTTTGTCATTTCTTGCTAACAACATAATTGGTTCCGTATGGAAGCCGTTGCGGTCTTGATAATAATTTATTCGCTTCCACATTCCCATTAAAAATTTCTTTTTTAGGATCCCAATACAATTTCTTCCCGGTTTTCATTGCTGCATAAGCCACTAAGCATGCACTGCAAGAACGGTGTGCTACTTCGGCAGGGCTGATAGTTGGTTTTTTACTTTGAATACAATCCAACCAGTTGCCGTGCTGCTCTTTACTTTCATACAGATGAATATCATTTGATCCGATTAAAGAAGACAATATTTTAGGATCGCTTGCAGTAAATGCTTTGTTATTGCCACCAGATGCAGGATCAGTAGCGGTAACACTTACATTACCTCTTGAAACAAATATCCATCCACTACTTCCTTCAAATTTAATTCCGTTAGGATTTTTGCTGCTTAAATACATATGAACACCATTCGCATACTTTGCATGCACTTCATAATTACCATGTACATTCCATAAACCTGCTTTTGGAAATTCAGCGCTGCCTTCTATTTCTATGGGGCCTGTTAACTCCGTATTCATACCCCAATGTGCAATATCAATATGATGCACACCCCAACCAGTTATCATCCCTGCTCCAAATTGTTCAAGGCGTAACCATCCCGGCCTGCTATCAGGATCAGTTTGTGAGTGAACACGATCAAGTGTATAATATATGTATGGAGTTGAACCAAGCCACATATCATAATTAAGATTTTCAGGAACAGGCATGTCGGCAGTATTGCCACCAGCGGGATCAGATGGTAATCCAATATGCACAGAATGCAGTTTTCCAATTCGTCCGTTTCTTACCAATTCACATGCCCTTTTAAATTGTGGCCAGGGATTTATTGAACGCTGCTGGCTGCCAAGTTGGAATACAACACCTGATTTTTTTACCGTATCACTCATCATACGTCCTTCTTCAATGGTAAGAGATGTTGGCTTCTGCAGATAAATATGTTTGCCAGCTAGTGCTGCTTCCATAGCCGGCTGTGCATGCCAATGGTCGGGTGTGCTGATCATTACCGCATCAATATCTTTATTTGCCAGCAGCTCGTGATAATCATCATATGTTTTAATGTCTGCATAATTTTCTTTACCTGTTTTCTTTGTGTACCATCCTTCTACTAATTTTTTACCAAGTTGCAACCTGTTACGATCCACATCGGCTATTGCCATTATATGAGCCTGATCATATTTAAATGTTTCAATAAGATCATGTGTACGTGCGATACGGCCACACCCAATTTGCCCGATATTGATTTTATTGCTGGGCGCATTTTTGCCAAAGACAGAGAATGGAACAATGGTAGGAAAGCTGCTTAAAGTAATTGTCCCTGCTGTTAGCTTAAGAGTATCTTTTAAAAATTTTCTCCGGCTATTAGATGGTTTCAGATGATCCATATACTTATTTTTTTAAAAAGGAAAGCATGCATTCAATAGCAATGAATACTTTAAATGCATGCTTTTCTACTAAGAAAGCTATTCGTCAGGGATCACATCAAGTGGAGGAACATTCAGATCTGCACCTGTGTATCCAATGTTTTGATTGATACGTCCGTCTGGATTGGCGGAAATAGCAGATTGAGGAATGGGCCATAATACATGAAATTGACTGATCCTGAACATATCCTGGTGGATGGTAACAAAATTGGTCCTGTAAAAAACATTTTTCTCCAAAATTCTATCCACCATGAAATTGGAAGTAGAAAAATTGGCCAGTGTATAGGTTTTGCCATTATAAGGTTTACCGGTTTTTGCAAACAGGTAAGCGATCCTCGTCAGCTCTGTTTTCCGGCCTTCTTCATAATATAATTCACGGGCCCTTTCGTCTAATATAGTGCCGATACTCATATTCGCTGCTGTATACGGAGCACATCTGGCCCTTGTTCTCACAGCATTCACATCGGCTGCTGCACTTGCCATATCTCCTTTCCAAACATAGGCTTCCGCACGGATCAGGTAAGTTTCTGCGAGGCGCATTACATACCAATCTGTATTCCCACCCCTCATTGGGGTGTTTTCAACATCCGGAATATAAATTTTGTAGTGCGGCCATGGATACCATTGACGTAACGTATCCGAACATAAAAGTGCTCCTGTTGTACTATACAAACGTAATCTTTGGCCATAGTACGGGTCAACACCTTTCAGTGCCGGGTTACTATATCGCAGGTTTTCCATATACATCCAGTTACCCGATGTTGAATCATGCCTAAGGTCATTTACATCATCCCATATTTCATTATAGTGATAAGAAGTTGACCGGCAACGACCGATGCCGCGACCATACAATTGCATTAAATCAATCTCAATATTGGCAAGAGGAGATATGCCCGTACCTCCATTTGGTGTTCTTATACCCGCAATGGATATACCGGGGGCTGCCTGGCGCATAGATTGAATACCACCAACAAATCTACCTGCATTTCCAAAGGCATCAGTAACTAAGAATAAAACTTCAGTATTGGCGGCGGCAGCTTTGTTTGCCGGACGATGTAGATCCCAGGTAACATTTTTGGTGGCAATTCCTGCATCTACACCAAATCTGTTAATCATTAATCTATAAGTACCGTTACTGATAACGGCAGTGGCAGCAGCAATTGCATCATCAAACAGTCCTAATGCAAGATCTATTTTTGCTAATAAATGATAGATGGCACCCCTGTTTACATCACCCCTGTCAGACTTCCAGGGCACCCAGAGAACAGCGCTGTCAAGATCTTTTTTCATTCGCTGTAAGATCACTTCCCTTTTTACCGTAGCATAATTTGTTTTTACATCGGTTAATTCTTTTAAAGGACAAGGAACATCACCGAACTGGTTAGTTAACCGATAATAATCATAGGCCCTGTAAAAATATGCTTTGCCCTTAATGACGTTTTTAGTAGAATCATTAATGGCCTCTGCTGCCGGAAGCCGGGAAATAATAGTATTTGCCAAACGAATACCGATCCATTCCTGTTCCCAGTACCAGCCAATTTTATTAGCATCTACACTGTTCAGATTTGCATCAGGTTTGATCAGCACATCTAAATTTTGTGCAGGGCCTGTTTTATCATCTGTTCCTTCAACGGCCACTTCCGAAAAAATGGTTTCAGTAATAATGGGTGCACCATCACCATACCATTCGTTTTTGAGCACTCGGGCACAACCATTTAAGGCGGCATTGAATCCCACAACATCTACGAACGTATTTTCGGGAGAAAAGAAGGAAAGCGGTTTGGGTGTCAGCCAATCTTTCTTACAACTTTCCGAAACCATCATTCCAATAACGGTGATGGCTGAGAAGCTGAGTAATTTATATAAATTTTTCATGCGTTTATTATTTAGCGGTTATCTTATAAGGTTAGGTTTAATCCAAAATTATAGGTCCTCGGAACGGGAGTAATGTTCGAAAGACCGTCTGCTCCATGATATTCAGGATCGAAGTAATCCCATTTTGAGAATACTGCTGCATTTACCACATTGGCATAAAATTTCAAGGAACCTATTTTCCATTTTTGCGTAATGTTTGCAGGAATGGTATAGGCAAGACTAATATTACTTAGCCTGATAAAGGAAGATTTTTTATAATTGTTCCAGGTAATACCGCCGCCCCTGCTAGAACCGAGTTTTCCATATTCATTAGTAGGATTGTTAGGAGTCCAGTAGGGTACTTCATAGAAATTAACCCGATCATAGAAAATGTTATTACTGTTGTTCCTGGCTCCATTAGTGGCTTCATTAAATGTACTCAGCTGGCCGGTCCTGGCATATAGGGTAAAAGAGAAATCGAAATTCTTATAAATTTTAAATTCGTTTCTCATGTTCCATGAATATTTGGGAGCAAGATCACCCATAAATTTTTTATCATCAATAGAATACTTGCCATCTCCATTTCCATCAACCAGGCGCATATCACCAACTTGAAATCCATATTGAGTTGCTAATGCCTTATCCGCGGTTTGCCAAACCCCCTGGATTGGATAATCGTAAACAACAGAAATGGATTTTCCAATATACCAGTTGTTGGCTATATCATTTTTTTCTGAACGGCCAATTTCCTTTCCTGTTACAGGGTCATAATCAGGAGTGGGTCCGTACAAATGCTTAATTTCATTTCGGTTTAACCAAAATCCAAAAACAGTATTCCATGAAAAATTATTTCGTTGCAGGTTTAGGGTATTCAGACTTATTTCAAATCCTTTGTTTCCCACTTCACCGAGGTTTGTCAATACACTGGTAAATCCGCTAACGGTAGTTAATGAGCGATTAACCAACAGATCTTTGGTGGTACGGTCATAGACATCAAACGAGCCGCTTACTTTACCTTTAAAAATAGAATAATCCAAACCAAGATTTAAGGAACTGTTTCTTTCCCATTTAAGATTTTCGTTTGCTAAGTTCGTTCCTGCTACATAAGAGGTATTATATCGGGCTCCGCCAGAGGTTATAAACTCATAAGTCCCGGCACCTAAATTGGATAAGGCAGCATAACGGCCAATTTGCCTGTTGCCGTTTTCCCCATACGAAATTCTAAGTTTGGCATAATCCAGCCATTTTAACCCGTCCATAAACCTTTCGTCACTAAATGCCCATGCCAATCCCAATGAAGGGAAAGTAGCTCTTGGATTTAGTTGTCCAAATGCAGAATAACCATCTCTGCGGGCAGTTGCGGTTAAGAAATAACGTTGGTTGTAATTATAAGTAACCCTGCCCATCAGGGCATCTCCTGTTTCATATTGGTCATCACTGACAGTGACAGGAGGTAAAGTAGCGAATTGAATTCCATTATAACCTAAGTTGTCATTGGGCGCAAAATTCTCTGCCTGTATAGTAGTATTCCAGGACTGGAATTTTTCTGCGTTAACCAGGAGTGTAGCTTCTACAGCATGTTTGCCAAATTTTTTATTCCAGCGCAGGATATTATCCCATTGCCAGGAGTAAACAGTTTGATTTCTTCTATTTACAACACCTTTTCGCGCTGCTATATCTGGTTTTTTAGAAGACAGATGCTGGTATTCGCGTAATACATCAAACCGCGGAGAAAAGCTGATCTGGTAGGAGAAGCCAAATGGCAAATTTCCTTTTGCATATATGCTGGCAAAAAAATCATCATATTTATACAAACGCTTTGTGTATGCCTGATCTAAAAATGGGTGCGTATTGGAACCCGGATCATCATTGGGGCTTTGCCTTACGGTGATGCCGTCGGCGGCGTAGAAGGAACCCCATGGAGTGGTAGCGGCAATATCACCAAACCTGACAGGCACCGTACTTTCATCCCTGTTAGAATATTGAAAGTTCAAACCCACCGAAAAATACTCAGCCGCTCTTGCTTCTAAATTAAAACGTGTACGGAACGTTTTATATTCATCACCAACCGTTAACCCTTCATTGGTTAAGTAGCCCAATGAAAAATAATAATTATAATCTTCTTTTCTCTGTGTAATACTTATGGTATGATCATGTTGTATGGCATTGTCATTATAGATCAGATCTTCCCAGTCAAGAGACTTCCCAGCCCGGTAATTGTCCTCTTCAATTGGTTTAAACAAATTACGCAGAAACCATATATGAGTAGGATCGCTGGTGGCAGGGGAATTATCCAATGCCAACCATTGTGCCACTGTGAAATTTGACGGCAATTTGCTGGGGTCCGTATAAATATACTTGATACCCGGCTTAGAAGTTGAATCAAAACTGGCTTTAGCCCACAAAGCGTCCGAACGGAATTGTAAAAATTCAGTTGCATTTAATAAATGAGGTTGATTTACCAATTTATTCATGCCAAAATTACTGTTAAACGTAATTATCGGTTTACCCGCTTTCCCTTTTTTAGTTGAGATCAACACAACACCATTGGCAGACCTTGCTCCGAATACAGCAGCCGAACTGGCATCTTTTAAGATGTCGACAGTAGCAATATCATTGGGATTAATATCGGCCAGTGTCCCTGGATAAATTACTCCATCCAACACTATCAAAGGTTGTGAGCTGGCTGTTAAGGTTCCCCTACCTCTGATCTGCAGGCTCCCACCCTGGCCTTTGGTGCTGGGATCAAAACCAACATCTAATCCGGGAGCATTACCTCTTAACATGTCTTGTACTGATTTTGGATTCTCATTTTCAAATTGGGAGGCTTTCACTTGTACAATAGCTCCTGTCAGATCTCTTTTCTTGGCAGTGCCATACCCGGTTACCACTACTTCATTCAACGAAGAAACAACTTCAGTCAGTGTAATGTCAATGGTCGATTTTCCTTTTACCGAAATTTCCTGGGAAGCATAACCAGTATAGCTAAATACCAGGACTCCGTTTTCAGGAACATCGGCAAACTGAAAGCTGCCATCTAAACTAGTAGTAGTTCCCTTGGTTGTTCCTTTTAATACAACACTCACCCCCGGGAGTGGGTTGTTCTTACTGTCAGTGACTTTTCCTGAAACAGTAAGAAAAGGAGATTTTGCATTAAGTAACAGCGGGAAGCAAATGGAAACGAAAAGAAAGCCACCAATTTGCCTAAGGATATTGCCACGTATGGCAATAGGTAGTAGTAGTTGTAGTGTTTTATACATATCGCAAGCTTTGGTTTTACAAAAATCGTTTGGTATCACATTGCCGGAATATCAAACAGTTTTCAATTGAAAAACTTGTTTACTATTCCAAACGCTAATAGTCCACTAAATAAAAGAGGAATATACATAGGGTATAGAACTCACAATCACCGGAAAAATTTAGTTGCTGATAATTATTACAGCAACGTTGAAATAAAACACATCGTCTACGCCTAAACAAAAGAACATGCTGTCATGCCGATGTTACCGGTAACTGCAATAACCTTATTACCTAATGAAATTTTATACTTTTCAATGACGGTCATCCTGGATGAACAACATAAGGAGGAGAATAGAAAAATCCAGAAACCAAAAAGCAGTTTTTGTTTCATAAGCAAGCCAGTTAATTTCTCATGCCAGAACAATTTTCGGATCTTGATACCGAAAATTAGTTCCTTTTAAAAGCAAATCTTACTTAAATGTATTAAAATTCGAGTATTCGTTTTGCACATCCCGGGTCTGTAGGGAAAGAAAGGGCCACTACAACGATTGAAATTGATTAGAATCCTGATTTTTTCATTAATTTGTAAATCTCATTCTGAAAAGATCTGCTTGATGAAAAAAGGCGTTACAATCAAAGACATTGCCCTGAAACTGAATATGTCTGTCTCTACTGTATCAAAAGCTCTCAACAACGATCTTTCGATAAGTACTCCCACCAAAGAAAGAGTTAATCAACTTGCAAATGACTGGAATTATATTCCGAATGAAGCGGCGCGCCACTTCAAACTCTGTAAAACGTTTACACTTGGGCTCATTATTCCAGATATGTTGGATCAATTCTTTGTATTAGCAATAAATGGTGCAGAGAAAATAGCTGCAACAGAAAAATATAATGTGATCATTTCTCAATCGCATGAAGATCCGGCTAATGAAGAAAGAATTGTTGATCTGATGAAACGAAACAGGGTGGACGGATTAATTGTTGTTATCACGAAAAAGACACAGGATATGTCGCCATTTCTAAAGCTAAAAAATATCGGCATCCCTGTAGTTTTCCTGGCCCGTCCGCCCAAAGATGATTCCTTTGATTATGTAACAGCAGATAATGAAGGTGGTGCCTTTAAAGCAACGGAATACTTATTTAAAAAAGGGCATAAACGTGTTGGTCATCTTATGGGTCCAGAGTCAATGGCTATAAGTCAGAAAAGATTGCAGGGTTATAAGACAGCTTTAGAAAAAAATAAAATTGGATTTGATCCAGAACTTGTAAAAGTTGTAGACCTCACGGAAGAGTCAACCTTTTTTGCCATGAGTCAGTTTATGAAAATGAAATCTCCTCCAACCGGGATTTTTGCTTTCAAAAATTATATCAGTCTTGATGCAATCGAATATCTTAAAAAGAAATTTTCAAAAAAGTTGAATAACATGGATTTTTCAGGATTCGGCAACCTGCCTCTCTTTCGGTATCTCGATCACAAGCCGGTTGCATCTATTGAAGAAAGTTCTTATGAAATGGGGGAAGAGGCAGCCCGCTTATTGTTTCGGTTCATCAAAGAAGAAGATTCTTTGACTATCCGTCCAGCACAACATCTCCAAATTCATTGCAAACTTGTAGTACATAAATAGAACCTATCCCATTTAAAAGTTCACCAGTTTAATGTAACATTCTCATGAAAAAAAAAGATATAACAATATATGATATTGCCCAACATTTATCTCTTTCATCTGCCACGGTAAGCCGTGCTTTACAGAATCACCCTTCCATTAAAAAACAAACAAAACAGAAAGTATTAAACAAAGCAAAAGAACTCGGATATCGCTACAATCATTTTGCCGGAAGCCTGAGAAAACAGCAAACGAATACAATCGGCTTCCTTGTTCATGAACTAAACAGCAGTTTTATTACTTCAGTATTGTCAGGCATTGAAAAAATTACTACGGCAGCAGGCTACAATCTTCTTATTGCACACTCTTCCGAGAGCTTTGAAAAAGAGATTGCAAATGCAGAAAATTTTTTTAATCAGCGTGTAGATGGCCTGATTGCTTCTCTCACATTCAAAACAGAAAACCTTAATCATTTTAAGCCTTTTAACGACAAAGGGATACCGCTCGTGTTTTTTGACAGGGTTGAAGAGAATAATGATTATAATACTTCTGTAATTATTGATAATTACAAATGCGGATACCAGGCTACACAACATCTCATTGAACAGGGTTGCAAAAGAATTGTAATCTCCACCTCCAGCCTCAAACGAAATGTTTACCGTGAACGTCACAGAGGCTATAAAGATGCCCTGCATGATAATGGGATAACGTATAGCGAAAAATTGGTGATCATAAGTGATCTCAGTGAAAAAGCCGCTACCGAAAATGCCAGGCGGATACTAAAGATGAATCCTCTTCCAGATGCAGTTTTTATTACACATGATTTTTCAGCGGCAGTTTGTATGCAAGTCTTAAATGACCATGGTATAAATATACCCACAGATATTGCCATAGTTGGGTTCAATAATGATGATATCAGTAAACTGGTGCAACCCCGTCTTACAACAATTAATTACCCAGGGAAAGACCTGGGAGAGATCGCAGCCCGTAACCTGATCGATCAGCTTAATAATAAAAACACAGTGCAATTAGCAAACAGGATTATTATCCGATCCGATCTTATCATCCGTCAATCCTCTTTAAAAAAGATTACTTGAGTATAGCGACCTTATTTGTTTTGTAAGAAACACGATAAATAAAGGTGACCTCTCGTAAATCATCTTACAGTCTATTTCGATTACTGGGACCTGGCGACAATGCTCAAACAGATTCTTTCTTTCCTCATACACCTGTATTAAAAGAAAAGAAGGTGTTGGTAAGTACAGTTTATATAGAAAAACTTTTATCCTATCGCATCACAATGACCGCTGCATTGATCAATGAGGCAAATGCTATTGCATTCCTGCTTTATGGAGATTCAAAAGCAAAAGCTGTTCACAATATATTGGAAGGCGAAAGGAGTCTGTGACACATAGCAGTTAACTTAAAGAGATGCCAAAAAGTTATACTCCTAATTTATAGAGTTGTTTTTAATCAGTAGCATAGAACTATTACTGTTCTTTTACCTCGCTACAGAAACTACTATTTCCAGCCTCACGATTAAAATCAATTTTATTTTTCCTGTATACGGTTCAATTCTGTTCCAATCAGCATTGTCTATTATCTTATGAGGTGTTCGAAATGGAAACGCCGTAACTTTGATGGAGACATGTCATTCAAATTATCCAGGCCATAATTAGCTGGTCATTTAAATTTAAAAACGTTAAACCATGATATCGGGACACAACTTTATTGGATTTGAGAGGAAAGCTACAGGTGAAAAAAAATTGTATGCTTTTTCTTCTTTGTTGAAAAATAATTTGCCAGGCGAATTTATTGCAGCTACTGAAAGTGAAATCCACGAGGCGATTGAAAAAGCAACCGTTGCTTTCGAAACTTACAGGCAAACCTCCTTGGCGGAAAGAGCAGAGTTTTTGGAAGCCATTTCTGATGAGATCATGCAGTTGGGTGATGCACTGATTGAAAGGACTCATTTGGAAACAGGATTGCCTGAAGCTCGTATAACAGGTGAACGTGGAAGAACTGTGGGGCAGTTAAAATTATTTGCCTCTCTTTTGCGTGAGGGTTCGTTTGTGGAAGCAATCATTGACACTGCATTGCCTGATCGCAAACCTTTGCCACGTTCAGATCTGAGAAGGATGCAGCATCCGATAGGGCCTGTCGCTGTTTTTGCAGCCAGTAATTTTCCTTTGGCATTTTCAACTGCCGGCGGTGATACTGCTTCTGCTTTAGCTGCAGGTTGCCCGGTAATTGTAAAGGCCCACAGTTCACACCTGGGAGCAAATGAATTAGTAGCAACCGCTATCATTAATGCAGCTAAAAAATGTGGCATGCCTGACGGCGTGTTCTCATCTTTAATTGGTGAAGGAGTTTTGCTTGGACAACAATTGGTAAAACATCCACAAATAAAAGCAGTCGGTTTTACGGGTTCTTTCCGTGGAGGTATGGCATTGCTTAAAGCGGCGGTTAACGAAAGAGAAGAACCTATCCCGGTATATGCAGAGATGAGCAGTATCAATCCTGTTTTAGTC
>Ga0193738_1000852_pt1 | contig 13641 bp, 14 predicted proteins | sample L2a1metaG_FD_144927 | JGI IMG/M metagenome (GOLD analysis project Ga0193738, IMG submission 144927) | Soil microbial communities from a riparian zone of the East river system, Colorado, United States - L2a1 | ecosystem: Environmental > Terrestrial > Soil > Riparian zone | place: USA: East River...
GTTTCTATCAATGAACCTATTCCTTCAAAAATGCCGGGAAGATTTTTCTTTAATGACTTGCCGTGGATAAAAATATTATCACGATCATTTTCAAGCATACCGGTAAGTAATCGTATTGTAGTTGTTTTACCGGCGCCATTCGGACCCAGGAATCCGAATATACTTCCTTCAGGAACTTTTAAACTTACATTGTTCACTACTTTTCTTCCGTAGCGAAACATGTAATTCAGTTCTGAGGTCTCAATGGCAGACGCATCGTTTTGGTTCATGGCTGTTTATTATCCGGTAAACATATAGAAATAAAAAAAGCGAACATTAAGTTCGCCCTGTTATTTCTTAAAATCTTTATGAATGGTTTATTCAGCTTCCGCTACCACTTCCTTTACCTCGGGTATCATCCGTTTCATCATTCCTTCAATACCCGCTTTCAAAGTGATCATGGAAGAAGGACAGCCGCTGCAGCTACCCTGCAACATCAGGTTTACAACACCATCATCATAACTTTTGAATTGTATAGCGCCGCCATCCATTTCAACAGCAGGTTTAACATAATTTTCCAGTAGTTCTTTAATACGCTTTACCACATCGTCATCATCAGCGCTGATCTCGTTGCTGCTTTCTTGCTTGCTCGTTACTATTTCTTCTTCATTTATTACAGGCTTACCTTCTTCCAAATATTCTTTCAGGAATTGGCGAACACTTGGGATCACATCGCTCCAATCAGTGTCAGGAGTTTTTGTCAGTGTTACAAAATTGCTGGCGATAAAAACGGCCTTAATAAAAGGATAGCCAAACAATTCAATTGCCAGCGGAGAAGGCTTTGCCGTTTCCACATCCGGAAAATCAATGCTTTTACCGGGGTATAAAAGTTTGTTTGCCACAAACTTCATCGTCTCCGGGTTAGGGGTCATCTCCGTATAAATGCTGATGATCGGGTTACCAGTTTTTATCATAACTCACAAAATTATATGCAAATATAACAAGCAAAGCCCGGGCCTGTTTACGAATGAAGAAAAGAGATTTTGGTACCGGCTTTTAAGCCTTGATTGGGAGTTCCTTGCAGAGTTTATCCAGAGCGAAGCGAAGGACTCCTTTCGGGTTTCTGTTCTCTATTCAACATTATTTCACGCAGCGTCCGCGGCGCAATTGTATGTTTTATATTTGCTGCATTCAACAATCGCAGCGATCGCCGCAAGGAATACGAACAATATGAAAAAGATCTACACCATCGGTCATTGCACTACCAGCTTGGCCTTGTTTGAAGAAACGGGACTAGATAAGTTAATAGGTGAAAAATTTATACTTCAGAATATCAAATTTGAAAAAATAACTCCTGCCCAGCTGGATGATATGAAGAAAATGGCTGGCACCTATGAGGCTTTATTTAGTCGCCGTGCTATTAAGTATAAAGAATGGAAGTTGAAAGATAAAAAGCTAACTGAAAAAGATTATCGCCAGTACATCCTTGACGAATATACTTTTCTGAAACGCCCTGTCATAATCATGGAGGATAAAATTTTTGTTGGCAGCGAAAAGAAAACGGTAGTTGCATTAAAAAACGAATTAGAATGAGAGGAGCTGCAAAAATGCAGCTCCGTGCTCTCATAGAGCTGTCTGGCTATTGCTAGACTAGAAAACATTTTTTGCTCTGACATTGCGTAAAATATTTTCATGTATCACCATGCAACAAAATTTTAAGTAATATTCTGTCCCGCATTTGCGGGACAGAATATTCGGATGAAGGATAACGAGAGAAATTTAGAATATGGATTTTATTATTTGAATCTTTTTTCTACTGTATTTATTTTACAGAATACAAAAACATTGGCTTTAGGTTTTTCTAGATGTTTACCAGGGACTCGGCCACTGGTCAATGATTACAAAAAACTGTGCCAATAAGCAGCGTGATTTGGTAATAAGATTCTAAGATTTGAAAATCAATTTATTCTTACGTGGAGTGCATGCTGGTTGATGAGCTGTTTATAACAGACGGGAAATAATAAAGAGGGTTTGATGGGATAACTCTGTTTGTATTTTTTGGATCGGTATGTTAAAATAGTTCTATGATTTTTTTTAACAGAACTAAACCTTTGGAAGCTTGTACCCATTATGATATTTCGCAAATAAATATTCTTTATTCAATTTGTCATTTGTCAATTGTTGCTTTGCTTTATCCCAGGTGATCTTTTCTTTACTTCTGTAGGCAATATTTCCTAATTGGCAAACAGTGGCGATATGTGCACCTGTGCTGACCGGGCAATTCAGATCATCCTGTTTACCTGATTTAATTGCAGCAATAAAATTTTCCCAATGCTTTACCAATGCATTATCTGTTGGTTTTTTTCTTTCAACCAGCACTTTTTCTTTGCTTCCTTTTTCGGGTATCACTTCCCAACCACCACGATCTAATTCCAATGTTCCATTATTACCAATAAATGCGATGCCGTGATCTTTTCCAAACAAACCATTATCAATTCCCATTGCATGATCCCAAATCAAGTTGAATTTGTCAAACTCATATAAGGCACCCATTGTATCAGGTGTTTCCTGGTACAGATCAGGGTAGGCAAAATATCCGCCTAAGGCAGAAACCGTTTTTGGAACATCGGCATTCATTCCAAATATTGCATAGTCCATTAAGTGAACTCCCCAATCGGTCATCAAACCACCTGCATAATCCCAGAACCAGCGGAACTGAAAATGAAACCTGTTGGCATTGAACTTCCTTTTTTGCGCAGGCCCCAACCACATTGCATAATCAACGCCAGCCGGCGGATCTGAGTCTGGAATTTTTGCTCCGGGCTTTACCCAACCCTGGTAACACCAAACTTTTACTGTCCGAATGTTTCCTAATTGTCCCGTTCTTATAAAGTCAACTGCATCTCTGAAATGTTGCCCGCTTCTTTGCCATTGACCGGCCTGTACAATTTTATTATATCTTTTTTGAGCAGCCACCATTGCCCTGCATTCTTCAATTGAATTGCCAACCGGTTTTTCTACATAAACATGCTTACCGGCTTCCACTGCATGGATCATTTGCAATGCATGCCAATGATCTGGTGTGCCGATGATGACCGCATCAATATCTTTTTGCTCCAACAACTTTCTGTAATCACCATAGGTTTTCACTTTTGTTGTATCTACATTCATTTTTGCAAGATCAACCATGCGTGAATCCAGCACATTTTTATCGACATCACAAAGTGCCACAACATTTACGCCGGGCACTTTTAATGCTGCAGAAAGATTGCTCCATCCCATGCCTTTGATGCCAATAGCGCCAATGTTTATTTGATCATTCGGAAGCATTCTATTTTTAAAAATGCTGAATGGTTGGTTGTCGAAAGAGGATAATAATGTACCTCCGGCAAAAAGCGTTGCAGATGTTTGTATGAAACGACGACGATCAGACATAAGAAATGTTTTAAGGGTGTTTGATGAAGTTAGTATATAATTTAAATATCTTATTCACCTTAGAACTAACGCATGTTCTCAATTTCATGGTCTGCACATCAAACAAAACGCTTTGCATTTAAAAACTCAATTGGAAGATCTGATCTTCCATCTGTTGCGAGATCAGCAAGGATTTCTCCCACCACGGAAGCGAATTTAAAACCATGACCACTAAAACCACAAGCGATCAAAACATTTTCTTCATAGCCTGGTAGTTGATCAATTATAAAATTTTCATCGGGGGAATTTGCGTACAAACAGATCTTTGTATGAAGAATTGAATCATAAACGCCGGGCAAATATTTGTTCAAACAATATTTTAAATTTTCTATATCAGCTTCTGTGGTTTGCCTGTTCACATTATCGGGATCCGTTGTTTGAAATGGGAAGTGATGTGCCAGTTTTAAACCAGCCGGCTCACCAAACTTTTCAGTATCCAATAAAGGAAACCCGTAATAACACCCATGTTTCAGATCATCGCCGATCATCCAGCAGGGGAATTTATTTAATTCAAACTGATCATCATTTTTTGTTTTGATCCAGGCAACAAATTGCCTGGTCACTTTAATTTTATCAGCAAGGCCGGGTATCATTTTACCAGCCCATGCACCGGCTGTTATTATAAGCTTATTGCATTGATAGGAATCCTTATCTGTCCTTACAATTATATTGGGTCCTTCCCTTTCCCAATTAATCACTTTTTCATTTGATTGGATGCTTACTCCATTTTGTTTTGCTTGTCTTGCATAGAGGCGGATCGCTTTTTCCGGAGTTATAAATCCTGCTTCGGGCTCAAAAAGAATTTCAAAATCATCCGGAAATTTAAATTGAGGGAACTGATCTGCCGCCGCGGCAATATTCAACTGATCCAGGTCAATATTATACAATCCCGCCGATCGTTCTACTCCTGTTATTATTTCATTAGTGGGCTTACCGGCGTATAATAATCCTGTTTTATAATAGACCTGCTTGTCGGTTTCCCATTCAAGCGTTTCCCAATTCCTATAAGCTCGTTCCAAAAGAGGAACATAATCGGGATGCTCGAAATATGCTTTGCGAATGATACGGCTTTGTCCGGCATGTGAACCAAACTCATGAGTGATATCAAATTGTTCAAGCCCTAAAACTTTATAACCTCCCTTCGATAAATAGTAACAAGCAGCAGATCCCATAGAACCAACGCCAATAACAATTATATCAAATGAGGTAGGCAAGACTTTAAATAGAAATAAAAGTTACAACTATAGGCGGAAAAATAATTATCTTTTGCAGTTATTATTACCACCTTTTTAAAACGGCCATCATCCATCCCTTGAAACTTCCTTTTTTATTCAGGCAACCAAATATTTTTTTATGGAAGTACATGCTCATGCCCATACCGAACGAAAGAAGTGGACGCATTATATATGGGAGTTTATCATGCTGTTCCTTGCTGTATTCTGTGGTTTTTTGGCCGAGAACCAAAGAGAGCATTATGTCGAGAATCAACGTGAAAAAAAATTTGCAAAAAGAATTTTATCGGATCTGAAAGAAGATTCTGCTTTTTTAAACAAAAGGATTGCAGAACTACAAAAAAGACAAGACCAGTACGCAAGTTTTTTATCCGTGATGACAGGGTCTCCAAAACCCAATTCATACAATATTATGAGATCCTTTGAGCAGCTATTAAAGGCATATAAACCGGAGTTTATAACAACTACATATTACCAAATGAAAACTTCAGGAAGCCTTCGGTATATAAATAAAGATCGTCTCATAACCGCACTGCAGAGATATTATGAAATAACAGTTCCAGAAGCAAGTGTTTACTCAGATGGCATTCAGAAGATTTTTGAAAACAACCTTACTCCCTATATGATACGGCATTTCCGGTTTCAAAAATTTAATAATACCACTGACACGTTAACAGAATCAGCAGCGGAAATATTTAATCGAACGCCGGAATCCGATCAGGAGCTTATTAATATCATGGCAGTATATCAAGGTGCATGTGATGGGCTGTTGGGTCGACAACAAAAACCCGCATTGGAGGCATGTAAAGAGCTAATTAGCATGATCAAAAAAGAATATCATCTGAAATAAATTTTTATGGAAGTACACCACCATTCACATTCCTCACGAAAAAAGTGGACACATTATATATGGGAATTTATCATGCTATTTCTCGCTGTATTCTCCGGTTTCCTGGCCGAATATCAACTTGAGCACAAGATCGAAAAAGAAAGAGCGGAGAAATTTTTGCAAAGCATGCTGCTGGATGTACGAACCAATATCATCAATCTTGATTCGCTGATGAAACAAGATCGTCTCATTATTGCTAATCATGATGAATTGGTAAACTGGTTGATAAAGGATAGCGCCACCATTGACAGGGCAGCTTTTGCCAAAAGCATGGGGGCGGTGTGGGTAAGAAATTTTTTGGTGCGTAGGGAAACGTATGAACAAATGAAATCATCCGGTTCATTAAGGTATATAGGGAATATTGAGTTCCTTAAAAAAATGATGGACTATGAACGCATCACCAATTTTGCACAATACCGCAACCAGGATTTTGAAAAAAAATATTATACAGAGCTATTTATTCCCGCTGTTTATAAAAGTTATGATCTCACCTGCCAGTTAAATCTTGACACAAGCAATCACTCCGATCCTGTTAAAATAGCAAAACTGGCCAACCATCATGATGTACTAAGCGGAAACGACGCGGCTGTTTTTCGTCATGATATGGGAGCCGCCCTTACATTGCGACTGGAAAGATTAAGAAGAAGCTTGGATGCATTCAGAGATGCAAGAGTTGCTTGTGTAGAAATGGAAATCTTAATAAAAAAACAATTGGATCTGCATTAAAAAATTATTATGGAAGTACATGCACATTCACATTCTCATGGAAAGAAAAACTGGAAAAGCTATTTCTGGGAATTTTTGATGTTGTTTCTTGCTGTGTTCTGCGGCTTCCTGGCTGAGAACCAGCGGGAACATTATGTAGAGCATCAGCGGGAAAAACAATTTATAAAAACTCTCCTTCATGACCTTGAAAATGACACGGTGAATTTTAACCGGTCAATTACAATATTCAGATCAAACGTGGAAAGGTTTGATTCACTGAAATCTTCGGTCAAAAACCCACAAACACAAGAGGAGATCTTAAATGCATATAAGGCATCCACTCTCCCGCAAAGTTTCAGCAGCTTTAATTATAGTGATCGTACAATAGAACAATTAAGAAGTGCAGGAAATTTCCGGCTCATACGTAATTCAGCAGTGTCTGATGCAGTGATCGAGTATGATCGGTATATCCGCAATACATATCTGGGCATTGAAAAAATATTGTCTGACCAGAGCATCGGTCTTTTAGAAAAGCAAAATGAGATCTTTGATTACGATCTCTGTAATTTTTTTCTTAGTAAAAGCTGGCAGCAACGCCAGGTGATCACTTCTGATTCTCTTGCGCAGCAACCCAAACTGCTTACGAACAATGAACAAAAGCTGCAACAATATTATAATTCATTTGGTATGTGGCGGAATTGGTGCAGCCGGATGACAACTCATTCAAATATTGCAAAAGGTGATGCAATAAGATTAATGGACCTGGTCAAAAAAGAATACCACCTGTCCGCCGATCGGCGGACTCTTTTGGAGAAATAAACTTTATGGAAGTACATGCACATACACACACTGCCCGAAAAAAATGGACCCATTATTTCTGGGAATTCTTAATGTTGTTCCTTGCGGTTTCATTGGGGTTTTATGCTGAAAACACCCGGGAAGGTATTCTTCACAAAAACGAAGTGAAGACACAATTGAACTCGATGTTATCCGACCTTCAATCAGATATCACTCTGTTTGATTCGGTAACAGACCGAAACAGGTTTGGTGCGGAGATGGCAGATACATTGATTGAATTATTACACTCGGATATTAAAAATACCACCCAGATCTATTATGCCGCAAGAACTGTTACTGCCAACGTTGGTTATTATTATACCAACTCAAAGTCTTATGACCAGCTTAAGAGTGCAGGATTGCTACGGTATATAAAAAACAAAGAGTTGCTGGATAGTATTGGTGCTTATTATGTATCCTTTCAGTGGCTGGCTAATCAAATCGACCTGCTACGCCTCAAACTTGATGAAATTCACAAAGGAAATGCACGGTTTTTTGACAGTTATGTTTTTCAGCAAATGATCAGCACAAAAATTATAGGTGCTACTTCTTTGGGTGGTCAAAGAACAGTTATCAACAAACCAGCTGTAAATCCGCATCTGCTTTCTGCAGATGCAAAAGATATAAATACTGTGTCGCTGAATTATCATTATTATTCCGCTACAGTTAAATTTTATATCCGGATGGGTAATGCCCTTCAAACCCGGGCAAAACAGCTTATTAAAATGATTAAAAAAGAATACAGTCTTGATTAAAGTATAAAGTTTATGGAAGTACATGCACACTCACATACTGCAAGAAAAAAATGGACCCATTATTTCTGGGAGTTTTTAATGTTATTCCTCGCCGTGTTTTGTGGATTCCTGGCGGAGAACCAGCGGGAGCATTATGTAGAACATCAAAGGGAAAAAAAATATGCCGTTCAATTAATTTCAGATCTAAGGGCTGACTCTACTTTTTTTGTGCGACTGTCAGGAGGACTTGATTCAATTATTCTACGCTATAACGAGTTTGAAAAGATCATGAACTCCACTTCCGCAACAGACTATAACATAGTAATGGCCTATGTTAAATTACAAGTCGCCTTTTCGATGGGTGCCACTACCGCTACTTATTCTGAAATGAAGTCATCTGGTAGTTTCCGGTACATGCAGGATGCAGAACTGACCAGGTTGCTAAAAAAATATTATGAAAGCAGTCTTGCTTTTTTAAAACTAAACGAAGAATATGCATTCGATTTTTTTGCCAACCGTATTGAACCTTTTACCCTGAAACATTTTCGTATGGGTGATATGGACCTTTTTAATGAAAAATTATTGACATCCTCGCCTGTTTTTGTTCAAAGGAATAAGGAAACTGAAATGGAGTTAATGAATATAATGAGTATGTATAAAACATATCTTGTTGTTTACTTAGAGCAGGCTGTATTGCCAGCAAAAAAAAGAGTAAATGAAATAATTGAACTATTGAAGAAAGAGTATCATTTGAAATGAGAAGAGCTATGCGCGATTAGCCGCGAACAAGCAACTATAAACTACAAACCATAAACTATAAACAAACCGATGGAAGTACATGCACACACACATAAAGCAAGAAAAAAATGGACCCATTATTTCTGGGAATTTCTCATGTTGTTCCTTGCTGTGTTCTGCGGATTTTTAGCAGAATATAAATTGGAGCATACCCTCGAACACCAGAGGGGAAAACAGTATGCTTCTACGATGCTGGAAGATTTGAAAGCCGACAAGCAGGCACTTCAAAGTGGCATAAGAGTGAATAATGCGATCATAACTTTTATTGACACTCTTTTAAAACTTTATCATCCCGATGCTAAACAACCTAAAACAACCTCGCAGCTATATTATTATGGACGTTACGGGCTTCGTTTCTGGTATTATGTAGATAAACAGGTTACGCTCGAACAAATGAAACATTCTGGGACGATCCGCTACTTCCAGAATCCAGTGCTTGAAAAACAAATGGTGAAACTAGATAAAGAAATCAGTTTTGTTAAATATTGGGATGATAGGGACAAGCTCTTCAATGAACAAGCAATCAACTATTCGAGTCGGCTTTTTAATTATGCATTTTTGCTCACAACTCCCATTGATTTAGGAGTTCTGGAAAAAGATGAATATGCTACGGGAACTCACCATCCTCCCGATCAATCCCGAGATCTTTTTTTGCAATCTGATCCGCCACTTGTTAACAAGCAATTTGAATTAATAACAGAATTCCTGAATTTTTGTAATCAGCGTATTCCCGTACTAAGAGCAAAAGTTTTCGTATATGCGAATACATTATTAGAAATGGAAAAAATAACAAATGACTTAATGAAGGAATATAACTTGAAATAAATATTTATGGAAGTACATGCACATACTCATACTGCAAGAAAGAAATGGACCCATTATTTCTGGGAGTTCCTTATGCTGTTCCTCGCTGTGTTCTGCGGATTTTTGGCAGAGTATCAATTGGAGCATACAATAGAAAAAGACAGGGAAAAGCAATTCATTAAAACTCTTATTGCGGACCTGGGTGATGATATAAGAACAAGTGAACAGTATGTAGAAAGAGCAGAAACAACGTTGCTGTTATTTGATACGCTTTGCAAGTATCTTGATTCACCTGCATTGGCAAAAAGCAATGGAGATATTGTTTACTATGCAGCACGGATCGGACCAAGAATGTCGCCTTTTTTAAATAACAGCCGCACATTCGACCAGTTGACAAACTCAGGTGGTTTCAGGCTTATTCATAATGCGGAGACATCAAGGAAAATCATGGGATACTATTCCCAAATGCCCTGGATACGTTTGCTTGAAGGAAATTATAACCGGGAATTTGATGCATATAAAAATGCTGCTGCGAAAGTGATCGATCCGGGTATTTATCGCCGGCAGGAAAATTTAGATGGTACGATCAATCGAAGCACTGATAATCCGGCATTGCTTACTTACGATTTCTTATTATTAAAACAAATGGAATTTCATGCTGTGCAAATGAATGGAAGCAGGCGTTCCATGATACCGCTGGTGGATACACTCAAGAGTTCGGCAGAAGAGTTATTAAAGTACCTTCAAACGACTTATAATGTAAAGTGAATAGCAGGAGCACCACCAACATTGAACTCCTTGACGAAAACAATTATAAACTACAAACCATAAACTATAAACAAACTCAATGGAAGTACATGCTCACACTCACACTTCAAGAAAAAAATGGACACATTATTTCTGGGAGTTTTTAATGTTATTCCTCGCCGTGTTCTGTGGATTTTTAGCAGAGTATCAATTGGAACATAAAATTGAAAAAGACCGCGAAAAAGTTTACATGCAAAACATGCTGGAGGATCTTGAAGCTGATATCGCCGTTTATGCAGATTATGCAAACAGGAATGCAGTTATCTATGACCTGGTGGATACACTGAAGGAGCTCATAAAAGATCCGGACCGGAAAAAACATATCAGCAAGCTTACTTACACTGCACGGATAATTACTGCTAAATGGAAAAAGGTGGCCCCGGTAAAACGGACTTATGAAGAAATGAAAAGTTCCGGGCATTTAAGATTGATAAGAAAGAAAGAGGTGTCAGGCAGTGTTTCTTCCTACTACAGCTCCTTGTCTGAACTGGATACATACAATGACGTAGGAATGACATGGGCTAATAACTATGCGCAAGCTATCGCAAAGATTTTTGACGGCGAGGCGCTGCTGAAAATAATAAAAGAAAAAAGGGAAGTGATTTTAACAGAAGATGCGTTGCTTTCAGAAGACAGGATAACCATTAATGAATTGCTTACAAGTGCAGGTTATTTTTTGGGTGCCTTGTCATTAAATGATAATGTAGCAGCCATTAGGAAAGATGCAGCGTTACGGCTTATTGAACAGATCAATAAAGAATATCACCTGTCCGCCGATCGGCGGACTCCTTTAGAGAAATAAACTGGACGAACATGAAGATCATTACTATAGTAATTCTGCTTGTTTCAGTGGCTTACGCCGGCAACGCACAAAACAGGTATGCTGACAGCATAAGATCTGTTTTAGCAAATACAACTCAGCCTCTTGAACAATTTGATCTTCTTAATAAAATAGTTGAAGACATTTTTACAAACGGAAGCGGAAACATTGATTATTCTTCCTGCGTTGAAATGGTTCGGATAGCTCAACAATTGAACAACGATTCCCTGTTGGCTATTGCATATAATAATGCAGGCAATTACTTTCTTCTAAATAACGGCGACTACAGTAAAGCCCTCGAATATTTTTTTAAAGGCATTCCCAAAGCTGAGAATGCAAAAGATAAGCGCAGGCTAAGTTCATTATACATTGATATTGCTGTAGTTTATTATCGACTTAACAATCCTGATGAACAAATAAAATATTTGCGTAAAGCGATCGATAATTTACCCGACCCCGGGTCGCCTCTCTATTACTTTAATTATGATTCTGCATTTTATTATACGTCGGCTTTTAGTGAAACTAACCGGTATCTGAAAAGCCCGGTTTATGCATGTGCTTCCCAAAGCCTGGTAGGAATTATTTATGAAAAGACCGGCGATACGACCAGGGCGGACTTGCACTACAGAAATTCTATACGGGGGGCAGATTCTGTAAACTATTCTTACATAAAACTCAGTGTTAAGATCCCTTACATCAGTTTTTTGATAAAGACAAATAAAATAACCGAGGCCACTGACCAGGCAAGACAATTGATGCAAATGGGAATAGGAAAAAATAACAGTGACATAAAAAGAACGGCCGCTGGCTTTTTAAGAAAAATTGCTGAACACAATAACAATACGGACAGTGCTTATTATTATTCACAATTAGAATCTGCATTGAAGGATTCGGTCTTTAATCAGAATAGCATCAATAAAATTCAATCATTAGTATTCAGCGAACAGCTCAGGGTTATTGAGGAAGAAGGTAAAAGGGCCGAAGAAGAAGCAAAACGAAGAAGCAATATCCAATATGCTTTAATAGCACTGGGCATCATCACTTTCCTTATTCTTTTTTTAGTACTTAGTCACAATTTTATGATCAATGAACGGCTGATCCATTTCCTGATCGTGATAGCCTTGCTGATCGTATTTGAATTTCTCAACTTATTATTGCATCCGTTTTTGGAAGGTATAACACATCACAACCCGATCCTCATGCTGCTTGCATTGGTATGTATCGCTGCGTTACTGGTTCCACTGCATCATCGTTTGGAAAAATGGGCCGCTCATAAACTGGTAGAAAAAAATAAATTAATAAGACTGGCAGTGGCAAAGAAAATGAAACCTAAAACGGAAGGAAATAATTCATAACTTAAAACTTGAAAGTTCATAAAGAAGAGTATCATCCGAATTAAACTTTTATGGAAGTACATCATCATTCACATACTTCAAGAAAAAGATGGACCCATTATTTCTGGGAGTTCCTCATGTTGTTCCTGGCTGTATTCTGCGGATTTTTAGCAGAGTATAAACTTGAACACACCATCGAACACCAGCGGGAAGAACAGTATATGAAAGCCATGATAGGGGATCTGAAATCCGATATCCTGATGCTTGAAAAAAACGTTACTTTAAGAAAGAGTCGTTTAACGATGAGCGACTCATTGGTTGCATTGCTCAACTCACCACATCGGGATAAATACGGAAATGATATTTATTTTTTTGCACGAAGCAGTTCTCCTCCCGTTAATATTTTTCCGAATGACGGAACTATACAGCAATTAAAAAGTTCGGGCAATCTGCGGCTTATTCGAAATAGTCATCTTACCAACAACATCATGGCTTATGACCAGAAAATGAGAAATTATTTATTTGAAATGGGAGATGAGATAGAGGTCAGGGCAGAATATCGGCAACTGGCAAGAAAATTATTTAATACAAATGTTTTTTTTGAGATGATCGCTACAGATGCGATCGGACGCCCGGTAAACAATCCCCCATTATATTCCAATGATGCAGGATTAATAAATGAATTTATCGGGCAGGTTCAATATGTTAAACGAATTCACCAGGCCCAGCTGATCAAATCAGAAGAATTATTAATACAGGCAAAACAATTAATTACTGATATTGATAAGGAATATCACTTGTCCGCCGATCGGCGGACTCCATCGGAGAAATAAATTATTTATGGAAGTACACCACCATGCACACACTTCAAGAAAAAAATGGACACATTATTTCTGGGAATTCCTCATGTTATTCCTTGCCGTGTTCTGCGGACGATCGGGCAAAAGAACTCGCCCGCAGTCTTTATGAAGAATTACAGCATGATTCAGTAAACATGTCTGTACGGGTAAAGAACCGCGATCGCCAGGAAGCTTCTCTCAAATGGTTGATGAAATATTTTAAGGATAGCAGTCTCACAAATGTTTCAAAACCTTTTTCTATTCATTTCCTGTATGGTATTTATTTCAGGACCCCCTCTCTTTTTGAAGCACGAACAGTGTTGTTAGACCAATTGAAAAATTCAGGCTCACTGCGTTACTTTAAGAATATGAAATTGCAAAAACTGGTG
>Ga0193738_1000853_pt1 | contig 13639 bp, 18 predicted proteins | sample L2a1metaG_FD_144927 | JGI IMG/M metagenome (GOLD analysis project Ga0193738, IMG submission 144927) | Soil microbial communities from a riparian zone of the East river system, Colorado, United States - L2a1 | ecosystem: Environmental > Terrestrial > Soil > Riparian zone | place: USA: East River...
GCAAGTACCAGCAGATGGTGCGGAAGATGCCGGGGCAAGTCTGGGTGAAATGGCAGGACGTTCCGGCGCGCTGCTGGGGCTGGCTCGGCAGCCACGCCTATTTCGGTTCGGAGACCGGAGGGATTTACGTCCTTGGCGAGGAATACCTGTCCGACGACAACGCGCCCATTCTGTCGGATGCGCGCTTTGCGTGGTCGAACTTCCGCACCGTGCAGAAGAAGAATTTCAAGATGGTGCGGCTCTACACCCTCACCGACGGGCAGCCGCGTCCTTTCATCGACCTCGAAGTGGACTACGCCAACGTCCCGCCGACCAACCAGCCAGAACTGACGATGGGGCCCTCGGGCGGCACCGAATGGGACACGGCGGAGTGGGACACGTCGTTCTGGGCCTCCAGTTCGCAGCCGCGCCAGAACTGGCAGGGCGTCACGGGCCTCGGCCGCGTCGGCGCGGTGCGCGTGCGCGTCAGCACGCTCGGCGCGACACTCTCGATCACGGGCGTCGATGTTCTCTACGAGGAAGGGGGCTTGATGTGAGGCCCCAGTTCGGAGACCTGCCGCACGACGCGAAGATGCTGCTCGGACAGCACCTGCGTCTCGACTTCATGCCGTTCAGCTTCAAAGCCCCGCGCTGGTTCTCGGCGTGGTCTCGTGACGAAGCGGGCAACATCGCGGGCGTGTTTTGCATCGAGTTCAAGTATCGCTGGGAGGGCTACGTCAACGTGCTGGTGCTGGATCAGCGCTGCATGACGGAGCATGTGTTGCGCGCGATCTACAAGGCCGCTTTCACGCAAGCCACGCGCCTCACCGCCGAAGTGGAGCCGCACAATCACAAGGCCCTGCGGCAGGTGCAGCGGATGGGCTTCCAGTACGAAGGCTATCGCCGCATGGGCCTCGAAGGCACGCGCGATGTGATGATGTACGGCATGCTGCGCGACGACTGCAAATATCTCCCGGGCTACAAGGGCCCGACCGTGCTGGCGACCCCGACGCTCCCAGCCGCGACCTACGAAAGGGTTCACTGATGGTTTCGAGCCCCTCACCTCCGGACCCGTATGCAACCGCCGCCGCGCAGAACGCGCAAAACCAGTCGGCGAGCCAGTACAATTCGGTTTCCAACAACGCCAACGAAATCAATCCCTATGGCAGCGTAAGCTACAAGGCCATCGAGCAGGTCCCGATCTACACCAACGGGCAAATCTCGGGCTACGCGCCGCGCTATCAGAGGACCACTGCGCTCTCGCCGGATCAGCAGAAGCTGTTCGGGCTGGAGACGCAGAGCAAATACAATCTCGGCACGACTGCCGTCGAGCAGTCGGCGAAGCTGCGCGACCATCTCAACAAGGGCCTCGACCCCAGCAAGTGGCAGGAGTGGCAGACCGGCCTCAAGACGCAGGACCTGCGGCAGGACCAGACGCCGACTGATCGCGCCTCCGTCGAGAAGGCGATGATGGACAGCTATAACCGCAGCACCAAGCCGCAGGAGGAAGCGCAGGAGGCGAGCCTCGCGGCGCGCGGGCTGTCGCCGGGCGGGGCGGGCTACGGCAGTTATCAGATGCAGCGCGACGACAGCCGGGCTGAAGCCGCGCGCAACGCCTACCTCGCGTCGGGCGACGAGAGCCGCAAGAGCCAAGCCGCCTACAACGACGTGGCTACCGGCCGCTTCAACATGGATCAGGCGCTGGCCAACTACTACAACAACGTCCGTGGCGGCCAGATGCAGGAAGACATTGCCCTGCGCAATCAGCCGATCAACGAAATCACCGCGATGATGTCGGGCGGCCAGGCGACCATTCCGCAATTCCAGCCGTTCCAAGGCTCGCCGATCAATCCGTCGAATATCGGTCAGTACATCTCCGACAACTACAAAGCCGAGAGCGCTTCGGCTGCACAGACCAACGCAGGTATTTTCAGCATGATTGGCGGCCTCGCCAAGATGATGCCGATGATGTGAGGAGGTTGACATGGGTTCAGGTGGCGGAGGCGGCGGCGGCAATCCCGCAGCGCTCTATCAGAACGCGGCTCCAATGGAGGGCCTGCCAATCTCGGGCAAGGAAAGCACGATTGGCAGCCCGTGGGAGTACGGGGAATTCCAGAACTTCCTGCCGGATATTCCCGAGGCAGGTAAAGGCCCGGCTCCGTCGGCGACAGGGCTGACGTCGGAGATGTTCAAATACAAGTCGCCGACCGGTGTCGTCGCCCAGAGCGAGACCGGCAACCAGATTAACGACCTCAAGAACGAGCTTGCGAAGCTGAAAGCGGGCGGCGTCAACAACGTCACCCAGCAGCCGCAGGAAATGGGGCCGCAGAAATACTGGGATCAGTCCATCTACAACGAAGGGTGACAGCTATGGGTGGCATGATGGGAGGCGGTGCCGAAGGCGGCATGGGCGGCGGCGAAGGCGGCCCGGACATGGGCGGCAGCATGGACCCCAGCACGGGCGGCCAGACCGACGACATGGCGGCCATGATGGCTAACCCGGATTTCCGCGAGCAACTCGCGCAGGCGATGCAGCAGAAGCAAGAGCAGGCGCAGATGCAGCAGTTCGAAGAACTGAAGAAGAAACAAGGCGCACCGATGCTGCCGATGCCGCAATTCAACTTCGGTAACTGACCACATGGCTTTTCGGCTGCCCAAGCGAGGCGAGGACCCGGAGCGTGAAGTCACGCCGGGCCCCGGCGCGCGCCTGCCGAAAGGCGTGCAGGTGGCCGACATGAAGACCGCGCACACGATACTGGACACGCCAGTCGCAGAGCTTGCGAAGCGGTTCATGCCGGATAAGGCCGGAATGATCCCGGCCGACAAGGCCAACGTGCCGCTGCGGGTGATCCTCCAGACCAGCAACTTCGTGACCAAGGGCATGATCATGTCCTACCTCGGTCCACATCTCGAAAAAGCGGGCGTAACGGCAGCGGAAATCAACAAGGCCGCCAGTGAACCCTCACCCGCCCCGGAGCCCCCGAGGCCCAAGCTCTCCGTCGCTCCCGCAGCCGCAAAGCAGTACAACCTCCCGCCCGCAGCCCCGCCACCTGCGGCCCCGCCCCCGGCCGCCGCCCAGCCTCCTGCAACTGCTGCTGCTCCGGCGGCACCTCCTGTCGCTGCGCCTGTGCCTGTTGCAGCGCCAGCACCTGTTGCTGCGGCACCGTCTGCTGTCGCTGCGCCTCCGCCAGTTGCAACTGGGGGAGGCGGCGCGAACCTTGGTCATGCCGCTCACGCCTCGCGCGGCCATGTGAAGACCGAGGGCGTGAGCCCGGCCCTTGTCGCAGCCATCAGGCGCGTCGGCGACACCTACGGGCCCTATGAAGTGCGGATCACCTCCGGGCTCCGTCCGGGCAAGCACGAGAGTTTCCACGGCAAGGGCCAAGCCATCGACGTGGCGCTGTTCGACCGCAAGACGGGCGAGAAACTGCCGAACTACCAGAACGCCAAGAACGTCGCCGAGTACCAGAACCTCGCCAACGCGATCTATGCCGACGCCCAGAAGAACGACCCGGCGCTGGCGAACCGGCTGCGCTGGGGCGGCTACTTCGGCAACGATGCCGCCACCGGTAAACCGAAATACGGCTCGCTGGACCTGATGCATTTCGACGAGGGCGGCCACGTCGGCATGCGCGGCGGATCGTGGAAAGAGGGCTTCTCGCCCGAGATGCAGAAATACTGGAAAATCCCGGCGATGGCTGGCGGGGCCCCGGCGGCTGCGGGCCCGGCTATGGCCGAAGACCCGATGGCCCCCGGGACGCCCGACGTGCGCCGTGCCGAAACCGCCAAGGACCCGAACGCGATCCAGCGGGCCTTCCTGAAGACCCTCTCGCGCGGCGAAGCCAAGAGCTATGACACGCTCTACGGCGGCGGAAAATTCGCCGACTATTCAAAGCACCCAGGACAGAAAATCACCGCAGGCGGCTACACCTCCGACGCAGCGGGCATGTACCAGTTTCTGGCCTCGACGTGGGCCGAACAGGCCAAGAAGTACGGCTACAAGGATTTTCAGCCTGCGACGCAGGACACGGCGGCGTGGAACTACGCCAAGGACACCTACAAGGACAAGACCGGCCGCGACCTGGCGCAGGACTTGGCGACTGGCGACCAGAAGGTCATTGCCGGGGTGGGCGATGCGCTGAAAGAGAAATGGCCCAGCCTCCCAGGAGGCTCGCAGGACAACTGGAAGGGCGCGAACTTCGCCGACATCTACAACACGAACCTCGGAAGCGGCGAAGGCCCTGGCGGCACGCTGACCGGCGACGGTGGCGGCGGCGGCGGTGGTGGCGGAGCCCCGTTTACGGCTCCGACGGCAGCCGCGCCCGACGCGGCCAAGGGCGCGGGCGCGGGTGACATCGGGGATATTTTCAGCGGCATCGCCGACAGCATGTCCAAGAGCGCGGCGGGCTCCAGGGCTATGGGGTCAACGCCTGCGAACCTGCCGCTGCCGCAACTCCCGACACCGCAGGGGATCGTCCCCATCGTGGACCCGAAACAGGCTGAAATGCAGAAGCAGCAACTGGCAATGCTGATGCAGCGGCTCAACAGTGGAAAGCTGGCCTGACATGGCGAATTTCGCATCCACCACTCTGGGCAACAGCGACGCGCTCAAGGCCCTGAACATCAAGGCGCTGGAGAAGCGGCTTGCCGACCAGCAAATGCAGCAGGCGCAGGCGCAGCCCGACATGGCGTCGATGGGCACCATCCCGGGCGGCATCGGCCATGTCCTGGGCGTGGCCGCCGAGGGCTTCAAGGAGATGCAGGCGGCTTCGGCGCTGAAGGCCAACAAGGAAGAACTGGCGCAGGCGATTGCGCGCACCGCCAAGAATGGCGGGGTCGCGACCCCGGAGGATCAGGCGATAATAGTCCGCGTGGCTCCCGAAATTTACAAGGATTATCAGGCGAAAGAACTGGCGCAATGGACGACGAACAAGACCGAAGAAGGGCTGAACAAGCGCAACGAGGTGACCTCCGATACAACGAGGTTCGGCTACAACAAGAGTGCCGAGACCCAGCTTGAGACCAACAGGCTGACGAACACCACCAGCAAGGGCAACACCGAGGCGCAAATCGAGGCCACGCGCGTACTCGAAGAAAAGAAGGTCGAAGCTGCGAAGGCGGCGGCGCTGGAGAAGGCCCGTGTCGATGCTCAGGCCAAGGTTGACGAGGAATATCGTCAGCGAGAGCGGCCAAGCAGTGATGCGGCCAAGATCATGGAAGACGTTAGGCAGGGGCGGATCACGGCAGAGCAAGGCGATGCGCTCATCAGGAAGCTCACCCAGAACTCGCCAGGCGACGAAAAACTGCTCATCAGCGAGCGCGAAAAAGCCGTCGGATATCAGAGCGAACTGAAGCAACTGGACCGGGCGTTCGACATCATCAACAGCCCCAAGGGCATCCATTCGGGCAACGCGCTCATTACGCCAGCGAAAACAGCTTTCGGGTCAGTCATCCCGCAAAGCATCGGCGGCCCTGACGACGAGACGCAGGCCAATACGATGGAATTCAACCGGATCATGAAGTCGCAGGGTCTGCAAAACCTGATGCAGATGAAAGGCGCGTCGTCGGACCGGGATGTCACCCTCAATCTCGAAATCGCCAACAACCCCGCAGAGCCGCTCGCGCGCCGGAAGGAAGCGCTCAACATCGCGCGCAACAAGCTCTACACGCTGTACAAAGCCAACGAGGAGGACATCGCAAGGATCAGCGGCGGTAGCGACAAGTACCCGACCCTGCGAACCGCACCTGGCGGCGGCGGCACACCTGCAGCGCCAGACAAGAATGCTGCTGCCATGCAGTGGCTGAAAGACAACCCCAACGATCCTGATGCCCCTGCTGTGCGGGCAAAGCTGGGGATCAAATAGATGGCCGAACCTTTCGACCCGAAAGCCTTCCTCGCGGAGCCGACGCCGCCGCCGGTCGCCTTCGATCCGAAGGCTTTCCTCGCGGAGCCGTCAGGGCCGCCGCGGCCGCCGACCAGCGGGGCCCGGACGTACGCCGAGGACCCGGCAACTGCTGCCGCGATGGATGCGGCGGAGAAAGTGCGCGCGGGGCCGCAGCCGTCGGAGATCGAGCAGCGGATCACCGCCGACACGCTGCGCAACCTGCTCGCGGCTCGCGGCAACAGCCTCACCGAACGCGCGACCGACTGGGTCGTCCCCGGCATCAAGAACGCGCTGGGCGGCGCAGCGGCGGTGGGCAAGGGACTGTTCGCCAAGGAAGGAACGCTCGGCGAGCATTGGAGCGCGGGCGTCAACGCCGAGAAGCAGTATCGCGGCACCAACCGCGAGAACACTGCCGGACCTGTCGGCTACGCGGCGGACACTGCGGGCGCGCTCTTCAGCATAGGCAAGCCCGGAGGCGGGTTCGCAGGTGCGGCTCCCAGCAGCGCCGTCGCGCAGGGCGCGCCGGTCGTGCAGGGCACCAGTAGGGTCGCTCAGACCCTCCCCGGAGCCGTCAAGTCGGGAGCTACGCAGGGCGCGATTTCCGGCGCCGCCGAGAACTCGCAGGACCTCGCCAGCGCCGTTCAGGGCGGCGTGAAAGGCGGCGTGACCGGCGGCGTGGTGGGTGCCGGATCGCAGATGGTGACAGGGCTGGTCGCCAAGGCGTTGCAGGATCGTCTCGCCCGTGCCGCTGCCGCCGAACGCGCGGGCCAGCGGGGCCCGACCCCGGACCAGTATTTCAAGGACGCCGGGGCCAAGTTCAAGGAGTTGGACAACGCAGGCATCCTGTATGACCAGGGGCAGGCGCGGCGCCTGGGCGGGATGCTGCCGCAGGTCCTCAAGGACGCCAACTACACGAAAACGTCTGCACCGGAGTTGGAGGGCGCGCTCAAGTCGGTCTACGAAGCCGGAGCGAAGGGCGCGGCACCGCTGACGTTCACGGAATTGCAGGCGATCCGCGGCAAGGTCTCTGCCGCAGCACAAGCCAATCCGGCGAACGTCAACCTGCGCAGGATCGCGGGCCACGTCACCGGCATGATCGACGACTTCGTCGATAAGACCCAGCCCGCCATCAACCAGACCGGTGCCAATGTCGGGAAGCTGTGGGGCGAGGCGCGCGAAATGTGGCGCACCGGCATTCTCGGCGACACCATCACCGACATCGAGAAGATCGCCGCCAACAACGCGGCGGTGCGATCGACCAGTGCGGAGGACATCGCGCGCAAGGCGGTGGTGCAGCAGGCCAACAAGGACATCAAAGCCGGACTGCCGTCGCTACCGCCCGCGGCTGAAGCTGCGCGACAAGCCGCTATCGACGGCACTCGGATGCAGCGCGCGGCCAATAGTGTCGCCGAAGGGTCCAAGAACTGGCAGGTCAACGCTGCCGCCGGGGCCGGGCTTGGGTCTGTGCTGGGTACGATGACGGGGTTGCCGGTAGGCATCACAGGCCCTGCCGCCGGACTGCTGGGCGCTGCTGCCGGAAAGGGCCTCGGCAGCGCCGCCAAGAGCTATGCCAACAGCCAAGCCCAGAACAACATGGACACGCTTGTCCGCGCCATCATGACCGGCAGTGCCGAGAAGCCGCAGGTGTGGGACATGCCGCGCGACCTGCTCGCCTCGCTGATGGCGCGGCGCGCGGTGCAAAGCGGCGCCGTTCAGGGCGCCCTCCCAGGCGGCGAGTACGTCATCGACGAACTAACGAAGAACAGGTAGGCCCAAAATGAAGAAGACCACCGCAGACGTGCCGCCGAAAGTCGGCAGCGAATACGCCAAGGCCAAGAGACCGCAGGCGGTCGCGGAGGCTGTCGGCGACGGCTACACCGACACCAAGCGAATGCGGAGGGCCCGAATGGAGACCGGCAAAGAGCAGTTCGGCCTGCCGATGTCTCCGGGCAAGAAGGGCCTGAAGCTGCGGGTCCACATCTCGGGCGACAAGTAGGAAGCACCAGCAATGCCCTTCAACGGTTCAGGCATCTTCCAGCGGGTCCGTAACTGGGTCAACGACGCCACCGCTGGCATCAAAATCCGTGCGGACTATCACGACGCCGAGGACGACAACCTCGCGGCGGGGTTGAGCAACACCATCACGCGCGACGGGCAGAGCCAGATACTTCAGAACATCCCTTGGAACAGCAAGCGGATCACGGGCCTCGCCGACCCGGTCAACCCGCAGGACGCTTCGACCAAGGCTTACGCCGACACCAAGCTCGCGTCCGGCAGCGGCGGCGGCACCATGACCGGTGACATGACCGTCACCAAAGACGCGCCGACGATGGTGCTGAACAGCACCGGGGCCGGAGGCTCAAATATTCAGGGCCAGAAAAGCGGCAAGATGCGCTGGCTGCTGCGGCTCGGCAACGACACCGCCGAGAGTGGAGCCAATGTAGGCTCCAACTTCGACCTCCATCGCTACGACGACGCGGGCAACCTGCTCGCGCAGTCGCTCCTGATTGGTCGCGCGGATGGCCGGTTGACGATCACAGGGCCCGTAACGATCAACGGCGATCCTTACTCCAATCGCGGCGCTAACGAGGGCGTGCTGTTTCTAGGCAGCAACGGTTCGCACTATCTGTACTTCAACGGCGATACCTACTCGCTACCTGCCGGACGGCTGGCGCTCGGCGCGGACGGCGTCTACGGCGGCGATGCCGTCACCGTCAACCAACTGAACACCAAGCAGGGCAACCTCGGTTTCACGCCGGTCCAGCAGGGTGGCGGCTACGCCCAGTACGGCAGCAAGATTTACATCGGCTGGGACGGCGGGGGCCTCAGGGCCCAAGTGGACGGCACTGATCTCGGCCGGATGTTCTTCGGCGCGCCATCGAACGGCATCCAGAACGTGCGGCTTCAGCACGCCGGGGACACCAACATGAGCGGCGTTCCCACCATGTACGAGCCGCACGGCGGCGCGTGCGTGACCGGGCTCGCCAACAATTCGTGGGTCTGGCGCTGGCGCTACGTGCAGATCACTTGGGACGGTTCGAACTGGGGAACGGTGGCATACAGTGGTTAAAGATCACGGTCGTTGGGAAATCTACCGCCCCGCAAACCCCAAACTGTTCAGGGGCCAGAGCGAGAACGCGCCCATGTTCGGGACGCTGATGTATTCGCGCCGCGTCGATACGCATGCCGACTGGTACGACTACGTCCACACCCTGCCAAAAGACAGCGTCATGATGACGGTGCTGGTGCAGCCGGATGGCAAGGGCCTTGTGCAGGTAGCAACGCGCGACCACCAGCGGCTCTTTCCCGGCGACGGCTACCTGATCGAGGAAACGGGCTACGGCGGTGAAGACCCGCAGGCTGATTTCGCCCACCGCGTCTATGACCCCAAGACCAAGATACTCGGCCACAAGCACCAGTTTCCGCTGCACCAGACCGAGACCGAAAAGAAAATCCTCGACGTGCTTGGCGACATCGTCAGGCGGATTGAGGCGCTAGAGTGCAAAACGCCATGAACGAAGAAATGCGCCAGATGCTGGCGATGATGATGGCGCAGAGCCAGAAGGGTGGCGGGGCTCCTCCAGCGGGCATGCCGCCGGAGGCGATGCCGCAAGCGGGTCAGGGCCCGGCGGGCCCGCCGATGCCGGAAATGACGCTACAAGGCACGTCGAAGGCCCCGCAGATGACAGGCCAGTTCGCCCTGCCGATGCCGGGTGGCGGCGGGATGACCATGAGCGGCAACCTCGGCAGGCCAGACGGCCCCGGCAGCCCGGTGGACTGGGGCGCGATGCTGGGCCTCAACAAGCCGTTCTAGGAGAACCTCGATGCATCAGGCGGTGATCCATATCGACCCCAAGGGCCCGGCCTCGATTGGCCTCGCGCAGGCCGCCGGGATGCCGGGGGACATCCGGTTCGATTTCAAGACGCAGGGCAACCTCGCCTATCCGGGGATCGCCGACCTGTACCCGCAACTGGTGATGCGGCCCTTCACCCGGTACGGCGTCAAGCTCTACGACATCATGATCAACGACCCGGTGGGCGCTTCAGGGATTGCCTTGGTCCCGGGGGTCGAGATGAACGACACCTATCACCTCGAAGTCTACTCGCGGCTCGCCAACGGCCAGCCTCAAAGGATGCTGGCGCAGGGCCGGGCGACGCTGAACGGCTACGCCTACGTCTCCTCCGGTCCTCTGGGGCCTGCCAGCTACCCTGAGGGCCCCGCTGGCGTGCAGGGACCGCAGGGTGCCGTCGGAGACACCGGCATGCGCGGATCGCGCTGGTACACGGGCGTAGGGCCTCCTGAGGGCCCTATCCCGGACGACCGGGTGCCGGGCGACATGTGGCTGGACGAAAGCAACGGCGACGTCTGGCGCTGGGACGGCGTGATGTGGCGGGCGTTCAAGGGGGCCTGACCCGTGGCGTGGACCGCTGAGACCAACATCCGGGGCCCGGTTGGCCCGCAGGGCGAGCGGGGCCCTGAGGGCCCGCCGGGCTTGTCTTCGTCCGTGTTCTTCTACCGGGTGGACTTGACCAGCACCGCCCCGAACGACCCCGGTGCGGGCAAGTACAAATACAACAACGCGGTGATGGAGGACGTCACCGAAATCTATTTCGACAACCTGACGCAATCCGGGTTCGACGCCTCGGCGCTCTACAAGCTGGCGACCTTGGGCGACCAGTTCGTGCTTCAGGACAAGGACCTCGCGATCCACCATCAGGTCTGGGCGATCACGGGCCCCGGCGTGCAGATGATGGACTGGTTCATGGTCCCCGTGTCCTTCGTCTCCAGCGAAGGCCAGCCGTTCGACCACAACCGGGAAATCGCGGCGATCATCCGCACGGTCAGCGCGATCACCGAAGCGCCGATGGACGGCAAGCAGTACGGCCGCCAGAACGCGACGTGGACCGAAGTCGTCGGCAAAATCTACATCAGCGACATTCCGCCCCCGGCTGCACAGCCGGGCGAATTCTGGTGGGAAGACGACACCGGAATTCTGTGGCTGCGCACCGAAGACGTGGACAGCGCCCAGTGGGTGCAGATGAGCGGCGGCGGAGGCGTCGGCGTGCAGGGCCCGCAAGGGGCGCAAGGTGAGATCGGACCCGTGGGGCCGGTTGGGCCTCAGGGCCCGGCTGACGAAAACTCGGTCAAGCACACCATCCAGAGCCTCACGGCTCCGCAGCAGACACAGGCGCGCGCCAACATCAATGCGCAGCAAGCCACCACGTTTGACACAAGCTGGAAGCCTCTGCCGCTCGTAGGTACTTGGGTGGAGTACGGCTCCCCGTATAGCCCTTGTGGATACCGCAAACTGGCAAGCGGACTGGTGGTCGTCAGAGGGCTCGTGCGGAACGGCTCCGGGGTCATCTGCAACTTCCCGGCCGGGTACCGTCCCAGCACGCAGGGGCTGTTCAACGTGCAGTGCGACCCCAACGTCGCCTGCCGAGTTGACCTCACGCCTGAAGGTAGCTTGCAGCAAGTCAGCGGCAGCAACGCTTGGCTGTCTCTCAGCGGCGTCACGTATTTTGCGGATAATTGAACATGAGTTTCAACTTCCCCACAGGCGCAGCCGTCGGTCAGGAATACGTCACAGGCGCGGGCATCACCTACGTCTACAACGGCTACGGCTGGGTGGTGAAAGCGAACGACGCGCCGATAGACGGCAAAACCTACGGCCGCAAAGACGCGACATGGGCGGAAATCGTCTCCGACGTCACCAAGTCCTACGTCGATACACAAGACGCGCTGCGAGTGTTGAAAACCGGCGACACGATGACCGGCGGGCTCAAGTTCGGCAGCGACGTCGCCAGCGCGGCAACGGATGTCAGCAGGCACATCTCGCTTCACGGTTCAGGATACGGCTTCTCCATCACGCCCAGCACGCTCAACGTGGTCACTGACAACGTGGTGCGGCTTCAACTCGATCCTTCCTTCGCGACCGTCTATCCGCAGCTTAGGCTCTGGGGCGGCAGTGACCGGGTGCGCTGGCGCGGCGATGGGTTCAGCGTCATCACCCACCACAACAACGACGACTTCTATTTCATGGTGACGGACGTTTGGAACCCTGACGCTGGCTGGAATGGCCTTCGCCCCATTCGGCTGAACCGGGGCGGCAGCGTGAACATGGGTCACACCCTAACCGCCGGAGTGTTTACCTGCGGCGGCTTGTACGGCAACGGCGGCGGTTCGTATTGGTCAACGACCTACGGCGGTGGCTCGTCGGCGCTGGAGGTTCGCTCAGGGTCTGGTGACTGGGACAGCTACATGACGTTCCACATTCCCGGCAGCTTCGCCTGTAATTTCGGCCTGAAGTACAACAACTGGAATCTTTACTACGGCGGCAATTCGTTCGGCCAAGGCAACGAGTGGATGATCTGGACCACGCGCAACTTCGGCGGTCAGCCGGTCGTCGATGGGCGCTTGGCTTATGCGGGCGATATTTATCATGGAAACGAGGCAGGTGTTACAGAGCCTTACGGAGGCGCTGCTGGAACTGGTGCCTTTAGCTACGGTGGAGGTCTTCGCTATCGCTACATGCAGTTGCACACCACCGGCTGGTACACGATAGGCTACGCATGAAAATCACTCGTCACGGGACATGGACGCCGTACAAGCCGAAGGCCCTGCCGGAAGGCGCACCGCCCACTGCGATATTCTGCGAGAGCGACGGCGTCGATTGGTACGAGTACCTGAAGCAGTTCACCGACGCTGACAGCGTGCTGATGACGCTGTCGCCGCTGGCGGACGGAGAGCATCTTGTGCAGGCCGTGCGGCGCGGCAACGAGGCGGATTTTCTTTTCCCGCAAAACTCTCTCCTGCTGGAAGTCCACGGCTACACTGGCGACGACCCGTTCAAGGAGTTCAACGGCAGGATTTTTGATGGCCGCACCATCACCGACCGCCGCCCGCCGCCACCGCGCAACCTGATGCAGGAAATCGACGACCTGAGAGAGCGCATCGCGCGCATTGAGGAGAGGATCAAATGACCCGGCAGGAGAAACTGAGCCAAGCCGTCGAGAAGGAAGTCCGCATGGTCATCGGCGACCTGACGATGCAGCTTCTCGTCACGCGCACCGCGCTGGCCTTGGCGCAGGAGGAGGAGGAGGAGCAACGCGCGGAGCCCCCCAGCAACGTGACGCCGGTTCGGCCGCCTAACCGCGAAGGGGCCGCATGATGGTTGACGTTACCGTCAGCGCGTCGTGGCGCATGTCGCGGCTGGAGTTCTACCTGCCGTACAACGTGCCGCACAGCGTCACGGGCTACGGCGAAGTGCTGCTTGAGGGCTCGGGCCTTTCGGCCTTTCGCGGCCGTCCGGGCCCGCGCGGACCCGACACGCCGCCGCCCAAGCCGCACAGCCTGATGCCGGGGGCGCAGGTTTCGCGCCCCATCGCCGACGTGCTGACCGACACCGTCAAGGTGGACGGCAAGGACATTGTCTTTGCGACCGTGGTCGCGGCGCTCGGCGCGTTCATGGAGAAGTGGCGGCTGGAGGACGTAGGGCCCGAGGACATCGAGAAGCCGTGACGCGGATCATCGGGGCCCTCGCAAAGCACTTCGCGGCAACACCTATCCTGTTGACGGTCGTGATGCTGAATGTCCTGATGGCCGCCGTGTTCGTCTATACGCTGCACACCGCCAACGAAGCCGCCAATCGACAATCCGAAATGCTGGAGAAGTGCATCCTGCGGAGATAGCCATGTGGAATGCACCGGTAACGACGACGCGGATGGCGGTGATGATTGCCGTGTGGGCCCTGATCGTCAGCGCGGTGATCCTG
>Ga0193738_1000854_pt1 | contig 13636 bp, 9 predicted proteins | sample L2a1metaG_FD_144927 | JGI IMG/M metagenome (GOLD analysis project Ga0193738, IMG submission 144927) | Soil microbial communities from a riparian zone of the East river system, Colorado, United States - L2a1 | ecosystem: Environmental > Terrestrial > Soil > Riparian zone | place: USA: East River...
CCACCAGCCTGATCTCATGATCGCGGACGATGATCAGCCTGTCCTTGTACAGCGAACCTATTGTTTTCTTGAAAACCTTTTTGCTCATCTGAAATATTCTGGTGATTTCTTCAGGTGAACTTTTATGGCCAAGCTGTAAAATGCCGTGTTGCGCTTTCAGCTTTTGTAAAATAAGGTCTTTGGAATCCAGGACATTTCCAAAACCCTGTTTCTGTAAAGTCAAGTCCAGTTTTCCATCTTCCCTGACATACTTTATAAATCCTTTTTTGATATCACCTTCTGCAAGCGGTTGAAAAATCTCGTTGTGATAAAGCAAACCTTCATACTTATTATCGATGATTGCTTTGTAGCCGACATCAGTTTTTTCCGCAATGAGCAGATTAACTTCATCGCCTTCTCTTAGATCTTCTGTTTCCTTGTCTATATGCTTACTCCATTTTGAGGTTGCAGCCATACGTCCGGAAAACTCATCCATAAAAATATACACGAGGTACTTTTTCCCTGGTTCCATTTCCGCACGCTGCTCCTGGTAAGCAACAAAAATATCTTTCGCAATGCCCCAGTCTAAAAATGCCCCATGCTGGTTTACATCTTTCACAGTAAGAAAAGCAAATTCGTTCAACTCCGCATATGGCTTAAGCGTAGTTGCCACGGGACGGTTTTCATTGTCGAGGTACACGAAAACTTTCATGACATCACCTTCATGAACATCCTCCGGCACATACCGCGCAGGCAGCAATACTGATTCATGTCCGTCATGAAGATACAAGCCGATAGGGGACTTCGACTTTACTACGAGCTCATTATGTTTTCCTACTTCTATCATTTTAAAAAAATTTCGAATCTCCTAATCCCGAATCTCGAAAAAATATTAAATATTAAATAATGAAATCCCAAACTTCAGCATACTACATTTTTGAAATTTGATATTTTATATTAATGATTCTCCTGAACATTCAATAGACAAGAAAGATCAAATCTTCAATTGAACAATTTTTTCGATCCCGATAGCTATCGGGACGAAATTCGGTATTCGAGATTTATTTTTTCACCAATGTGTCTTCTGAGTATAGCTCCGCTTTAAGTGTCTTGATATTCTCATCAGAAATATATTCATCGAATGTCATACGCTTGTCTATAATTCCGTTTGGAGTTAATTCTATAATCCTGTTTGCAACGGTATGCGTGAATTCATGGTCATGAGAAGTAAAGAGCGCAACATGCTTCCAGTCCTTCATCGAATTGTTGAATGCAGTGATGCTTTCAAGATCAAGATGGTTTGTAGGTTCATCCATGATAAGGCAGTTCGCATTTGCAAGCATCATCCGGCTTATCATGCAGCGGACTTTTTCTCCGCCGCTTAATACATTACTCTTTTTAAAAACTTCTTCTCCGCTGAAAAGCATTTTGCCGAGGAATCCACGGACATGCGTTTCATCTTTATCTTTTGAAAACTGTCGAAGCCAGTCAATGAGGTTGTCGTCACCCGTAAAGAAAGGGGCATTGTCATTTGGAAGGTAAGCACGCGTAATGGTGCTGCCCCATTTGAATTCACCGCTATCTGCTTTTTCATTACCGGTAAGGATTTCAAAGAACATCGTGATGGCGCTATGCTCCTTGCTTAGGATTGCAACCTTGTCGCCTTTGTTCATTGTGAAAGTAATGTCGGCGAAGTAAGGCACTCCATCCGGATCATTCTTCGAGAGGTTCTCGACATTTAAGATCTGGTCGCCGCAATCGCGCTCAGGCTTGAAGATGATGCCGGGATATTTTCTTGTGCTCGGCTGGATATCATCGATCACAAGTTTCTCAAGAAGTTTTTTCCGGCTTGTTGCCTGGCGGCTTTTAGAAGCATTGGCGCTGAAACGCTCAACAAACTCCTGCAGTTCTTTTCGCTTGTCTTCGATTTTTTTGTTCTGATCACTGCGCTGGCGAAGTGCGAGCTGACTGCTTTCATACCAGAAAGTATAGTTACCTGTATACAAAGTTATTTTTGCAAAGTCTATATCTGCGACATGCGTGCACACGGAATCAAGGAAGTGCCTGTCGTGACTCACAACGATCACCGTGTTCTGAAAATCTGCAAGGAAATTTTCCAGCCATGTAATAGTATCTACGTCGAGATCATTGGTAGGCTCATCAAGCAGCAGGATCTCAGGATTTCCAAAGAGCGCCTGCGCAAGAAGCACACGAACTTTTTCTTTTCCGTTCAGCTCAATCATCAGCTTGTTATGCAATGATTCATCTACACCAAGTCCGCTCAGCATTGACGCCGCATCACTTTCTGCATTCCATCCATTCATTTCCGCAAACTGATGTTCAAGGTCAGCAGCCTTTGCTCCGTCTTCATCGTTGAAATCAGCTTTTGCATAAATGGCATCCTTTGCAGCCATCACTTCATAAAGTTTTTTATTCCCCATCATTACTGTTTGCAGCACCGGGAAACTATCGAACTCGAAGTGATTCTGCTTCAACACGCTCATCCGCTCGCCGGGAGTCATGAATACTCCTCCGGTAGCAGGATCAATTTCTCCTGAAAGGATTTTCAGAAAGGTGGATTTGCCTGCACCGTTTGCGCCGATGACGCCATAGCAGTTGCCGGGGCTAAACTTGAGGTTTACATCCTCAAATAAAACCCGTTTTCCATAGCGTAATGAAAGATTTTGTACTGAAAGCATTGATTATCAATTTTTTGGGAAATGCCCGACGGATTTGCCAGGGGTCGCGAAAGTAAGAAAAAAAGGGAGACGGGACTCATAAATCATAACGACAAAGTCAAAAAAATGCAAGGATGAATTGAGGGATCAAAAGCAAAAGTCTTTGAAGCGAAGAGCAGTGTTTTGTATTGTGCGAATCAAATTTTAAACAATATAATTACAGACTAAATTTGTTTGGAACAACACTTAATTCTATGAGAAAAATTATCTTTTCATTGGTCCTGATTTTATTTATTCAGGATGCCAAATCACAATGGGAGCAGACGAACGGACCCGAAGGCGGATATATTTTAGATTTGATAAATACTAACAATCAAATTTTTGCATGTGCATCTCGTGCGGGCGTATTCAAATCAACCAATAATGGTGCTGCGTGGACAAAGGTGAATAATGGCATTTCGTCCGAGCGTGCATTGTGCCTGATTGCGAATGGCACTAATATATTTCTTGGAACAGATGACGGCGTTTTTCTAAGTGCAGACTTTGGGAATTCGTGGACACCAGTCAATAATGGTATGCCTACAACCAGGGTAAACGGCTTTGTCAACAAAGCGGGAAATATTTTTGCCGCAACATACGAAGGGATTTTTGTCACCTCCAACAACGGCGGTTTATGGACCGGAGTAAGTTCAGGATTAACTGACAGTACTGTCGTCTCAATTTCATTATGTGATTCCAGATTATTTGCGGGTACCTATGATGGCCTGTTTATGTCGGATAACAATGGAGCAAGTTGGACGATTTGTAACAATGGTCTGCCGCCTTCCTTCAATACCATAAATTCTGTAATAGAATCTGGAAGCAATATTGTTGCAGGAACTTTTGGTGCCGGAATGTTTCTTTCCTCGGATTCAGGGAATACATGGAGTGCTGTTACAAATGGGATAACTGCATTTGAAAGGATCAATATTATTGTTTCAGATGGAAATAATTTATATGCAGGTACCCGAACAGGTGTGTATTGTTCGGTAAACAATGGAGTAGCATGGACTCCAATTGGTTTGACTTCAGTAAATGTTTATTCACTGATGATGAATGGAAATAACTTTTTTGCAGGTACTGCCGGTGGAGGAGTTTTTCTTTCAACGGACAATGGAAACACATGGGCATCTGTCAATACAAACATTATTGCGTCTACATCATCTTCATTTCTTTCTGTTGGTTCAACTTTATATACTGCAATTTATGGTGGAGGTGTATTCAAAACTGATGATAATGGAAATACCTGGCAAACATTTATAGACGGTTTGTCAGATAGTCCCTCCATTAGTTCGTTGGCATCCTTGGGCAATTATATTTTTGCAGGAGATGGATTGACGGGCATTTACCGGTCAGAGAATAATGGTCCCTGGAGCGTTTTTAATAATGGCCTGAATGTCCTGAATATTAATACCCTTGAAGTTGATGGAACTAATATATATGCAGGCTGTACTGAGGACTTATATGTTTCTGCCGACAACGGATTTTCATGGACTTCAATCTATAATGGATTGCCGCAATCAGATGTAACATCAATACAATTTCTTGGATCTGATATTTTTATTGGATTGTACGGCGATGGGATGTATAGATCCGTGAACCAGGGTGCATCGTGGACGCATTTAACGAATGGCATTCCGGGAAATGAAATAGTATTTGACTTGGTAAAATTAGGTAGTTATTTGTATGCAGGAACTCTTCAGGGAATTTATCGCTCAGTTGATTCCGGTAATACCTGGACTTCCGTAAATAATGGATTAACAGATATAGATATCTGGCAGATGTCTACAGAAGAATATAACCTTTACACTGCTACTTATAATGGCGGAGTCTTTATGTCGCAGGACAGCGGAGCCAACTGGTTTCAAATCAATTCAGGTTTACCTTATACTTCTGCAATCGCTTTAGGCGTTCATGGTTCGCGTTTATATTCCGCTGCACCTGAGAATGGAGTATATGGGATTGATTTGAATTTAATTGGAATAGCAGAAAACAATCATGACCAAGAAATAATTTTTCTTTCAGGGAATATCATTCAGAGAGAAAGTAATCTTTCTGTTGCATTTGCAAATACAAAGGGGAATATTGAATTGGAAGTCCTGAATATTATTGGTGAAGTTATTTCTTCAATTACTGTTTCCGGTTCACGCGCCGATATTGATCTGCGGAATGCGCCATCAGGAATTTATTTTCTGAAAATAGAAAAGGACCGGAAGGGAATTGTCAGGAAATTCATTATTCAATAGCTGGATTCCGCCTTTTATTACTCGATCTGTAGAAGCCTTAGATAATTTTCCGCCATTGTATTTTTTTCGGAATTTATTGCTTTCTTTGGGTAGCCATTCCTGAAGATTTTTTTTTGAATTGTATTTTTCGATCTAATTTAAAAATGATCATGCAATCAATCACGAGTTTCCTTAACCTCTAATCTATATTACCATGAAAACTTTTACTTACGTTGTTTTATTTTTATTCCTTTCTTCATTCCAAACACAAGCTCATGTATGGGCACTTACGTGGGGTGGAGGTGCATTCAGCCAGGGCGCAATTATCATCTGCAATAGCGATGGCACCGGACTGAATGTAGCCCACAGCTTTCAAAGTCCTGCAGGCTTTCATCCCTATGGAAATCTTTTATTGGCCAGCGATGGAAATCTTTACGGTACCTGTTTTGATGGCGGCCTGTTTGGTAGCTGTACGGTTTTCAGATACGCACCGACTACTCAAATCTATACCGATGTATATTCTTTCGATATCATAAATGGAGATTTCCCCATGAGCGGGGTAGTGGAAGGCCCGAATGGTAAACTATGGGGTGCTGCTTCAGGCGGTGGTATATCCGGCGGCGGTGTTATCTACAGTTATGATATTAACACCGGTGTTTATACAGACGAATTCGACTTCAATTCTATTACTGGTACACTTCCCTACGGTAATCCAATCTTTCATAGTGATGGCAAACTTTACGGACTTACAACCTCAGGTGGATTATATGGAGCAGGATGCCTTTATTCTTACGATGTTACAAACGGCATACAGGTCAACGAACATATCTTTAATGGCGCTGATGGATCAAATGCCCAGGGAAGTCTGGTGCAAGGGAATGATGGAAAACTTTATGGCATGACAAGCTCCGGCGGAACATACGGCACAGGAGTCCTATTCAGTTATAGTGCGGCAGAAGGAATTTATACGAAGCTTTTAGACTTCGATAATACTACAGGAACTATTCCTAAAGGTAGTTTGATGCAGGGAATAGATGGAAATTTATATGGCATGACAAGCGCAGGCGGCATAAATGGATATGGTGTTCTTTTCAGCTACAACGCGGCGAATGCCATCTACACAAATCTTTATAACTTTAATCTCGCCGATGGGTCTACACCACTTGGAACAGTGTCCCAGTCAGGAAGTATTTTATGCGGATCAACTTCTGCGGGTGGAAGTCATGGATTGGGCGTGATGTTCAATTACGACCTGACCAGCAGTACCTATTCAAATGTACTTAACTTCAATGGTTCCAATGGCGCCAATCCCACTGGTGGATTCTTCGAAATGATTGTGAGCAGTACCGGCAGTGAACAATTCAGCAGCACAACTTCTGTTTATCCAACTCCTGCCACTGACAAGCTGAATATTTCTTTTGGCTTACCCATGAAGGAGCAAACAACTTTCAACCTGAGGGATGCAACGGGAAGGGTTGTGTATTCATCAGTGGACCTTATTACGAATGGCACAAAAACTATTGATGTCAAATCTTTAACATCGGGTAATTATTTGATTGAAGTTATTGCGGGTAGTGAAAAATTTACCCGACAGATAATTAAGGAATAACACATTCTCTATACTACACAACAACCAGGGCGGGTATCTGAAAAAGATATCCGCTTTTTTATTTACTGGCATGCAATTTTACTCTATAAGGTGAACTATAAATTCTCGACGTATGGAACTAGAATCATTGAATGAAGGAAAAATCACACTGAATGGTCAATGTTATAATTTCAAGACTTACATGCCCCGGAAGACTTCAAAAACCAACGGGCTCTGGCGCATGCTCCGGATTAATGACCTGAAAGGAAATGAGATCATCACGATCTATAATGTGCTGAAAGATAACCTGCGGAATATTATCATTACGAGTTTGAGAGACAGGAACCTTATTAGCAGCCAGTACCAGTAGGCAGTACCAGTAGGCAGGAGCAGCCGGGAACAGCCAGTACCAGTCGCCAGTATCAGTCGACAGTAAGCAGCCTAGCAGCCAGTAGCTAGAAGCCAGCAGCTAGTGGCCAGGAGCCAGTCAGTTTTGATTGATCAACAACTCAATTCGCTCAAATGCCTGGTCGTTTTTGATCACATAATGCTGTGCGCCATCAAACCTTGATTGCATGGCAACACCGAATCCGCTTTGTCCGCTTAAAATAATTATGTGTGCCTTGCTTCCCATGCCTCGCATTTTGCGAAGTATCTCCAGGCCGTCTGCTGCATCTTTTTCTTTTGAATCAAGATAGTAATCCAGGATAATCACATCGGGCTTAAGATGCATGTGCTGCAGGCATTCCTCGCCGGTATGGAAAAGACATACTTCATGCGGAGTTTTACGTTCCAGGAAATCTTTCAGCAGGTTGGCAAATAGCTCTTCATCTTCAACAATAAAAATCTTCTTCTTCGTGTTTTCGAGAATTTGCATTTTCAATCGGTTTACAAAAAAGGGGAATCCTGAAACAAAAATATGAAATACATTTCGCTTTCAGAATTTTTTTAAAGAAACTTGAAGTGCTAGAGTCAGTTATTGCCACAAAGTCTCAAAGTCACAAAGAAACACTAAGAGTTTTTAGGGAATTAGATCCCTCAAACTTAGTGACGCTTAGTGTCTTGGTGACTTAGTGGCGAATGGCGGTTTAACAAACAAAAGCAGATGTGCCATTTTACTGCATCCTTCCTACCTTCGCATGCTGATTCATTAAATGAAAAAAGATTTTCTTTTCCTGTTCACCTTATTGCTTGCACAAATTTGTTCAGCCCAGTTCCCTGGCGGTTTTGGTGGTGGCAGCAGCGCAGCACCTAAAATTTATGACGGTAAAATATCCGGTCTGGTGAAAGATAAAAGTTCAGGAAACGCACTGGAGTTTGCCAACATCGCACTGTATGAAATGGGGAGTGAAAAACCTGCGGATGGAACTGTTACTGACGAAAAGGGGATCTTCCGGCTTAAAAATATTAAAAACGGGAAGTACAGAGTTACTGTTGCGTTCATCGGGTTTGAAACAAGGAATTTTGATTCCCTCGAGATAACAGATAAAAAATCATCAATAGACCTGGGCAGCATCAATATGGATGCAGGTAAAAATCTTAAAGAGGTAGAAGTAACGGATGATAAACCTTTGATCGAAACAAAAATTGACAAGCTCATTTACAATGTTGACAAGGACATTACAAGTAAGGGCGGCAATGCAACCGATGTGCTTCGCAAGGTTCCGATGCTGACGGTAGACCTGGACGGCAACGTGATGCTGCAGGGTACAAGCAATGTGAAGATACTGATCAACGACAAACCTTCTTCTATCATGGCAGGCAGCGTTGGTGATGCAATGAAGATGATTCCGGCTGATGAAATCGAGAGGGTGGAAGTGATCACAAGCCCAAGCGCAAAATATGATGCTGAAGGAACCGGTGGGATCATCAACATCATTACGAAAAAGAAAAACATCGAAGGCTTAAGCGGAATGGTCAACATGGGAGTGGGCACAAGGTCGAGTAACCTGTTTGGAAACCTGAACTACAGGAAAGGCCGCTTTGGTACCGGGATAAATTTAGGCGGGTTTGGTTATACGGGTACAGGAGACCTCAAAACGACTCGCACATCAAACGATACGCTGGTGTTCTCGCAGGAAGGAACAAATAAAAATATCGGCGTCGGGCCATATGTTCAATGGACCACCGACCTGGACCTTGACAGCAAGAATAGTCTCAGCACTTCTATTAAATTTTTCGGATTCTTCAATACGGTTGATGGCGACAATGATACGCGTGTTGGAGATACGCTCTTTAATGCTATCAACCACACACAGGTAAACGGAGTGAACTACGATGCTTCAATTGATTACAGAAGGAAGTTCAAAACTCCGGACCAGGATTTATTTATTTCTGCGCAGCATACAAACAACAGGAGGTCCATCGATTATAATATTGAACGTCATTTTGAATCATCCATTATTGAAACAGAAAATGAAAAGAGTGAGAATGACAATGTGAATGGTGAAACTACATTCCAGTTGGATTACACACATCCTTTCTCAAAAAAGCTTACCCTTGAAACAGGAGCCAAAACAATTTTCCGTGATGTAACCAGCGAATCTGAAACTTATTTTGTCATAAACGATTCAGTGATTCAGATCTCGACTCCGGATTTCACATATTCAAATGAGTTCAATTATCTTCAGAATGTGTATGCCGGTTATGCAGTCGGTTCGCTGAACCTGAAAAAATTCGGAGTGAAAGTCGGTGGAAGATTTGAGCAGACAGAAGTAGAGGGCGGACTTAAAAATGATATCTCACACTTTACTAGTAGCTATCACAATTGGATTCCAAGCATCACCGTTTCTTACCGTAAAGCGGGGAAGTACCAGGTGAAGGTGAGTTACACACAGCGTCTGCAACGCCCGGGCATGACATACCTGAATCCATACAGGAACAGGAGTGATCAGTCGAACATCACATATGGAAATCCAAGACTTGATGCTGAGACCAGCCACAACTTTGAACTGGGTTACAGCTTGTTCAGGAAATTCGGATCAATAAATACCAGTCTATATCACCGCTTTACAAACAACGCAATCGAGAAATTCAGTTTCGTCAATAGTGTCACGAACCAGTTTGAAACAACCTACGGTAACATCGGAAATAATTATTCTACCGGCGGAAGCATTGGTTTAAACGTACTGTACAAAAAACTGATCCTTGCGCTTAACTCCAATGTATACTATTATGAAATTAAAAGTGACCAGGAGAATATTACGCTCACTAATAATGGAGTTAATTACACCATCAGTTTATTTGGCAGCCTGAAGTTTACTGACCGCTGGGGCGTCCAGGCATTCGGAAGCTTCAACGGACCGAAATATTCCGTGCAGGGATATTCAACTTCATTTTTCTATTACAACCTCAGCGCCAGACGTGAATTCAAAAACGGAAAAGGAGGTGTCGGACTCGGCCTCGATAATTTTGCAACGCCTTATTTACATTTCAAGAGTGTATATGATGGAGAAAATTTCAGCTACAAGACAGACAATAAAATCTTTTTCATGGGCGTAAGGTTGAGCTTCGATTACCGCTTTGGTAAAATGGAGTTCAATAATTCGAAAAAGAAAATTAAGAATGACGACCTCAAGCCGGGGGATGAAGGCGGGGTTGAAGGGGGAATGAAGTAGCAGCCAGTATCAGTCGCCAGTAGCAGTAGGCAGTAAGCAGCCAGTACCAGTAGGCAGGGAGCAGCCTTAGCAGCCAGTACCAGTCGCCAGCCTGCCCTGATGACCGAAGGTTCATCAGGGTACCAGTAGGCAGTAAGCAGCCAGTGGCTAGAAGCCAGAAGCAAGATAGCATGTACGAAACAAAAAAGGAACAGCTAAGCATTTCAGGAATTGACATTTCAATACTGACTATTGTCAACGTTGATGCTTTATATGAAAAGCTTGTTTCAAAGGGAGATGAGCATGAAGATGTAAAGGACGAACGCATTCCTTACTGGGCTGATCTTTGGCCGTCGGCGGTGGCGCTGGGGGAACATCTTGTTAAATCAAATGTTATAAAGCCTGGCGTTAACGTTCACGACATGGGCTGCGGACTTGGTTTACCGGGGATTGTCGCAGGTATGTTGGGAGCAGATGTTTTATTCACTGATTATCTTGATGAAGCATTGGATTTCGCAAAGCAGAATTGGGAATTGAATTGTAAAACTGTTGCACGGTTTGAAAAAATGGATTGGCGGAAACCGGATCTCGCATATAAAGCTGACATCCTGGTTGCATCTGACGTTGCGTACGAGCGCAGATCGTTTGAATATCTTCCGGATGCTTTCCGGACACTTACAAATCCCGGCGGAAAAATTATCGTAAGCGAACCCAAACGTCTTTATGCGCAGGAATTTTTTAACTCACTCCAGTACCAGGGATTCCAGGTAACTAAATTTGAATATTCATTGCGGCTCAAAAATTTTAATCATTCGATAAATGTCTTCGAGTTAATTGGTGGATAGGTTAATTTGATTCGTGGTATGGTTTGCTGGGGACAGAAAAAAAGTTCTCTTTTCTTAAACCCCTAAATCCCCTTCCGGTAAGCGGAAGGGGACTTGCGCGCTGATTCCCCTTCAGGGCTAGGGTAAGCGAGGAAGATATGAAAGCAATTTGAGTAAACTGAACCACTAACGTTTGTTAGATTCGTGAAATATTAAATCTTACTCCCGATAGCTATCGGGATTAAATTTTACATTGCTTGGATAAGATCAGGGTAGATAAATGGTTGTGGTCGGTGCGGCTTTTTAAAACACGCACGCAGGCATCCGATGCATGTGATCAGAATAAAGTTTTGATAGATGGTCAAACTGTAAAGCCTTCACGTTATGTGAAAGAAGGAAGCAGGATTGAAATCAAAAGGGGAGGAGGACTGATCCGGAAAATTGAAGTTCTGAAACTCTCCGAAAAAAGAATGGGAGCGAAGCTGGTAAGTGAATATTACATTGATCACACGCCGCAGTCAGAAATCGACGCATACAAAGCACGCATTACAAGAGCAGCAGATTACCGCGATCCCGGAGCAGGCCGTCCCACAAAAAAGGATAGGAGGGACATGGATGATTTTCTGGATGCGGTTGATGATCTGTTTTAGCAGCAAGTTGGCAGTTGGCAATTTGCAGTTGGCAATAACTACATACAATTGAAAACTGACTTCGATTTAATGGAAGGTCAATTCTTTATTATTTTTTTTATGATGGTTCCCTGAATTGTATTTAGTTTCAATAGATAAATCGAAGTTGACAAATCAATAATGTCAACTTTGACTTCCTTTTTTATTATCGATCTCAAGTTGCTTCAGACTGTCCCGTAAACACAACTGTACATTATACACAGTACATTGTACTCTCTCCAGTAAACAGGATGCTAACTTTAATAGAGAATGAAAATTCTACTAATGAATCGTATGGAACAACCGGTTCCATCGAACTTTTGAAAGGAAACTTCCATTGGTATTCCAGCTCATCCAGATAAAAACTGCCTTGCCTACGATGTGGTCCTCGGGAACAAAGCCCCAGAAGCGTGAGTCGGCTGAGTTGTGGCGGTTGTCGCCCATCATGAAGTAGTAATCCATTTTGAAAGTGTACTCGTTCGTTGCCTGTCCGTTGATGAAAATTTTTCCTTCACGTTCTTCCAGCTTGTTATTTTCATACTCGCCGATTGCCTTGCGGTAGAAAGCAATGTTCAGTGAATCAAGTTTGATCGTTGCGCCTTTCTTTGGAATCCACAATGGACCAAAGTTGTCTGCATTCCAGTTGAAGCGCCTGTCGAATGGAAAAATATAATCCTCAAAGTTTCCCTTCGGATCAATCATGGGATCAATGTTCTTTACATTGGTCATTTTCTTAAGCTTATCAGTTCCTTCTTGCGTAAGGTTAAAAGCATAGTCGCCCTGGTCGGAAGTGGGACCGCCTTCATGTATATCCAATTTTTCAAGCATGGCCGGATTGAATCCATTGCCATCAGTCTTTACATGGTAGGTGAACTGCGATTTTTCAGGAAAGTCGATCGGCTTGCCGTTGATATGCACGTCCCTGTCTACGATGTTGATTGTATCTCCCGCAATACCGATGCAGCGCTTGATATAATTTTCTTTTTTATCTACAGGCCGCCCTTCATTTTCCGCTGGCCAGTTGAAAACGACAACGTCATTGTTTTTGATATCACCAAATCCCCACAGGCGATGGTAACCGACTTTAAGCCACTCAAGATAAGACTTGCCGCCAATCAACGGCATGGTATGATGAGCGAAAGGAAATGAAAGTGGAGTCATTGGGATGCGCGCGCCATAACTAACCTTGCTTACAAACAGGAAGTCACCAACGAGCAGCGACTTTTCCATGCTGGGTGTGGGAATGGTATAAGCTTCAATGAAGAAAGTACGTATGATGGTGGCGGCTATAACAGCAAAGATGATTGCATCGATCCATTCACGCGTGGCAGATTTGCGCTGACCGGGTTTTGTTTTGAGAAGGAACCAGACGCCAAGGGTAAAAATTCCGAAGATGATGTCTTTAATGAGGTCCCAATTGATTCTAAATCGTTTCATTTTTTATTTGATGTGTGGAAAAGTGGTTGGTCGTTTTTTGGTGCGCAAATGTAGAGGTGTAGGCCAGGGTTAAGTATTAACGAGTAGTTAAACAGATTCGTTACAATTCAAGCAAATCCTTCATGTCAAATACGCCTTTTTTTCCCTGCACCCATTCCGCTGCGGTCACTGCTCCCTTTGCAAATCCGCTTCTACCTTTGGCTTCATGCTTCAGTGTGATAAAGTCATCTTCGCTGCTATAATTTACTTCATGGATGCCTGCAACCTCACCGGTTCTATATGAGTAAACCGGAAGGGAAGAAGCATCATCATGAGCTTGTTCGCCTTCATAGCTTTTCCAGGTTTTGAGCCGTGATATGTTTTTGACCATGTCGTTTGCAAGTGATACAGCAGTTCCGCTTGGTGCATCTTTCTTCTGCGTATGATGAATTTCCTTAATGCTGATGTGATCATACTGCGGAAACCTTGAAGCCAGCTTCGCCATTTGTTCGCTCAAGGCAAAAAAAATATTTACGCCGATGCTGAAGTTGGGTGCGAGGAAAAAGGTCTGATTTTTTTCACGACAGATTTTTTTTGCATCATCCGCCAGCTTATTCCATCCT
>Ga0193738_1000855_pt1 | contig 13619 bp, 11 predicted proteins | sample L2a1metaG_FD_144927 | JGI IMG/M metagenome (GOLD analysis project Ga0193738, IMG submission 144927) | Soil microbial communities from a riparian zone of the East river system, Colorado, United States - L2a1 | ecosystem: Environmental > Terrestrial > Soil > Riparian zone | place: USA: East River...
CTTCCTGTCCTTGACGAGACAATTTAGGGCTTGATTTTCAAAGAAAAGCACGGATAATGCTCCTTTTCTAAATTTACTCTTTCACAAATTTATTACGGCTTAAAACAGTTCCATCCTTCCCTGTTATTTTAATTATATAGAGCCCTGATGGCAATGTTTCAATGTCTAGTGATGTATTATCCTGCATTACAGTTTTCCAAATTAACCGCTTGCCATTGAGGTCAGATACTTCAATTATTTTTTCCTTCTTGTAATCTTTCATAGAAATATTCAATACATGGTTGGCAGGATTTGGAAACAATGTTGTAGATATATTTCCACTGTTTGCAACAATAAGTGAACTCCTGCTCGCTGTGCCTGTCGTTATTTTCAAAGTATAACACAGAGTAGCGTTATTGGCATTTCCGGATGGGTATACTTGTGCATAGTAATCTCCAACAGCTAACGTTGCACTGATCGTTTCATTATTGGTACCGCTATTATTGGATCTTGCAATTCTCTTTCCTGATGCATTTAGTAGATCAAGATTATAATTGACGGGCAATGTTTGTAACGTAACGGTAACGGTGCCACCTGTTGTAATATGAAAACGATAATTGTCTACATCATTTGCGGGGCTGATGCGGCCTTTAACATCAGTATTCAATGGCATGATCGCTGCACCACTTGTTGTTCCATTTGTAGAAACATCATATGCTCCCGGACAAGTAATCGCTGCGCTTGTAGTAAACTGTGCTTGAGTATATGCACCTGATGCATCAGTACAATTAGCTCTCACTCTCCAATCATATAATGAAGCAGCAGTTAAACCACTTAAATTTATGGATAGCGAAGTAGTGTTTGTGGCTGCATTGGTCCAGGTACCGGCTGACGTCAGCTTATAATCAACAGCATAATTATTCGCACCATTTAATGCAGACCAACTCAGAGTTGCGCCGGAAGATGTAATAGATGATGAAGTTAATCCTGTAACAGTACCGCAAGTAGCCACTGCATGGGTAGTAAACTGTGATTGTACATAAATACCAGTGGGAGCTGTGCAATTAGGTTTTACTCTCCAGTCGTATACTGAACTGGCAGATAAGCCAACTAGATTTACTGAAAGTGATGTAGTAGCGGTTGCTGCATTGATCCATGTAGATGATGAAGACAATTTATAATCTACATCATAATTATTGGCTCCGCTTGTTGCGGACCAATTTATAGTTGCAGTTGTAGTGGTGATAGCAGAACTGGTTAAACCAGTAACTGTTCCGCAAGTGGGTAATTGGTTGCTGGTATTATTTTTTGTTATCAACCAGGCTTCAGGGTCAATAGTAACTGCATTTGCAACAAAGCCTATTGATTTAATAAACACTTCGCCATTGCTTGTATTATTCACTATTACTGTTGCCGATTGCGTTGCATTACTAAATTTAAGGGCAACAGGCAATTCAAAAAAGGGAACAGATGCATGAGAAGTAGTCTGGTTCATTTTTATCCAAACATTACCTGATCCAGCATTTGACCATTGCACATTGTAGCTTGGATAACCTTGCCCACTATACCATTGATCAAAAAAATTGGTTAAGTTTTGACCACTTGTTTGTTCCAGGTTTCTTTTTAAGTCGGCTGTTCTGGCAAAGCCATAAACGATAGTTGGGTCATTTTGATAATTGCGAATGGCGTCAAAAAAAATATTGTCACCCAATTTCCATCTTAGCATATACAATAAATGACTGCCCTTGGTATAACTAAGACGTGAATCAAAGATGCGATTCACATCGGTGGTATCACTCACTTCAACGGAACCACCGGGTTGAGAAGTGATGGTATTTATTTCACTTTGTCTATTGCTGAGTACATTGGCAGGGTACTTCTTTTCCATATACATACTTGCCAGGTGTGTTGCAAAACCTTCATTGAGCCAGATATCTTTCCAGCTACCACAAGTAATTTTATCACCAAACCATTGGTGCCCCAACTCATGGGCACATAAACTTTCGCCAATGTTTACAATAAACGTAGATGTTTGATGTTCCATGCCACCGCCCCATCCAAACTGTACATGTCCATATTTCTCATTCATAAAAGGATAGGGACCAAAAGTGGTATCGAAAAGTTTCATTGCATTCAATGTATTGATAGTACCGTTTTGAAAACTATTTAAACTTTCAGGATAACAATACGTTTGCATTGGTAATGTACCAGTACTCAGCTGCACAGTATTATTAAAAACAGTATAGTTGGTTACCGCAAAACACATAAGGTAAGAAGCGATGGGATAACGATGTTTCCAATGTGCTGTAATTTTTGTACCCCCTGCGCTAATAGTTTCACTTTGTAAGAGGCCATTACTCGCCGCTTTATAAGCAATGGGATTAGTAACTAAAATATCTATTGAATCTGCCTTATCATCCAGCCCGTTTTTACAGGGCCACCAATCACGGCTTCCATACGGTTCGCTAAGACTCCACATAACAGGTGTACCCGAATGAGTAGATTGAATGAAGGAACCAAAGCCTGTATTGGGAGGAGCTCCCTGGTAAAAAATGCTAACAGAATCTAAAGTGCCAGCATTAGCTGTAACAGGAAAATTAATAGTAAGCGTATTGTTTGCCTGCGATTTTGCCAGCAATACATTGCGCTGTTTTACACTATCTGTAACCAAAGGACTCATCAGGTCAAGTGAAATAGTATTTGTTGCTGATAGTATGGTATAATACACCGTTACTTTTCCTTTGATATAACGGACGGCAGGGTCCACTTCCCATTCGCAACGATAATAAGCTACATCAAAATTACCAGAGGCCATTGTTTGCGTTTCCCTGCTGCTTAGCCGCTGATGAGAGAGCCGTTCCATCGTGGCAATATCGCTTATGCTTTTACAATTGTCTTCGGGAACCTGGGCATAAGTAGTTATTGATGCCAGGAATAAAAATGTAAATAGGAACCGCATAGAATTAGTTTTGATGGTTATGGTAGTTCCTTAAAAGTAAGATTAATTTATAATGGGAAAAAAATTTCAGAAAGAGGGTTTCAATGGTTAAAGGATGAAAATAGAATTTCATACAACTTGAGTCTTGTCATAAGGTTTTTACATCCTTACATATTTTATAAAGTGTTTCTAAAACGGACTGATTAAATCCATGAGCAGTTTTTGGAAGCAAAAAATATTTCTTTCCGGGAGCTTTAATTTTATCAAAATAACTTTTTGACATTTCTTTTGGGGTTAAAAGGTCTTCTTCGCCTTGAATTATAAATACAGGAATTTTAAAATCGAGGTTGTCACTCAGTAAGTTGATAGTTGAACGCATTGATTGAATTCCAATTCCTTTATCTCCCATATAATTAACGAACGAATAATCATCTCCATCATTTCGGTTCTGGTTGTCTTTTGCGTTGTCATAACCTGGCGATTCTACAAACCATGAGGCTGGAGGAGGAATTGAATTTGCTCTTTCATATTTTTTTACTACTCTTAATAATTTACCTATATCTCTTGCTTTATCATAAGGTGGTTTGCCGATAGTGTTTAATATTTCTAAAGACTCTTTATCATTAATTCTTTGTGCCATTTGATAAACTCTGCTATAAAGCGCCGAATCATTAGAAGGATTTACAATTTGAGAATGTCCTATATAAGCATAAAAAAGATCTGGTCGCTTTGTAGCAATCTTTACTCCAAGAGCCGATCCCCAGGATGTTCCAAAAAGAATAATTTTTTGTTTCCCTAATATCTTAATCAAGTATTCCGACAGTTGAATGCCATCGGTTGTCATCTGATCCACTGTTAATGGATTAGACTTTAAATATTCTGGTGTTAATTCTTCCGGCGCAATCTTTCCAAATGTTTTTCCCGTTCCTCTTTGATCCCATTGAATTATAATAAAATCTTTTTCCCAATCTTTGAAGAGAGAGTCTGAATAGGGGCTCATCGGGCTACCCGGGCCTCCATGAAGAAACAATATCACAGGTTTTGAACTTTCTCCTTTTATTGTTACCCATTGTTCAATACCATTTATTAAAATAAATTTTTGTTCATGAATTCTATGCTGAGCATTTGTAGATAACGGAACTGTCAATGAAAAAAGAATAATAGACGTAAGTACTTTGAGTGAATTGATTTTGTAAATAGTATTGCTTTTCATAGGCGATGAAGATAGGAAGTTTAAAACTTCGTGAATGTAATATCCGGGATGTCTTCAGCAAAGGAACATTAAGCTTTTCAATCAGTTTGGCATAAAGTTTCGTCGTAACTTTAGTTCGATCTTAAAGATCGATCGCTTTCAAAAAAAATACTACAGGGAAAATGACAATTCAAAAAACTTCCATTGATAGAAGATCATTTCTGAAATCTTCAGCACTTGCTGGTGGCGGATTGATGCTAAGTTTTAGCTGGTTTAACTCATTCGCAAATGAAACAATAGGAATAGTTGAGATTCCCCATGAATGGTCCGAATTGAATGGCTTTTTGAAGATCTCGGAAAATGGTATTGTATTCATCATGTCTCCAAATCCTGAAGGTGGGCAAAATGTAAAAACTTCTATGCCTATGATCGTGGCAGAAGAACTTGATGTTGATTGGAAAAATGTAATTATTGAACAAGCTTCTTTAAATACAAAATTATACACCCGACAATTTATTGGTGGCAGCCAGGCAATACGAACAAGTTGGAAAACGTTGAGAACAGCAGGAGCAACTGCAAGACAAATGCTTCGGGCAGCAGCAGCTACTGCATGGAATGTGTCATTGGAGGAAATTACTACTGAAACAGGAATGCTTCATCACAAAAAAAGCGGTAAGTCGGCGGGTTATGGTGCGATGGCTTCAGTTGCTGCAAAACTCCCTGTGCCTAATGTTGTAAAACTTAAGGATAAAAAAGATTTTAAAATTATCGGTACATCTAAAAAAAATGTAGATACACCAAAAATTGTAAGCGGAAAGCCTCTTTTCGGAATAGACACTCAACGTGAAGGAATGCTCATTGCAATGATCGTACATCCTCCGGCTTTCGGTTTGAAATTAAAATCTATCGATGATTCTGTTGCGAGAGCAATGCCTGGTGTAAAAGATGTTTTTCCAATTAAAGTTTTAAATGATGACCAGGTAAGAGAGTTTTTTGACACCATTACATTCAACGAAGTAGTTGCGATCATTGGCAAAACGACATGGGAAGTGATGAATGCAAAGAAGAAATTGAAAATTGAATGGGAACCAATTTCGGATTACACCATACAAAGAAATGCTTTTGGTGGTCGTACTCCAACGACTGTAACTATTCCGGCAGGTTTAGAAAATACAGCAGATCATAAGAAAAAAATGGCTGAGATGATGGAGAAGCCAGCGACTGTTGTACGCAAAGATGGAGATGCAGATACAGCATTTAAAAATGCTGCACAAATAATTGAACGTACTTACTATGGACCGTTCCTTGCACACAACTGCATGGAGCCAATGAATTTCTTTGCTCATGTTACAAATGAAAAAGTAGAGTTGATCGGGCCACTGCAGAAAGCTGAGTTAACAGAAAGAACATTGGCAACACGCTTAGGCATTCCTGTTGAGAAGATCGATATACAGATGACTCGTCTTGGTGGTGGATTTGGAAGAAGATCCTATGCTCACTGGCTGATCGAAGCTGCACTCATTTCTAAAAAAATGAATGCACCAATTAAACTTATTTATACAAGAGAAGACGATATGACATCCGGTATCTATCGTCCAACTTATAGTGTAAGATACCGGGCTGCATTAGATGCAAATAAAAACCTGGTAGCATTTCATGTTAAAGCAGGAGGTATTCCTGAAAATCCTTTAGAAGCAAATCGTTTTCCTGCTGGTGCTGTTGACAACTATTTAGCTGAGAGTTGGACCATAAATTCCAATCTTACTACAGGTTCGTTCCGTGCACCAAGATCTAATTTCATTGCTGCAGCCGAACAAAGTTTCTTAGATGAATTAGCAGAGGCTGCGGGAAAAGATCCTATAAGATTTCGTCTTGATTTGTTGGACAGAGTTATAAAGAACCCGGTTGGTAAAGAAAATGATTATGATGCGAATCGTTATGCAGGTGTGCTAAAACTTGTTAGAGAAAAATCCGGATGGGAGAAGAAGCAACCAAACGTGTATAGAGGTGTATCGGCCTACTTCTGCCATAATACTTATGTTGCTCAAGTGCTGGATGTAAAACTTGAAAATGGTAAATTAACAATACCAAGAGTGTGTAATGTTACCGATTGCGGTGTTGTAATAAATCCTGATGCGGCTGTTAACCTTACGGAAGGCTGTATTGTCGATGGCATTGGCACTGCTTTATATGGTAACATCAATTTCAAAGATGGCGTAGCTGACAAAAACAATTTCAATTCATATAGAATGATCAGGCACTATGAAGCACCGAAATCAATAGATGTTCACTTTGTACAGAATGATCTTGATCCAACTGGCCTGGGAGAGCCGGCATATCCACCAGTTTTTGCAGCATTGGCGAATGCATTATATAAAGCAACCGGCAAACGTTTTTATGAACAGCCATTTATTTCACAACTGAATAGCAGTCGGGGAGCATAAGATCTTACTTTCTTAAGATCTTTTCCATTGTTTTTCCTTTTGCCAGTTCATCAACCAGCTTATCCATATAGCGGATCTTTTGCATGAGTTTGTTTTCGATCTCTTCGACGCGATACCCACAGATCACACCGGTGATTTTTGAAACATTTGAATTCATTTGTGGTGCCTGGGCGAAAAAGGTTTCAAGATCATTCTTCTTGTCTATCTGTTCTTGCAGTGTTTTTTTATTATACCCTGTTAGCCAAAAAAGAACGGTATCAAGATCTGCTTGTGTACGTCCCTTTTTCTCGACTTTTTCTATATACAGCCGATAGATACTTGCAAAACTGTATGCGAATACTCTGGCGTAATCCATTTTACTTGTTATTATTTATAAAATTATTTTTTGTCTGGACAAGACCCGGGAGCACAAAAATACTCACGTTGTGGATAGCGCTTTTATATAATTCTCTGAAATATTTCATAAATACCAGCCAATAAAACAAGAATAGCTATTCCTATGGCGATATAATTCTTATTGTCTTTTGATTTTCTTATTGTCTTAAAACTGCTTACTAGAGTCATGATAGCAACTATAACTGCCAAAAACATTAAACCGTAAAATAAAATAATTAATAGTTGACTTAGTATGTCGCTGTGCCCTGGATAAAACGAATCAACTGCAATAAAAAAAATAACCGCGGATAAAATTAAAAGTCCCAGTGCAATAAATGATTGTTTTAAATTTTTGTTCGCCGCTTTCTTTAAGAAACTTTCCTGAAGTTCTTCGTTCAAAAAGTTCATATTTTTTGATTTATAGTTGTTACGCCGTGTTGTTGTTCAATGATCTTGTCCTCCTGTCATAATTTAAGTTTTACGCCGTGTTGGATTCAAATTTGAGGATTTTCTTTTAGAGTTCATTGTACCAACAATGTCGTAATTACCCGCATGGCATAAACTCTTTATTGGCTAAAGCAACCTCTTCCGGGTCTGTTCCGTTTCTTAGGAATTATCTTCACCTTTTATCCATTATCCCATCTTCAACCATTTTAATCCTGCCTCGTATATTGTTTTTCTTCACGAACAATAACATAGCAGATGCATCGCCAACTAGTCCATACTTTCTTTTCAATTGAGAGAGCTCTCTCCTGTTCCGTTTATTCTTCAAAACCCGTTTTTAATCAATCTAAATAATACAGTTATGAAAAAATTCTATTCAGCTCTTTTTCTCCAACCAATAAAAAAAACTCTTTTCTTACTAATAGTTTTTTTTGGAGCATTTTCTGTTTCTAACGCACAGATCTATTACGGCACTTTATTGGGGTCTAATGAATTCCCGGCAAACAGTTCTCCCGGTACCGGTAAGTTTATTGTTACCATTGATGCAGCAGCTAATACCATGAGGGTGCAGGTGACGTATTCAGGGCTGGTGTCGCAAACCGCCGCCGGTGCCCCAAGTGGTACGACAGCCTCACACATTCATGCTTCTGCCGCCCACCCGCCTCTTTCATTAATCAACAATACAGGTGTGGCCACCACGACACCGACCTTTACTGGTTTTCCTCAGGGTGTTGGCGTCCTGGCCGGAACTTACGATCAGACCTTTAACATGACGCTGGCCACCAGTTTCAACGCGGCTTATATAACAGCCAATGGAGGCACCCCGGCAGCGGCATTTACAGCCCTGAAAACTCAAATAGCAGAAGGCAGAGCCTATCTCAATGTTCACTCGACCGCATTTGGGGGAGGTGAGATTCGTGGCTACCTGCTCCCTTGCCCAACAATAAATGTATCCATCCCGGACGCATTCGCATTAGGTGGTGGTGTCCTGGCTAATACAGTAGCTCCTGCTTATGCTCCTGCATCATCTTTAATGTTGCAGGCAAATGTTAGTGGCGGTACAGGACCTTACAATTATAATTGGTCTAATGGTGCTACTACTTCATCGGTTACCGTGAGTCCAACGACTGCAACTACATATTCACTTGCTGTGAAGGATCAAAATGGTTGTCCTGGTTCGGCCACAAAAACTGTAAATGTGATAAATATATCAGGAGGGAAAAATGGAGACAAGATAGTTGTCTGTCATAAGGGAAATACTTTGACTATCGGCACTTCGGGTGTGGCCGATCACATTTTGCATGGTGATGTGTTAGGCAGTTGCGAATCTGGTACGGTTAGAATATCTTCTGCCATCGTCCGCGAAGAAACTGATCTTGCAATAAGAGTGTTGTCCAACCCTTCACCCAACCACTTTGAGATTCAAATAAGGGGTAAAGCAGACAACAATATAAAAATAACTGTGTATGACAACATGGGCAGAGTAATAGAAAGAAAATCCTCAATGTCATCCAATCAAACAGTAAGGTTTGGAAATTTTTATAATTCCGGAATCTACCTGGTTGAGATAGTGCAAGGAACACAAAAACAAACATTGAAGCTGGTTAAGGCAAACTAGCAGAAAAGGAAATAATTTAAAAGGCGCCGTTCAATGGCGCCTTTATTTTTCTTCAGGATTTATCTTTAAGCCGGTCTTGCTGTGTACAGACTAGAAAGTTTAATTGTAAAATCTTCTTTTATAAGCCAAACAGAAAATTTCCAATATTACCAAATTGTAAATTATTACATGGTGGTTCAATATTTGACCGTGGGTTACAATTATTACTATGAAACAGCGGTTTAAATTGTTCTGGTTAATATTTGTGGGGTCAGCATCTTTTGTTTCCTGTTTTAAAAACTATAAGGGTCGTATTAATATAGATGGCTCAAGTTCAGTTTATCCTATCACGGAAGCTGTAGCAGAGGAATACAGGTATAAGCATGGTGATATTCGTGTAACAGTTGGAGTATCCGGCACTGGTGGAGGATTTAAAAAATTTGCCCGTGGTGAAATTGATATAAGCAATGCTTCCCGCCCCATCAAAGAATCGGAGATCAAAGCCTGTACAGAAAACGATATCAGTTTTATTGAAATTCCGGTTGCATACGATGGGCTGGCGGTTGTTATCAGTCCATCAAATACTTTTGTTGACCACCTTACTGTAGCCGAGCTGAAAAAAATGTGGGAACCGGCAGCCCAGCAGAAAATCACATCCTGGAAACAAATAAGAGAAAGTTTTCCGGATGTACCGTTACGGTTGTATGGTGCAGGAACCTCATCCGGCACCTATGATTATTTTACAGAAGCCATAGTAGGAAAAGCAAAATCCTCACGGGGAGATTATACGGCAAGCGAAGATGATAATGTTTTAGTACAAGGCGTTTCCAGCGATAAAGGAGCCCTAGGATTTTTTGGACTGGCTTATTATGTAGAAAATAAAACCAAATTGAAACTGGTAGGAATTGATGCAGGAAAAGGCAAAGGCCCAATATACCCGACCGACTCAACTGTGAGAACTGGTGTCTATGCTCCTTTATCCCGGCCTGAGTTTATTTATATCAATGCAGCATCGGCAAATTCACCCGTGATCCAGGATTTTGTTCGCTTTTATATGGAAAATGCTCCCCAACTTGTTCAGGAAGTGGGGTATGTTCCATTGCCAGAGGAAGCATACATATTAAGTTACCAGCGATTTCAAAATAAGAAACTGGGTTCCATGTTTGCAAATAAATCAACCGTTGGAGCAGATTTAGTAGCATTATTGAAAGCAGATCAATGAGTTTACCTATACTAAAAAAAGAGAAGCTGATAGAAGTACTGATGATGTGCTGCAGCTTTGTGACTGTGCTCACCACTATCGGGATCATTCTCATTTTAACGTTGGAAGCAATTAAATTCTTTGCTGAAGTTCCGATTGGAGATTTTCTTACCGATACACAATGGACACCTTTATTTTCTGACAAGCACTTTGGAATATTACCACTGTTATCGGGAACATTACTTACAACAACCATAGCGATCCTTGTTGCAGTACCATTGGGTTTAATAATTGCAGTTTATTTAAATGAGTATGCATCCCCCCGGTTTACTGCAGTTGTCAAGCCTATACTCGAGGTATTAGCAGCAATACCAACTGTGGTGTATGGCTTTTTTGCTTTACAGTTTGTAACACCGCTATTACAAAAGATCATTCCTGGTCTTAACGGGTTTAATGCGTTGTCACCTGGTTTAGTGATGGGTATTATGATCATCCCATATATCACATCCTTAAGTGAAGATGCATTAAGAGCAGTACCACGGTCATTAAGAGAAGCTTCGTATGGAATGGGAGCTACCAAATTTCAAACAGCATTTAAAGTAATGATACCTGCTGCATCGTCTGGAATTATTGTATCAATTATTCTTGCTATTTCAAGGGCATTGGGAGAAACAATGATCGTAGCAATTGCAGCCGGACAAGAACCTAAACTAACCTTTAATCCGATGGAATCGGTTGAAACCATTACAACTTATATTGTACAGGTTAGTATGGGAGATGTTCCGCAGGATTCACTTGAATATAAAACCATATTTGCTGCAGGACTGACCTTATTTGTATTCACTTTTATTCTTAATAATATCAGCTTCTTTGTTCGTAAAAGATTTCAAAATAAATATGAATGAATAGTAAGAATTATTCAAGAGGGAAATTGACTGATAAAGTATTTAAGTATACTGCTTTGGCATTTACTGTTTTTGCCTTGTCAGTGCTGGTTATTTTGCTGGTTGATATATTTTCTAAAGGTTTGGCAAGGATCAACTGGGATTTTTTCCGGAACCTTCCTTCCCGCCATGCGAACAGATCAGGAATTATGACAGCTATGGCCGGCATGCTGTCTTTATTATTTTTTACTATCATCATTGCTTTACCTATTGGAATTTTAGCAGGAGTTTACTTGCAGGAATATGGAAAGAAAAACCGTTTCGCCAGTTTTATTGAGATCAATATTGCTAACCTCGCTGGAGTGCCCTCTGTAATTTATGGGATACTTGGGTTAACATTATTTGTACGAATTCTTCATATGGGAAATAGCCTTATTGCAGGAGCCTTAACGCTGGCACTGTTAATAATGCCAATTATAATTGTTGCTACCCGTGAAGCGATCAAAGCAGTGCCGAATTCTTTACGTGAAGCATCCTATGGTATGGGTGCTACAAAATGGCAGACAACAAGCAAAGTGGTCATTCCATCTGCTTTGGGAGGGATATTAACAGGTATCATACTGGCTATATCGAGAGCTATTGGAGAAACTGCTCCTCTTCTTGTAATTGGAGCATTGGTCTATGTTCCTTTTATACCTGAAGGGCCGAATGATCAGTTTACAACATTACCCATACAGATCTTTAACTGGACATCAAGACCACAGGCTGATTTTATTATAAATGCTGCGGCAGGGATCATTGTTCTTTTATTAATTACTTTTTTATTGAATGGAATAGCAATATACATCCGCAATAAGTGGTATAAAAAAATAAAGTATTAGTATGTATAAACTGGAAGCCAAAAATGCGAATCTCTGGTATGGTAAAAAACAGGCGTTGAAAGATATATCTATTGGCGTTGAAGCAAATTCGGTTACTGCGTTTATCGGTCCTTCGGGATGCGGAAAATCAACCTTGCTTCGGTGTTTTAACAGGATGAACGATCTTATTGAGGATACGACGATCAAAGGTGAATTTTTACTCGACAAGGAAAATATATATACTGATATGGACATTTATGAATTAAGAAAGCGGATCGGCATGGTGTTCCAAAAACCAAATCCATTTCCAAAATCTATTTTTGATAATGTGGCGTATGGATTAAGAATTATTGGCGAAAAAAATAAAACGGTCATTAAGGATAAAGTAGAACTTTCTCTAAAACATTCTGCGCTGTGGGATGAGGTCAGTGGAATTCTGAATAAATCTGCCTTGTCGTTGTCGGGTGGTCAGCAACAACGCCTGTGCATTGCCCGCACACTGGCTATTGATCCAACAGTAGTGTTAATGGATGAACCAGCTTCTGCCCTTGACCCGATCTCTTCAGCTAAGATCGAAGATTTGATTTATGAGTTGAAAAAAGAATTTACAATTGTGATCGTAACACATAACATGCAACAGGCAGCAAGAGTAAGTAATAAAACTGCTTTTTTTTACCTGGGGGAATTGATTGAATTTGATGACACTAAAAAAATGTTTACGAATCCGCAAAATGAGCGAACACAGAATTATGTAACAGGCCGTTTTGGCTAAATTTATTTATTATGACACGTTTACAGGAAGATTTAAAAGCACTCAGAGAAAGCCTTAGTGATATGGCGACACTGGTAAACAAGCAGCTAAGGAAAAGTATATGTTCACTTTTAGAAGAGGACGAGGATCTGGCGAACGAAGTGATCGTTAATGAAAAAAGAGTGAATGCAATGGAACTAAATATCGATCGTCAATGTGAGCAGATCTTTGCATTATTAAATCCGGTGGCACATGATATGCGGTTTGTTTTTTCTACATTAAAGATCAATGCTGACCTGGAACGGATCGCAGATTATGCAGAAGATATTGCAAGTATGGTGCTTATAGGAAAAAAAACTTTCGACAAGGACCTTATAAAAACAATACGGCTTAGAGAAATGTCTGAGATTTCCCAAATAATGATAGAAGACGTTAACAGGGCTTATCGTGAAGACAATACGAAGGTTGCCCGTTCTGTTTTTTCGAAGGATTTGGAATTGGATGAGATAAACAAAAATGCATCCACGATCGCAGAAGATTATATTAAAAACCACCTTGATAAAATTCAACAAGCTTTACTCATCATTTCAATTATCAGGAAGCTGGAACGGGTTGGAGATCATATTACCAATATAGCCGAAGAAGTTATTTTCTATAAGGAGGCAAAAGTATTAAGACATATTGATAATGTTGAAGACAAGCAGCAGGAAATGTAAAGCTTCTTACGTTGTTGGTACAGACCGGAACCCAGGCGTATGAGAGATTGATTTTGCTTCGTATCATGGGATGTGCCTCAATTATATTTAATTTGAATAATTTTCAAGGCAAGATCCGTGAGGACACAAGTTTTAAAACAAAAACAAAGAGGTCAATTAAATATCTTTCACTTTCTCATTGTCTTGCTTCGCTTTCAATTCTTTTTTGGTAATCTTGAGATCTTTGAAATAGCCGATG
>Ga0193738_1000856_pt1 | contig 13599 bp, 10 predicted proteins | sample L2a1metaG_FD_144927 | JGI IMG/M metagenome (GOLD analysis project Ga0193738, IMG submission 144927) | Soil microbial communities from a riparian zone of the East river system, Colorado, United States - L2a1 | ecosystem: Environmental > Terrestrial > Soil > Riparian zone | place: USA: East River...
TGAGAACGAAGCAAAGATTTCCATTGCGAGCTCTGATGCGACCAGGCGCGAGAGAGAAGCAGAATCACTGCGTTTAGCCATCGCCGCAGAAAAAGTACAGCAAGCCAAAGCCCTCGAGGAATCTTACGTTGCCGAGCAAAAAGCGGAAGCAGCCCGCTCGGAACGGGAAAGGGCCACCCAGATAGCCAACATTGTTGTTCCTGCAGAAATCGCGAAGCAGAAAGCCATCATTGAAGCACAGGCTAATGCCGAACGGATACGGGAGAATGCTAAAGGTGAAGCCGATGCGATCTTTGCAAAAATGGAAGCAGAAGCGAAAGGTTTGTTTGAGATCCTGACGAAACAAGCAGAAGGTTATGCTCAAGTGGTAAAAGCCGCGGGTGGCGATCCTACGAAAGCATTCCAGTTATTATTAATCGAGAAGCTCCCTGAGCTTGTGAAGACACAGGTCGAGGCTGTTAAAAATATTAAAATCGATAAGATCACCGTTTGGGATTCAGGCAACGGTGGTTCCGAGAATGGAGCGTCTTCAACTGCAAACTTTGTTTCAGGAATGATGAAAACAGTACCACCATTAAACGACCTCTTTAATATGGCAGGGCTCAACCTTCCGACCTATCTAAAGGGCGAGGGCGAGCCTCCGGCTCTTCCAAAAAAGGAAGACAAACCAAAAGATGAAAAAGGGGGCGAAAAGAAATCCTCTTAAATAATAGTTGTCGCACAACTCACCGGCTGTGAAAAAATTCCCGTCGTCAGTTGAAGAGCAAATCATGAGTTTAAGAGCTAACCTGGCCTAGGTTAGCTCTTCGTTTAGGTACTCAGCCTGAGAGCGGGAAAGCCAGTGGACCGAAAATTCCTCGTTCGCTTGACAAAGAAAGTCAATCTCCCTATTATCGATGTTGTAATCTTGCCGTGAATCGGATGGTTCATCTGAAAAACTGCACGCCTGGTTGAAATATTATAGTAACTTGACTAACTACTATTTTGGATGATGAAGAGAGAACAATCAGAATCTTTGCCCAAAATGCCCACGGGTATCGCAGGGCTGGATGAAATAACTTTTGGCGGGCTGCCCCGGGGCAGGCCTACGTTGATTTGTGGGAGCGCCGGCTGCGGCAAGACCTTATTTGGTATCCAATTTTTGGAACGAGGTATCTCCAAGTATAATGAGCCTGGCGTACTGATTAGTTTTGAAGAATCAAAAAAGGACATTGCGCTAAATGTCCAATCCTTAGGCATCAACACTGAAGAATTGATAGCTTCTAATAAACTACGTGTAGACTATGTACGCGTCGATCGGTCTGAAATTGAAGAAACGGGAGAATACGACCTGGAAGGTCTTTTTATTCGTATTGGGCACGCGATCGATTCTATTGGCGCAAAACGTTTGGTTCTAGATACTATCGAAGCACTCTTCGGTGGCATTAAAAACACAGCAATTCTTCGCGCTGAAATACGAAGATTATTTCAATGGATCAGGGACAAAGGTATCACAGCCATAGTAACGGGAGAACGAGGGGAAAACACATTGACTCGCCAGGGACTCGAAGAGTATATATCCGATTGCGTTATCTTGTTGGATTTCCGTGTCATCGATCAGATTGCCACCCGCAGATTGCGCATTGTAAAATACCGAGGGTCAACGCACGGCACAAATGAGTATCCGTTTCTCATTGACGAACATGGAATTTCGGTTTTACCAATCACCTCTTTAAGGCTTGAGCATACCGTATCGGCAGAAATAATTTCAACGGGCATACCTGCCCTGGACAAACTTTTCAAAAAAGGTGGTCTACTGAAAGGCAGCAGCACTTTGTTGACTGGAACTGCCGGCACGGCGAAAACTATTATGGCTTCTTTTTTTGCTGCCAGCAGCTGTCAACGGGGTGAACCGACTTTATTTTTTTCCTTCGAAGAATCCGCTGATCAACTAGTCCGCAATATAAGTTCGGTGGGTTTGAACCTAGTGCCCTTTGTTAAGTCAGGAAAACTTGTAATTCATTCCTCGCGACCCTCTTTGCAAGGGTTGGAAATGCACCTCCTCAAGCTTCACAAGCTTATTGAAAAGCATAATCCGACAACGGTTATAATTGATCCCATCAGCAGCCTGTTGGCCGTGGCCAATATGAGTGATGTGAGCGACATGCTGGTGAGGTTGATCGATACTCTCAAGATAAAGGGAATCAACGCGTATTTCACCTCTTTAAATACACAACAAGAACCGGCTGCGTGGCCTGAGAATTATTAAGGTGAGGGGGATGGGACACGAGACAGACTTACAAAATTTTAAGATCGGCGACAATGGCATTCAACTTGTCGGACGAAAAAAGACGATTGCGAAAAGAAAAAGATAACAGTAAACCACAACGGCATGCCCAAGGACCAAGTGATTGAATTACGACTTTATATAGCTGGCCAGACTCCGAAGTCTATAACGGCGTTGAATAATATTACCCGTTATTGTAAAGAGCACCTGGCAGGAAAATACACAATCGAGATCATAGACCTTCTAAAAACGCCACAATTGGCTGAAGGAGACCAGATTTTTGCTATTCCGACTTTGGTACGAAAAGTGCCAGAGCCAATTAGGAAGATCATTGGAGACCTTTCCAATGAAGAACGTGTTTTGGTGGGATTAAATATCAGGCCCGTGAAGCCGGCCGAATAAAATTGTATGGATGTAAAACCGGATGTTGTGTTTCGGCCTGAGGGCAAGCTCATATTGCAGCTGTTTGTCGCAGGTATGTCGCCAAAATCCATGGACGCCATTGAAAACATCAAGCTACTGTGTGACACCTATCTTGATGGCGCTTTTGACCTGGAGATTATAGATCTCTATAAAAATCCCGAGGCAGCCAATATCAATCAGGTGGTGTTTAGTCCCTCGTTAGTCAAGCATCTTCCGCCACCTAAAAAAACATTAGTTGGGGATTTTTCTGATACTAAGAAAGTGATCAAAGGACTAGGGATCATAGTAAGGGAATGAAACGATGGAGGCTCAGGCAGAGAAAGACTTATTACAACGAATTGAAGAGCTTGAGAATCGGCTTGCGGAATCAGAACAATTAATTGAAGCAATCAAGGCGGGCGAGGTTGATGCTTTCGCACTGAATAAAAACAACCAGCAGGAGATATTTACACTACAAAGTGGGGACTTCGCCTATCGTGTCTTAGTAGAAAATTTTGGAGAAGGCGCTCTGAACCTGGCTGAATCGGGCCTGATCGTATACACTAACAGTTATTTTCATACGTTGCTCAAACTGCCCTATGAAAGTGTAATCGCGAACTCCATGTTTGATTTTATTCATCCCGATTCTAAGGAAACTTTTCAGAACCTCTTTCAGGCCGGCCTTGCGGGAAAAAGCAAAGGGGAGGTGAATTTATTTGTGGGTTCGGCGACAATTCCTGTTTATATGTCTATGACGTCGTTGCAGCCTTTACTTCCATCGGTCGGAGTGATTATAACCGACCTCACGGAAAAGAAGGCGCGAGAGCGGGAAATGGGAGAGAAAAATAGTTTTATTGAGACTATCATAGAATCGTCTAATGAATTGATTGCCGTCTATGCCACCGACTTTACACTGCTATCCATTAATAAAGCAACAGAAAGCTTTTTAGGGATGAGTAAGGGGCCAATGATTGGGAAGAAATTTCAGGAGCTATTCCCCGGATTAACGGGCACAAGAGCGGAGAAGGACCTGGAGAAAGCATTTAAGGGTGAGTTTGTAGTGAATGAGGCGTATCCTTCCCTGTACAATCAACGATACGTTCAAAATTATATTACGCCATTAAGAAATGACCGGGGCGAAGTTTATGCCGCGCTGGCCATTGGTCATGACGTGACCGACATCAAACGCGCGGAGGAGGACCTTAAAAAGTCACAACAACGTTTCGTAAAGCTGTTCAGTGTTAGTCCGGTGGCCATGTCGTTATCGCGGGCGTCTGATGGAAAAGTCATAGACGTAAACAACGCGTGGGGAAGGATGTTCGAGTTTGACCCGTTGGACGTGATTGGCAGAAACACCGAGGCTATAAATATTAGCAATTTAAACGAGCGGAAGGCCAAGGTTCAGCAAATCCAGGAAAGCGGAGGTTCCGTGAAGGGGATGGAGTCAAATTTCGTTCTCCCGTCTGGCAACGTTTTGCACACGTTCGTCTCCGTAGAAAGTATTGATCTCGATGGAGAGCTCTGTTTGTTGACCGCATATTTTGATCTCAAAGAGCGCATTGAAGCTGAGAATATTATAAAGCAAAAAAACCGACTGTTAGAGGAAAAGAATTTGCAATTGGAGCAAACCAATACTGAGCTGGCGTCTTTTAGTTTTGTAGCCTCCCACGATCTGCAGGAGCCGTTGCGTAAAATTCAGACATTCTCCAACCGCATTCTTGACCTTGGAGAAAACGAATTTTCGAATGAGATAAAGGACTATTTTAACCGGATACTTTCGGCAACCAGCCGCATGAAGAACCTTATTTCTGATTTGCTGAATTATTCGAGAATGAATAACGCTGAAATGAAATTCGAGTTGACGGATTTGAATGGTCTTGTTACAGAAGCAAAGAATAATCTGGAAGAACGAATTGCCGAAACGAATGCGCAGCTGGAAATTGGTCAGCTTCCCAGGGTGAAAGTAATACCTCATCAGATCACCCAATTATTCAGCAACATCCTGGCTAATGCAATAAAATATCGCAAGCCGGGCGAGATCCCAAAAATTGCGATATCGTCAGAAATTGTGGATGGTCGATCGCTACGATATTTTGCTGCGGACCAGAATTTCGAATATCATAAAATCAGTATCAGTGACAATGGTATTGGGTTTGAGCCCATGCATGCTGGAAGAATATTTGAAATGTTTCAACGTTTGCATGGCGTAAATCAATATGAAGGAACGGGTATCGGACTTGCCATTTGCAAAAAGATAATGCTAAACCATAGGGGTTTTATCCAGGCCGAAGGAACACTAGGCGTTGGGGCGGTTTTTACACTATATTTGCCTGCCCACGTCCATGAAACACAAGACCATTCTTCTGATCGACGATGACGAAGACGATCAGCTCATATTTATAGATGCTATTAAGGAAGTGCATGCTGGAATAGTGTGCCTTACCGCCGACAATGGCAGTGATGCATATTTGCAATTGGAGAAGTCGTCACCAGCACCCTCTTTGATTTTTTTGGATTTGAATATGCCGGTCATGAATGGATTCGAATTTCTGCAACGCGTAAAGAAAAATGATAGGCTCAAAAATATACCAATCATCATCTACACTACTTCCGATAGCCCGCTTGATAAGCAAAACACCATAGAGTCGGGAGCAGTGATGTTCTTCACAAAAACGCCGGATTTTAAGTTGCTTAAAATTAAGTTACATGATATCCTTCAAAAGGATTTATAACCGCCCAAGTAAATAAAAATTTTTTCCGGCGCCAAGTCAGGGATTTAACCATAAGTCAACAGGTTTTTTAACGACCGGTGAAAAGGGTAGTGATATCTTTTTTCCTTGCCCCGCGGAGGCGTATGCGGCATAGATCACTTCCAGAACTGCTCTGCCTAACTCTCCCGTTACCAGGGGCTCTTTATTCTGCTGAACACACTCAATAAAATGTTTCAGTTCGTGGGGATATCCCTGGTTGAATACTTCTTCAAATACCGTAAAGCTCCATCCTGCGGTGGTATCGGCTTTTTCCATGGCATATCCGTAACCGTTCTTGCTATACGTCAGGGCTGAGTTTCCAATAAAGAGATCCGCGTAAACAACGCCTTCGGTACCATAAATTTCACATCGGTCGTCCATGCCGCCATGTTTCGCCCAGCTGTTTTCAGCAACGGCTGTAACGCCGTTTTCAAATTCAACGATAACTACCGAGTTGTCTTCACCTTGAGTGCGTCCCTTGTGCAGAACGGTAGCCATACTCGCAGACACACTCTTCACCTTTGCATTGTTCAGCATCCAGAAGAACCAACCGAACGCGTGACATCCCATGTCCATCAACACGCCGCCGCCGGAATACTTGATATCATAAAACCAATCGGTGTGCGGCCCTGAATGTTTTTCGCCCTGCTTAAGCATGTAGATCTTGCCAACGGCCCCTTCTTTTACCAAATGCCTCGCTCTCTCGTATTTTGGTGCAAAGCATAACTCTTCGGCATACATAAGCTTAACATTTGCTTTTTTGCACGCCGCAATCATGGCATCGGCTTCCTCAAGAGTTACAGCAAGAGGTTTTTCAATGATAATATGCTTGCCGTCTTGCGCAGCTTTGATCGCGGCTTCGGCGTGCAGATAGTTCGGTAAACAAATATCAACCACCTCGCACCCGGATTCCGCAAGAAGTTTGTCAATGTTGTCGTACCATTTTGGTATGTGATGCTTTTCAGCCATCGCTTTTGCCTTCTCGCCATTCCGGGCATAAAGTGCTACGACTTCTGCGTCCGGAACAAAACGATGATAACTTTCGAGATGGATGTCGGAGATGAAACCGCCTCCGAGGATGGCTACTTTAGTGCGTTGCATGTGGTCTGTTTGGTGTTTGCCTAAATTCGGTCAATTGTAAAATTTGTCTATTATTAAAGTGACTCTTCGAGGCAAGTGGTTCGTATAAAATCAACCCCTAAGTCCACTAAAGGGGACTTGAAATACAAGTTCTAAAAGCAACATCCACAGATTGTTGATTGTTGATTGTTAATTGTTTTTTAAAACCATGCTGCCTCCGATCAGAATACTCAACACTCAAGTATTTTTTTGCGGTTTACGTGCTCTTGTGAATGCCAATCACACCTCATCAAGCGGCTTCCTATTCCTGCTGATCTGTCGTGATTTTTTTAACTCCGAAGGTGTAAGACCGGTTATTTTTTTGAACTGCCCTGATAAATGGGCTACACTACTGTACCCTAACTTGTGCGCGATCTCGCTCAGATTGAGCTCGTCATAGAAAAGCAGCTCCTTTACCTTTTCGATCTTTTGCCTGATAATATATTGTTCCAGGGTTATTCCCTCAACCGACGAAAACAGGTTGCTGAGATAGTTATAGTCGTAATGAAGTTCCTCAGACAGTTGCGTTGACCAATTATATTTCCTGTCCACATGGTCTGAGTGGTGGATCATTTTGATCACCTTGTTTTTGATGGATTCTATTAGTCGTGCTTTACGGTCATCGATGCGCTCAAAACCCCTCTCGTCAAGAACTTTGTCGATTGCGGCAAGTTGATCGTGGCTAAGATGTTCCTCCTTAAGTTCTACCTCTCCCAAATCAATTTTATTGGGATGCATTCCAATCGAGGACAACGCTTCTCCCACGGCCTGAACACAGCGTTGACAAACCATATTCTTAATGTATAGGGTCATGAATAAAATGTGGGTTCTTATCAGATGTTAACATCGCGTTGATTGCTGATTGAGACTGGATTAATTCCTGCCCTGCGGCTGTTAACGCGGGAATATTATTTCCTTTAGAATCAATACGTACGGCCTGGGCATTATCGCTGAGCTGAAGGGTTATCATTTGACCGATCTCTTCTTTCATCGCCTTTTGGTACACAGGAAAACAAACTTCGATTCGCCGGTAAAGGTTCCGATCCATCCAGTCTGCCGATCCCATGAATATTTCCTGTTTCCCGTTATTATGGAAGATGAATATACGGCCATGTTCAAGGTAACGATCGATAATTCGGATCACTTTGATGTTTTCGCTCATACCGTCGACACCTGGCACGAGGCAACAAATTCCTCTAACAATTAAAGAGATGCTAACGCCGGCGCGCGATGCCTCATATAATTTCGCGATCATCACTTTTTCTTCAAGGTTGTTGAGCTTGATCACAATTGATGCAGGACGTCCTTTCCGTGCATTCGCGATTTCGCGGCCTATCAGTTCCACGAACCTTGACTGAAGATTAAATTGAGCAACCAACAAATGATGGAATGTTAGTGAATTTGGGTGCGATGGCTTTTTCCTTTTTTTCAGGAAACGGAAGAGTTCTTCCGCTTCAGCTAACATTTTAGGATTGGAGGTCATAAGGATGTGGTCCGTGTAAAATCTCGCAGTGCCCTCGTTGAAGTTTCCTGTAGACAATAGACCAAAATACTCTGTCTTATCATTTTTCTTCCGCTTCACCAGAGCAAGCTTAGCGTGAACCTTCAGCTCGGGGATGCTATAAATAATATCCACCCCTGCTTCCTTCATCCGCTTAGCCCATTTTATATTGTTAGCCTCGTCAAACCTGGCTTTCAGCTCGACGAACACAGTGACCTTTTTTCCATTCCGTGCGGCTTGTATCATCGCGTTTGCTATACGCGAGTCTTTTGCGACGCGATATAATGTTACATAAATGCGCTTTACATCTTCATCGATAGCGGCTTCATTGAAGAAGCGCAACACGGTGTCATAACTGTGATAGGGGGGATGTAAAAGAATTTCCTTACGCTGAAGGTAATCGAGCAACTTCACTCCATCAGGTTTTATTCTAAGCTTTTTACAGGTCCATCCCTGATAGAAGAATGACTTATCTTTAAGTGGGAGTGCCGAAAGATCTTTAAGATTGTGATAAGTACCCCCAACAACGAAAGTTGCTTTTTGAAGGCCGAACTGTTGGCCCAGTAACTCAAGGGTATTCTGGGGAGTTGTGGGATCATACAAAAAACGTGTCGCGAGGCCGTAGTCCCTACGCGCTATCTCCCGCTCGATTTTTTTAGCCAGGTTTCCTTCAAATTCATCTTTGAGGTCAAGCTCTGCATCTCTGGTGATCTTAAAACTATTGCATGAAAGGCATACCAGGCCGGGAAAGACTTTGTTGATGTTGGATTTTATAATATCGTCAAGGAAAATAATATGTGGAGCTTCATTGTAGGTAATGCTGTAAAAACGAGGTAGGCGATCGGACGGTATATTGAGAATATAACATCGGCTTTCTCCTTCGGCGGTTTGAATGGTTGTCGCCAGATATAATTTGTTGTTTTCCGGGAAAAAACTCCCTTCTCCTGTTAACTCAACGATATGGATGAAGCCCGCCACTTCCTGAAAGAAGATATCTTCAATTTCTCTCCTAAGCGCCTTGGGGAATTGCTGATTGATTAAGAGGTTAACTCCCTGTCCGATCAGGTCTGGAAGAATGTTTCTTGTCAGCGTTTTTCCAAACTGATTGAGTTGTCTGTGAATTGCGGCATTAATTCGTTTAAGCTTGGCGGATTGTTTTACGTTATCATCGGATTCCAATCTGCCGAGTGCCATAATTGCTGGCATCCGTACACGGTAGAATTCATCAAGGTTTGAGGAATAGATGGACAAAAACTTCAAGCGCTCCATGAGCGGAACTGCTTTGCGTTGCGCCTCTGCCAGCACCCTGGCATTGAACGATAACCAGCTCAAGTCCCGGTCAAAGAAGGTATCCTTCGGCTGACCACTCTTTTTCATGTGTCTTTTTTTACAAACTAAGCGGTAGGACCGACCAATGCAACAGGTTGACTTAAATGGATGTTAACTTTTTCAAATCGTTAAAAAAATGACGTTTTGCGGTTTGCGGATTCCGCCACAACTGTGGTTATTTTTCTCACTAAAGGTGGGTCCTGTGGAAATGTCACCATTGCGAAGTCGTTTTTTCAGTCGAAATGATGGTGGTACGAATTTGGCCTTGGAAGAAGGAGTAAAACAACTAATCCCGAACGAATATGAACACAACAACGATGTTTAAGATAATTTACGGGCTAGTCCTCGTCATGCTGGTTGCGGCCTGCGGACCTAAAAAAGAGGATAGCACTGATGTTGCAGAGGAGCAGAACGAAGAGAAATTCGAAGACAAAGATGTCGAAAAAGATGCTGACTTTGTGGTTAACACAATGGCAAGCAACTATGCGGAGATCAAATTAGCTCAGCTTGCAAAAGATAAGGCTACGGATACAAAAGTGAAAGAAATGGCTGATATGCTTGAGAAGGATCATACGAGAATACTCGATGAGCTTAAAGCATACGCAAACAAGCACGGTATATCAGTACCGTTGGAAGAAAGCACCGAAGCTGAAAAAGATTATAGCAAACTTGCCGAAAACACCGGAGGTGAATTTGATAAGGAGTGGTGCGAGACTTTGGAAGATAAGCACGAAAAATCTATCAATAATTTTGAGGCACGTTTGGATAAAACGGAAGATCCTGAATTGAAAGATTGGATAACTGCAACGTTACCCGGATTAAGAACTCATCTCGAGATGTTAAAGGAGCACGATGATGGTGCCAGATAAGTTGGCTGGGGGAAGTCGAGTGTATATCGACTTCCCCTTTTCTATGTTAAGTTCAGTTAAGTAAAACATGTGTGCCACTAATATAATAGCCGAATGAAAGATTTCATTCTTTTTCTAACGCTGTTGACATTCGCTCTTCTCCATTTCATTTTTTCATGTTTCAGTTTTATTGTCTTCTTGTTCGGGCTTGCATTTTCTCGTGAAAACAGCCAGGACGTCGCCAACAAGCCGATTTCTCAACTACCAACGCCTTGAGAGTCAGTGTGGAATAAATTCCACAACTAGAAATTTCCAGTGGGGAACATGTGCCATAAGATGGTGTGTTTCTCGCGCGTGATTCAACCAAACACGTAAGTCACCCGATGGCATGACCCTTGTGAGCCAGTTCTATCATACAAGTTGTGGTAAGGGAATTTTTTGGGCAATTAAATCAGGGGGCGGGAAATCAGAAACATGTCGGAACGTTACGTTGTTCTGGGATTGATACGAATCGAACGGTGGGATCCTCTAATTTATATTTCTCAATTTCGACAGGTAGATAGCTATCTTTTGAGAATACTGTTTTGGTGTGAGGTGATTGGAGCGAAAAACATCCAGAGAATTCCTCAGAGGGAAAATAAAAATGTGTTCACTCCTCACCAGAACTTTCAGTTCTTCGGCAGTAAGCTGTGGATTATAATCGTAAAACCTCATACATGATATTAACCAAAAATCATGCCCGTGCCAGACAAGAATTTCCTCTCTGTAATCGTCGAACCGATGCATTTCCCGGTTCAATCAACGAACATTTATTCCTCATTCAACGAACATTCATTGTTCATTGCATAATTTAGAGACAAAATAATTACAGAGATAAAATTCCATCCTATGAAGACCAAAGCCCCGGTAAAAAGCAAAGTCACCCTGGCAATCCCAAAGGCGGTGAAGAAGAAGAGGATGAGCAATGGAAAAACGAATGGTGTATCCCACGACACTCATTCAGATAAGGGTCCGGATAAATTAAGCGCGAAAGAATTGCTTCGCGTTTTGACGGAAGTCAAGAATGGAAATTTTACCGTGAGAATGCCAATTGATGAGGTTGGCATGAACGGAAAGATCTACGATACGCTGAACGAAATCATCTCCCTCAATGAAAAAATGATGCTGGAGTTCACACGGGCCGGCAATACCATTGGTAAACAGGGAAAGCTGACGAAAAGAATTGAAACTCCAAGCGCAAAAGGATCATGGAGAGAAGGCGTGGATTCGCTGAATGTGCTTATCTCTGACCTTGTGCATCCCACCATAGAAATTGCGCACGTGATAAGTTCCGTGGCAAATGGAAATCTATCGCAAGAAATGCCCGAAGAGATCGGGGACCATAAATTGGAAGGAGAATTCCTCCGCATTGCGAAGGAGGTAAACAACATGGTGAAGCAGTTGAACCTCTTCTCGATGGAAGTAACACGCGTTGCACGTGAGGTGGGTTCGGAAGGTAAGCTGGGTGGTCAGGCAAAAGTGAAAGGTGTAGGTGGAGTTTGGAAAGATCTTACCGACTCCGTAAACCTCATGGCCGGTAACCTTACTAACCAGGTGCGAAACATAGCGGAAGTAACGACAGCTATTGCACGTGGTAATCTCTCCAAGAAGATCACCGTGGACGTTAAAGGAGAAATGTTAGAGCTTAAGAATACCATCAACACGATGGTTGACCAGCTTAATTCATTTGGTTCCGAAGTAACACGCGTGGCACTTGAAGTGGGAACAGAAGGGAAGCTCGGCGGACAGGCTACGGTAAAAGGAGTAGGTGGTGTGTGGAAAGATCTTACAGATTCCGTGAACCAGATGGCCGGTAACCTGACAACACAGGTGCGGAACATCGCCGGTGTAACAACCGCTATCGCAAAGGGCGACTTGTCAAAGAAGATCACGGTGGATGCGAAAGGCGAGTTGCTTGAGCTCAAGAACACAATCAATACTACTGTTGACCAGTTGAATTCATTCTCATCCGAAGTTACACGTGTTGCCCGTGAGGTGGGATCGGAAGGACAGCTCGGCGGTCAGGCCGATGTGCCCGGTGTAGGTGGAACGTGGAAAGATCTTACAGACTCAGTGAACCAGATGGCCGGTAACCTGACTAACCAGGTGCGGAACATAGCGGGGGTTACAACAGCCGTTGCAAATGGAGACTTGTCCAAGAAAATTACAGTGGACGTTCGTGGTGAGATGCTTGAATTGAAGAACACCATAAATACGATGGTGGATCAGCTTAACTCTTTTGGCTCTGAGGTAACGCGTGTAGCGTTGGAGGTAGGTACTGAAGGAAAACTCGGTGGTCAGGCAACTGTGAAAGGTGTCGGTGGTATCTGGAAGGATCTTACGGACTCCGTAAACCAGATGGCGTCTAACCTCACCGGTCAGGTGCGAAACATCGCCGGGGTTACAACAGCCGTTGCAAATGGAGACTTGTCGAAGAAGATCACTGTGGATGTGCGGGGTGAGATGCTTGAATTGAAGAACACTATCAATACGATGGTGGATCAGCTGAACTCTTTTGCTTCCGAAGTAACGCGTGTGGCGTTAGAGGTAGGTACTGAAGGGAAGTTGGGCGGACAAGCAACTGTGAAGGGTGTAGGTGGCGTTTGGAAAGATCTTACGGACTCTGTGAACCAGATGGCCGGTAACCTGACTGCACAGGTTCGAAACGTCGCGGGGGTGACGACGGCCGTGGCAAAAGGAGACTTGTCCAAAAAAATCACGGTGGATGCAAAAGGAGAATTGCTCGAATTGAAGAATACGATCAATACCATGGTGGACCAGTTGAACTCCTTCTCGTCGGAGGTAACGCGTGTTGCCCGCGAAGTGGGATCCGAAGGACAGCTGGGTGGTCAGGCTAACGTGCCGGGTGTCGGAGGAACATGGAAAGATCTTACCGACTCAGTGAACCAGATGGCATCGAACCTGACAAACCAGGTACGGAACATAGCCGACGTAACTACAGCGGTGGCGAAAGGCGACTTATCTAAAAAGATCGCGGTGGACGTTCGGGGAGAAATGCTCGAGCTAAAGAACACTATCAATACGATGGTGGACCAGCTGAACTCATTTGGATCCGAAGTAACACGTGTAGCCAGGGAGGTAGGATCAGAAGGACAGTTGGGAGGACAGGCTGACGTGCCTGGAGTAGGTGGTACATGGAAAGACCTTACAGACTCGGTAAATAAGATGGCCGATAACCTCACCAACCAGGTGCGGAATATCGCAGATGTGACAACGGCCGTTGCAAAAGGTGACTTGTCCAAGAAGATAACTGTGGACGTGAAAGGCGAAATGCTGGAGCTGAAAGATACGATCAACACGATGGTTGATCAGCTGAACTCATTT